>CEUS01280686.1_pt1 | contig 10637 bp, 8 predicted proteins | sample 427031 | NCBI WGS metagenome assembly CEUS01 (sample SAMEA2622837, study PRJEB7988) | marine metagenome | biome: marine biome (ENVO:00000447); feature: marine epipelagic mixed layer (ENVO:xxxxxxxxx); material: "saline water (ENVO:00002010), including plankton (ENVO:xxxxxxxx)" | depth 140 m | reverse complement strand
CGTGTCCGTGGTATACGAAAAGCTTGTGATCCCGTGTCCAAATCATCGAGCCATAATCATTGCGGACAGCGCGGAAGAATATCGACCGCATGAAGTCGCGATGGATGTCCGGGTCGGCCTCCCTTGATCCGAGGTGAAGATGATGAGCGTATTTACACGCTGACCGGTTTGCTCAAGGACCTCGAGCAAGCGCCCGACATGCTCGGCGAAGTGCTCAACCATAGCCAATGCTCGGCTTGGTAGAGCTTGGCTTCCCGGTCCGAGTAATTCTTCAGTTCGGTTTGAAATTCAACCCCTTGCAATCGTTTTTAGCCTCCAGATCGGAGTTGCAAAAATACGGGCCGGGCAATTCGTCGAATTTGAAGCGATTGGCGCAGTTTTTCGGTGGATATATTATCCCGCCCAAGGAATGTGGAGCAAAAATATTCAAGCTGAACAACCAGGGGGCATCCCGCTCTTCTTTGACAAAATCAATTACCACGTTTGTGGCCCAGGTGGTTTGGTGGAGCGGACCCGGGACTGAACCGTGCTCATTAATCAAACTCGTGTAATCCGTACCTTGTGCACGCAACTAGCTTTGTAGGCGCGGCCTTCAGGCCACCGGTCAACGGGATCGTAAGACCAATGAAACACCCGATAGCCATCATCCTGCCGTTGTTCGACCTGTTTGCTGACCGAGGACAAATGAAATTTTCCGGTCAGCCCGCAATCGTAGCCAGAGTCTGCAAAAGTTTTTCTTATCAAAAGGGCAGTTCCAGCCTATTCAGTGTTTATCCAGAATTTGCGATCTTGGAGTAATGGGAACAGGAGGGAAAGAAAAACTTAGAATAAACAGGTGTCTAAAGAATCGCTGGCAATTGAGGTGGATATCGATTAATACTAAGAAGTAATCGATTATGAAGAAGCGGGATTTTTTGATTGATGGTGAGCAGCAAAACCCGGGGAAGAAAACAAAAGGCAACTCAGCGCTAGAAGACCATTGGTTCGAATGCGGCGATTAAAACGAATCCTTGATTCCATAGTAACCAGGCTAAACATTCTTCTAACCGGAGCAAGTCCACAAGTAAACTGGAGTCAACTGGATAGCATGTTCTTTAGGGAGACATAAAAGCACGTCCCTTTTCGAATCAAGCGCCTGCTCTTGCTATTCGCCTTCTGCTAGCGCAGCTTCACGATCTTCATTCGCCCGGCTGATGATGTAAGCATGAATCTGGTCGATCTCGGTCTCGTTGAGCAGGTCAGCATAGCCGGCCATACCCTTCTCGGCATAAACACCGTCGAACACGATTTCTTTGAAGATGGAGTGAATTTCAGGAAGCATCAACCTGAGATCCTTGATCACACCACTGGACCTGACTTGGGATCCATGACACCCTGCACAATAACTGTGGTATCCTACCTTGCCGGTTTGAATTTCCTCTTCGGAGGCATCGCTTTCTGGTGGCTCGGGAATGGTTCGGTCGAGAACGGTGGGCGGTGGCAATTCAACATCCCCACCGAGCTTGAATACCAGCAACTTTCCAAAATTGCCGTAGGTCACTGAGGCCAGATTCGGCACTTCCCCCGCGAACAGGGCACCTCCGCCTCCGGTTCCGGCAAGGATCGCAATGTATTGGGCCCCATCGATCATGTAAGTGACCGGCGGCGCCAGGAATGCGGTAAAGGCATTAAACGTCCAAAGAACTTCGCCCGTATCCGCATCGAATGCGTTTACGTCGCCCACAGAATTACCCTGAAAAACCAGGTCACCAGCGGTCGCCAAGGTGCCCCCATTCCAGTAATGCAGCAGTTCAACGATCCATTTTGACTTACCCGTAAGGGGATCAAAAGCTTTGAGATAGCCTTGCGCTTTGAGGGGTTCGCCGGCATTCGACATGTTCAACAAGCTGGACTCCAAGCTTTCAACCCCTAAATTCCATCCACCCACAATGTGTTTATACTTTCCGGTCTTTTTCCATTCCTCCTTCATAGAAAATACGAAGGGAGATTCCACCGCTGGGATATAGGCGAGTCTGCGACCGGCGTCAAAAGCCATGGCCTGCCAACTGTGGGCTCCATCCGGTCCGGGTAGAACCCACTTCGGATCTTCAATATAATCAAAAGCAGGATCTTCAACAGGTCGCCCGGTCTCCATATCAACATGGGTGGCCCAAGTTGCTGTCACAAATTTGTTCGCCCGCAATAGTTCACCATTGGATCGATCAATGACGTAAAAAAACCCGTTTTTAGGCGCCTGCATCAAAACCTTGTGTTGCTTGCCGTCCACTTCCATGTCGGCTAACACCATGTCTGCAATGGCGGTGTAATCCCAATTATCTCCAGGCGTGGTCTGGTAATACCATTTCATCTGTCCCGTATCGGCATCCACAGCGACGATCGAGGACAAAAATAAATTGTCGCCCCCGCCCGGTGATCGAATTGCACGAGTCCAGGGAGAACCATTACCCACACCGAAATAGAGGTGATTAAAATCCGGGTCATAAACGATAGAATTCCAAACGGTACCTCCACCTCCGATTTCCCACCATTCACCGTTCCAAGTTTTGGCGGCCATTTCCAGTTCCGGATGTTCAAACGGTAGCGAAGGATCCCCAGGTACGGTGTAAAACCGCCAAACCTGTTCACCAGTATGGACGTCGTAAGCCGTTATATAGCCGCGAACGCCAAATTCAGCGCCGCCGTTCCCAATAAACACCTTGTCGTTGGCCACCCGAGGGGCACCAGTAATAGTATATTCATCGTTACGATCCAACAGAGTATCGACCTCCCAGATCAATTCACCGGTTGCTGCATCCAGCGCGATCAATCTCCCGTCCAGACTGCCGAAGTAGACCTTCCCCTTGTAAATGGCAACCCCTCGATTGACAACATCGCAGCAAGCCTTACGGCCCCAAGCGCCGGGAACTTCCGGATCGTAGAACCAAATCTCTTCGCCTGTCTTCGCATCGAGCGCGTATACCTTGCTCCATTCAGAAGATAAAAACATCATCCCATCTACAACAATTGGTGTGGCTTCCAGCGCCCGGTTACTCTGCATGTCTTTGTACCAGGCCAGGCCAAGATCCGAAACGTTGTCGCGGTTGATTTGGCTTAACGGTGAAAACCGCTGCTCCTCATACGTGCGCCCAAAAGCCAACCAATTACTAGGCTCTGTATCCGCATTATAAATACGTTCGTTGTCAATATCACCAATTATCGATATTGAAACGGCTAAAGGTGCTGAGGATCTATCTTTTAATGCCACCCACAAAATGGCTGCTACTAAAGCGATAAGGATGAACCCAACTAGATTCTTATTCATCGGTCAGGCATTTTGAGTTAATTTTATTTGAGGTACGGGCGGAACTGAGATCTTCCTTTCATTTATAGGAGATTCACCTTACGACTCAAGCCCTAACATATCAGCCGCCGATAATTCGTTTTTTTAATATTCTCCGAGTCGGTATTGGAAAGAGATTCTTTATTTTACCCGACGGCTATAAACTGACAAACAGTCATGTAGTAAGTCGTGCTCAGTCGTTGCGTATCTATTTGGCGGATGGCCGTTCGACTCGTGGATAAGTCCTCGGAGACAATCCGGAAACTTACCTCGCGAATGTACCAACCAATGTAAACGAGGTTGATCACCTCGAATTTGCCGAAAGTGAGCAGCTGCAAACCAGCCAGATAGCGGTTGCGACCGGATCACCGATGGGGTTCCAGCAAACCGTCACCGCGGGTATCATCAGCGGCCCCGGCCGCTCGCTGCACGCGCGTCCTGGAAGACTGATTGATAATGTTGTGCAAGCCGACGTAGTTTTGAATCCAGGAAACTCCGGTGGCCCGTTATTTAATTCCCAAGGCCAGGTGATCGAGGTGAACACCGCGATTATTTATTCCGCTCAAGGTATTTGTTTGGCGATAGCTAGTAACATTGCGCGGTGAGTGGTCGGTTGATTAATTAAAGAAGGCCGTGTACGGCGCAGTCATGTGGGAATCGCCGGACGAAAAGTACCGATCGTTAAAAACCTTATTCAATTGTATCAGCCTGAGCATGAGACAGGCGTTCATGCTGCAGGAGTAATATCGGATAGTCCTACTGGAAAAGCAGGCAAACTGGATGGAGATATCTTTGTATCCCTTGAGAGTAATGCCACGCCCAGTGTGGATGCACTTCATCGCTTCCTTACAGCTGCCCGGATCCGACTCATTCGAGGTTTGGAAATGAAGCGCCTCATTGTTTTTCCCAGTGAACGAGACAGCTGACTCCGGCTCGCCTTTAAGAAGAAATCGGCTTTAGCAGCGCATCGCCAAAGGCCATATCTGAGTACATCCCGTTCGGAAGCAGAAGTGGATCAGGTAGACGGTACTCGTCAACCATCTTCGCATTCAGCTCGATACCAAGGCCGGGTTTGTCACTGAGTTTAATCATCCCGTCTGATACTGTCAAAGGCTCAGCCAGCAATTGCTCCACAAAGGGATTGCCGGTCTGGTCGATTTCGACGGTCACCCCATTGGGCTGCGAAGCTACCAAATGAGCGTTGGCAACAATTGCCACAGCATCACACCAACTATGGGGTGCAAAGTTGAGCCCCGACCTTTGAGCCAACCAGGCAACGCGGAGCGTTTCAGTGATACCTCCACATCGGCTGGCGTCCGGTTGCACGATGTCAACAGCACCTCCACGGATCAACTCCCGAAAGCCTTGTAAACCGAATTCATTTTCACCGGCTGCTATGGGTACAGTAACAAAACCTCGCAGTTGCTTGTACAAGTCAATTTCCTCAGGAGGAAACGGTTCTTCAAACCAAAAGGCGCGATACTCTTCGAGTAGCCTGGCCAAATCCAGAGCCTCCTCAAACTCATAGCGCATGGACCCGTCGATCATAAGATCAATGTCCGGACCAACAGCCTTGCGAATTGTTTTCAGAACCGCAGCATCGGTTTCGGCTCCGCGACCCAATCGCATCTTCATGCGCCTGAACCCATTCTCCACGAGCTGGCAGGCTTCTTTTGCCAATTCCTCCGGACTATTCCATAACAGCGCACTCCCATATGCGGGGCACGTGGCCGATTCACCCCCGAGCAATTCGAAAATAGGTTTATCCGCGGCTTGACCTCGTAGATCCCAGAACGCTGTATCCAATCCTCCGAGGGCGGTCATGGCTACACCCTTGCGCCCATACCAACGGGTGCTGTTGTACATCAGATCCCACAAGGTTTCAACATCCCGGGGATCTTTCCCGATCAACATCGGAGCGAGCTGGCGTTGAATAATCAGGTACAACAACCCGGGATGAGAATAGGCACTGCCTACTCCAGTTCGACCGTCATCCGTTCTTACGAGTACCAATGTAGTGACTCTACCGGTACAGCTTCCACCGGCGTAAGCGAACCCCTGATCGTAATTGAAAAGCAGATTGATGGTTTCGATGTGATCGATCTTCAAGGAAATAAGAGGAGTTTAGATTTAAATTAAGGTGCCTGGGTCACACTTTCAATGCCCAGGGTTCGCGCAAGGGTTTCATTAGCATGCTGTTGGCCAGGTCGTTGTTAGTGAAGGTTTCCGTTTTCGGATCAAAGACCAGTTCCTGCCCAATCTGTTCGGCTGCTATCGCACCTATGTGGTAACAAGTAGCTGCACGATGTGAAATCTCGGGGGCGGCGGTAAGATGACGGCTCTTAACAGGGTCGATAAAATTCCTTTGGTGATTGGTGGATACGTACAGGCGTTTATCGCTGTTTTTGATGCGAGTAGTCCGCAAATTTTTGGGATAGGTCTTAAAAATTTTATCCTGAGTGACGCCCCATCCTTCTTCTCCTATAAATTTGATTTCCAACTTGTCCTTATCAGTGGTGGAAAACATCGTCATATTCAACCTATTCTTGTAAAAGTATTCGATCCTGAAGGATTCGGCAGCGTCGTAGATGCCGCGACCTCGTTTTGTAACGGCATTCGCTGAAGCCACCGTTATGACCGAATGCAAGTGATCCGGCGTCGCAATCATTACGGCATCAATGTCCTCGCCCCGAAGCACCTCTCGAAAATCCCCGTAACCGTCCTCCTCCTTCAGGTTTGCCGCTCGTAATGCTTTGGCCCGCTGATTGGCATCGACAACCCAAATAGCAACAACCTTGACTCTTTCATCCTGAAGGAAGATCTTTAAATTGGTGGTGACCCATATTTCCTACGCCGATAAAAGCCATGGTGATACGTTAGTTCGGCGCCGTTCGGCGCTCATTTCCCAAAACAGGCGAAGGAACTATCATCAATCCGGAAGCTGCCGCAGTGGATTTTTTAATAAAGGCTCTGCGCGTAGTCGTCATAGGATTAATCGATAAACCGCAATTAAACACCAATCAACAAGAGGGATGAAAGAAAAAATGAGGATGATTTCCAACCAGGCTTTCAGAATTGCGCGCTTAATTTCCCTCGAAAATGTGTTTACATAGGAAACTCGATAAACACCCTTAAATATTTGAATACAGGTGCTTGAATCACTCGGAGTCAAAGACGGCCTTTTTTCAGACGAAGAAAAGGAAATTCTCGATTTTGAAGGCTATTTATCCCTGGGTTGTTTGCTGTCGGAACAGGAAATGGATGCCTTGATTGATCGCGTCGGAGAATTGGTGCATAAAGAAGGTGAGCAAGGCGGGCATGAGCTTTTTAAAGCCAAACACATCAAACATCCCAAAGAAGAAGGTGTGGATCGATTGGCCAACCTGGTCAACAAAGGAGAGGCCTTTGATTCGCTTTACACTCATCCAAAATTATTGGCTGCCGTGAGCCATCTGCTCGGCGCTGAATTTAAACTTTCATCACTGAATTACCGCGCGGCAAAACCGGGTAAAGGTTTGCAGAAGCTCCACGTTGATTGGCGGGAAGCGATTGAACCGGGCGACTACCGGGTCTGCAATTCCATCTGGTTGCTTGATGATTTTTTTGTGGAAAACGGAGCCACCCGTCTCGTCCCCAAATCCCATCTACTTGGCAAGACCCCCGAGGAAGTGATGGAGGATCCGCTCGATACCTATCGCGATGAGATCATTTTGGAAGCACCCGCCGGAACGGTAGTCGTTTTCAACTCCCACGTCTGGCACGGTGGCACGGTCAATCATACCGACAAAGATCGGCGCGCCATTCACAGCTACTTTTGTCGTCGAGACCAGCCCCAACAAACCGACCAAAAAATGTGGATTCTGGAAGAGACCATTGAGCGTATCGGCGAACCTGGCAGGTGGCTGCTGAACGTTTGAAGTTTTCGCAGTTACCCTAACGAAAAAGCATGAAGAAATTCCTTAGATTATTTTCCGCAACCCACATTTGGGTTCTGGTTCTGCAAATTACAGGATTAGTACAATATGCAAAGAAGAATGGAATGCCTTCGGACCAAATTGACCTCGATCCTAACCACCCCCAGTGGCTGAAACGACAAAGAGGAGATCCATTCTTTATCTGTGGGCCGAATGATCTAGAGGGTTTCCTATATCTGGGCGAACGCCAACTAAACGAAACTCGCAAAGGCCCTCAGGAATCGATGATTCGAAAATTGATCAAGCATGGCGGTTACTGCATTTACATGCAAATCGTCAGAGCCCATGGAGGAGACGGCACTAAGGAAGAGGACAAACTTACCCAGAATCCCTTTGTCGATTCTGATCCATCCAAAGGGGTGGATTACGATATTTTTGATCAATAGGAAGGATGGTTTACCCTGATGGATTAATGCGAAATCGTTATCTACGATGACAGTGCACGAATCTGGGATACCGGTGATGCAGTTGGTGCGGAGGAACATCTCCCAATTGGCCTATATAGTGGGCGTAGAATTAAAACCAGGTCAAAAGAAAGAATACGAAGAGATATAAACGGACTGCAAGTTGCAAACCCGCCTCAAGGTTATTCTGAACCTAGCAATCGTTGCGTCAAATGTTCATAGAACGCATCCTGATTTCTCCAACCAGTTGCGACACGCACGTTGGTGCCGCCAGGATAATGCAAAGTCATGCCTTGGTCATCCACTACCAAAGGAATTTTCTCATAAAGAAGGTGGTCCTGTGAGTAGGCCATGTAAACGGCTACGCAGTCGAACAAGGTAGTCGACTTGATATCGAAGTAGTCCACTTTTATCCAGGTTACCAACTCAGAGAAGATCTTGTAGTTCTCAAACAAAGCAACCAACGCTGGATCGTCGGACTGGATCAGCTTTTGATACCTTTCACCTCCCAAAACAATGTCGCCGCATGAATCCAGGGGTGTAATTTCCAGGGAATGCCAATCGGCATTTAGTACGGATTGGAATGCAGGAATATCCGCTCGCACGTTATATTCACTGGAAGGGGTTGTTGATCCGTCATAGCCGACATTCACACTTCCGTGCATCCCGATGAATTTGCATTTCGACGCAATTTCCGGTGCCCGCTCTAGGATTACCTTAATATTGGTTGCTGGACCAACCACCAACAAGGTAACGATTTCGTCCGATGCCCGGATTACATCAATCATTGCCTGAATGCCGTCCTCGAAAATCGGTCCTGGATATTCGGATAATTCATAACCCTCAACCCACGGTTTTTGGTTATCCACGCCACCTTCGCCTCGAACGCCAATACCAATCGGAATATCGGTCTTACCAGCCACCTGGAGGTACTTTGCAGTCACTTTGGCCCTCAACTCGGTATCTCCAGTAGCCGTCACAATCAGCTTGGTCTCCAACTCGGGCGAGCAGATCAATTGCAAGAGTGCCCAGGTATCATCGATGTCATTGCCAATATCTGTATCGAAAATCACCGGAATGGCTCGCGCAGATAGTTCTTCTGAAACACCTCTATCCATAACATCCTGTTTCTGACAGGCAGTAGTGAAACCGCAGAGGATCAGTAAGAGCGAGAAAGACCATGCTTGGCGCATTTATCAGATAGTTCTACTTGAGATTAGAGGCAATTCCAAGGTCGAGTGATTGTCTTGCTGCTGAAACACCTTGTAGGATTCGAAACCGGCAGCCGATTACACCACCCACTCGTCCCGAGTTGGACGGTTACGCAGTGCATTGGCATGGGCATCTTGAACAAAACTCTCCTGGACAGGGTCCCATTTTAGGGGACGCTTCAGCTCTATCGCGATATTGGAAAGATGGCACAAGGTGGCAGAACGGTGACCGATTTCTACTCCGGCGTGAAGCATTTCAGGTTTACGGGAACGGACACAAGCAAACCAGTTTTGAAAGTGCCCGCCTTTGGTGTGTCGCATAGAAATAGGCAAGCCCTTGGTATGCCAGCGAATGAGTTCTTTGGGAGTCGTGTAGATTTCACCGCGGTTTACATACAACTGGCCTTCAGTGCCGTAAAAGGTGACACCGTTTTTACCGCTCTTCAGATGCATGGTAACCCCGCTAGCGTATTCGAAGTCGACATCGATATCAAAGAAAGAAGTGTGCCTTGAACCGAAGGGATTCCGCTCCCCCATACCACGGATCATGACTGGCCCCGTATCGTCGGTGCCCAATCCCGATTGTGCTGTATCCAGAAAATGGGCACCCCAGTTGGCGATCTCACCTCCTGAAATCTCAGGAACAAATCGGAAGTTGTAGTGAACCCGCTCGGAATGATAATCCACCCACGGAGCAGGCCCGAGCCAAATGTTGTAATCGAGTTCGGGTGGAACCGGCTCGGGTTCCCAGGTTTCGGCGCTCCCGGACCGGGTCTTGATCATAACTTCGATATGCTTCACGTCACCGATCAATCCGTTGCGGACGACCTCAGATGCGATTACAAAACGCTCATCCGATCGTTGCTGGCTGCCCACTTGGACAATCTTTTTGTGGGCTTTCGAAAGCTCGACCAACTCCCGGCCTTCTTCAATATGTAAAGACAGTGGTTTTTCCACGTAAACATCCTTGCCGGCCAGGATGGAAGCCTTGGCCATAGGCACGTGCCAATGATCGGGAGTGGCTATAACCACGGCATCAATATCGTCCCGGGCCAGAACATCCCTGAAATCCGCAATTCCTTTAATACCATCGTACTTAGTTTTCCCATACTGCTCCGCATATTGAGCTGAAGCTTTGTCAATTGCTTCCTTCTGAACATTGCTATCCACATCGCAGATAGCAACCACCTGGCAATCGTCACTACTTACGAGCGTGGGAAGATGAACCCTACCTCCTTGATTCTTGGCTCCAATCAATGCCAGTTGAATACGGTCATTGGCCGATTTCTTCGCGGTGGATGAGCTCGCAGCAACGGTTGAAATAAATCCGGGAGACGTGGCACTAATGGCACCCAAAGTGGATAATTTGGTAAAATCTCTTCTATTCATGAGGATTCGGTGGTTGTGAATTAGCGTGTGAACCAACGCTATTAAAAAAAGGCGGCCTGTCGAGGTGAACTGTCGCAGTTGATAGGAGCTGCTTTAGCTGCGAATCGAATGTCCTTCGACAGGCTCAGGATTAGCTGCTCTTACCCTAAAAATTATACCGGTCAGATAAACTAAACCGCTAAGATTTATCCTGGCCAATACTGGCGGTTTGTTTCTTGGCACGCATCCCCATTTTTCGCGCTTTGCGGATACGCACGCTTACCACCTTGTATTCGGGACAGAGCGCTTCCGAATCGGCAATACTCGATGTCAGCTCATTGATAAGCACTTCCGGGAAATG
>CEUS01254869.1_pt1 | contig 10638 bp, 9 predicted proteins | sample 427031 | NCBI WGS metagenome assembly CEUS01 (sample SAMEA2622837, study PRJEB7988) | marine metagenome | biome: marine biome (ENVO:00000447); feature: marine epipelagic mixed layer (ENVO:xxxxxxxxx); material: "saline water (ENVO:00002010), including plankton (ENVO:xxxxxxxx)" | depth 140 m | reverse complement strand
TTGCTTGAGGCAATTTCTGGCGGGGACTCTAATGACTCTACTTCTCTGCATGTGGAAGTGCCAAATTATTGTGAGGTATTGGGTCGATCGATAGAAGGCCTTCGGGTTGGTGTTCCAGTCGAATATTTTGGGTCTGGCCTTGATGATGACGTGAAAGAACTAGTTCTCAAGGCTATAGATCAATTGGCTGACTTGGGGGCTGAGGTAGTTGATGTCAGTTTACCTCATACTGAGTATGCCCTAGCCACTTATTACTTGCTTGCTCCAGCCGAGGCTAGCGCAAATTTGGCGAGATACAACGGGGTGAAATACGGATATTCCAATTTAGAGTCTGTTGATGTTAGCGACATGATGGCATCTAGTCGAGCGCGAGGGTTTGGCGAAGAAGTCAAACGGAGGATCATGCTCGGTACATATGCGTTATCGGCAGGTTATTACGATTCCTACTATCTGAAAGCGCAGAAAGTACGTACGTTAATAAGAAGTGATTTTGATGAAGTATTCCAGAATGTGGATCTTTTGGCCGCGCCTGTGAGCCCAAGCGTAGCGTTTTCACTAGGGGACAGAATCGATGATCCGTATGAAATGTACATGTCTGACGCTATGACGATCCCAGCTAGTATGGCTGGGATCGCGGGTTTGTCGGTCCCGTGTGGTTTCGCTGAAGGATTGCCTGTAGGTTTGCAAATGTTGGGTCCGGCTCTTTCCGAGCCAACCCTCTTGCAAGCAGCCTATGCGTATGAACAAGAAGCGAAAATATTATTTAAAGCACCAAGTTTGGACGTTTGAGATGGATGCTAATTCCTTTCGGACGGTAATTGGACTGGAAGTGCATGTGCAATTGAATACGGAGAGCAAAATGTTTTGCTCTTGTTCGTCGGGCTATGCGGATTCTGAACCAAACACATTAGTATGTCCGGTTTGCCTAGGTATGCCGGGAGTATTGCCTGTAGTTAATCGTATTGCCGTTGAAAACACACTGCTTACTGGATTGGCTTTGGGATGCCAGATTGCTTCGGAAAGCAAATTTGATCGTAAGAATTATGCGTATCCGGACCTAATGAAGTGGTATCAGATTTCTCAATATGATATGCCTCTATGCGGTAGAGGTAGTTTGAAAATTAGTTTGGATGATAGGGACAAACAAATAGGTATAACCCGGGTGCATCTGGAAGAAGATACAGCAAAGATGATCCATGGCGAATCTAAAGTTGGTCATAAGATCAGTCTTATTGATGCAAATCGTTCTGGGGTCCCCTTAATGGAAATAGTTAGTGATCCAGATATGACTTCTCCTGAAGAAGCTCGTGCCTACCTGACTACGCTACGCAACATATTGTTGTACTTAGATGTTTCTACAGCAAATATGCAAGATGGAGCCTTTAGGTGTGATGCCAATATATCTGTCTGGCCGGTGGGCATCGATACTGGTGACGTTAAGGTTGAAATAAAGAACATGAATTCTTTCCGGGCTGTATTTAAGGCACTTGCGTTTGAGGAAGAACGCCAAAGTGAAGTATGGGTAAAAACTGGTCAACCGCCCGAACAAGAAACCCGAGGGTGGGTGGAGGCATCCGGTGAGACTGTGAGTCAAAGAAGCAAAGAATATGCGCATGACTATAGGTATTTCCCGGAACCTGATCTGCCACCATTGAAGGTGACGGATCAACTGATATCATCATTGCGGAACGCGATGCCGGAACTTCCTGATTCTATATATAAGCGACTAATTGAACACTGTGAGTTGCGTTCAAGTGACGCGCTCCAGTTGATTGACGACAGACCTTTGTTGCTTTTCTTTGATGAGGCGGTGAATGAATATGCCCAGCCTCAGAGATTAGCCAATTGGATGCTTAATAATTTTGTTCAAGAACTCAGGGATTCTGAAACGGATTTGGCGTCAAATCCAGTTACACCACAAAGATTTGTCGAACTATTGCAGCTGGAAGACGATGGTCATATCAATAGCAAAATGACGGCGGAATTGTTGAGGCGTATGGTGACTAGTGGTAAATCGGCGAAGGAGCTGGTGGCAGAGACTGGAGGACAAATAACCGATGATGATGAACTTCAGAAGATGGTTGCAAAAATAATTAAGGATAATCCGCAGGCAGTCGCCGACTTTCGAGCTGGTAAAAAGCAGGCGGCAGGCTTTCTGGTGGGTCAAGTTATGAAAGCAACTAAGGGTCGTGCAAACCCAGGGATGGTGAACAAGCGGATTGGCAAAGAGTTGGGTTTGTAGTCTCCCGTTGATATATTCATAATTGATCCGTGGTAGCCGGTCACCCATGTGTATTGCGTGGTCTATATTGGTCTGGTTGTCATATATTGGGTCTATGGTTTGAATCCCTTGTGATTGATATATTGATTAATGACTGACATGAAATTGGGTGGTGATAGCGTGTTGAAGGCCCTCACTGCTATATTGCGGCATTCCGGGTTGAGGATGACTACCCAGAGGAGACTTATCGCTTCCATAATAGACCAGTCCGAGTCTCACCCTGATGCGGAAGAAATACACTTACTGGCTCAGCGCAAAGATCCGAATATTAGCCTTTCAACGGTTTATCGCACATTAGCTGTATTGCGTGAATGGGGACTCGTCAGAGGTCATCGGTTTACCGAGGAGCATTCTCATTTTGAAGCTGGCACAGGTTCCATCCACCATCACTTAATTTGCACTAAATGTGGTCTTGTAGAGGAATTTGAGAATGGTCTTGAATCGGACAGTGTGCGACGGATATCCAGGAAAACCAAATTCCGTATTTTGAGCCAGAAAATCGAGCTGACGGGGTTGTGTGAGAGTTGTAAGTAGAGAGTGGTTCCGGTCAGGCAACTCAAAATTTATTGGGTTCAAGGACATATGAACGGAAAGGATAATCATAGAAAGTATTGTTCCTCAAACCGACTAACATCTGGTAACATCGCCGTCCTGCCTAGTTGTCGAAAGGCAAGTCGCTTTGAGGGATTAGAAAAATGAGTGTGTCCAAACGGAGGCTGTCGGACGGTAGCAGGTTATTCAATAATGGCCAAGAAGTTAGTGAATTCAAAAGGCGTCAAGTTGTCCGACGAGTTGCACAAGAAATAGGCGCCCACCTCAAGTCCTATTGGTCGAACGTTCGAACATCGGTTGACATAGATTCCTGTGAAGAGGAAGACGCATTTCTGTGGATCAGCCTTGATGGCACGGAGTTTAGGGATTCTGTGATTATCACGGCCCTCGAGCTTTCTAACAAGATTGCGGCTCGGCATGGGCTATGGATAGTGCCTAGGGTTCTCAACGAACAAGTGCACCCTATATCCGGCAGGATTAACAGTTTTACGGATGGTAGAACATCACGTCCTAATTAAACTGCTGTTTGGTGTATGTTCGTTTTTGACGGACCCCAAACTATTTCGGCGATGCAGTTAATACTCTAACTATAGATGCCGCGTACTGTTTTTGAGCTTATACCGATAAGTGCTATCAGGCATGCGGCTAGGGTTGAGGAAATTGTGATTGTTAGTGGGACTCCGGTCACCGTAGCTATTGCGCCCATAGGAAGGCCTCCGATAGCTGTTAATCCCCACATGAGCATTTGTATTGAGCCCATGCGTCCCCGTAATTCATCTGGTACAAGTATTTGTAATAAGGCTCCCACTATGGTCATGGATGCCCCACTACTCATTCCAGCTCCGACTAGTAGCAGCATTGATAACAACATTGAGTTGGATAGAGAAAAGGCCAAAGTCAGTAGTGCGAATGTCAGTGATGTTAGCAATAGTAACCACCCCTTAGCTTGGAAATGGCTTGTGGCAGCGACTACCATTGCTCCAATTAGCCCGCCTGCCCCAGATGCTCCCATGAGTAGAGCCAATCCTCGTTCAGGTGAATTAAGTACATCGGACGCAATAGCAGGCAGGAATAGCATATAAGGCATTACTAGTGAAGTTACTATGACCCCTATTATAAGAACAAGCTTCAATTCATGATGTTTGATCGTGTAAGCGAATCCGGACCGTAGGTTGGCCAAAAAGCTTGTGCCTCTATTAGTCGCTATATCAGTCTCTTCTAACTGCAGACGTTTGAGGTTCAAAGTTGATATCAGATAGGCTAGAGATTGGGCGAAATAACTAAACGCGGCGCCAGCCAAAACTATGAGGGCGGTAGCAATTTGAGGGCCGATAATTCTGCCCGCTCCTACTGTGGTCGAATGCACAGCCATAGCATTCATTACGTTTTCTTTTCCTACTGACTTCACGACTAGTGCTTGTCTGGCCGGGAAGTTGCACACCATTGCAGAACCTGACATTAGTGCAGCGGCGTAGAGATACCACACTTGTAAAAAACCGAGGAGAACTAATATGCCTAACGAAATTGTGATGAGTGCTGCTATCAGTTGTGACACGGCCATTAATTTGATTCTGTTGACTCGGTCTGCCAGCACACCAGCAAATGGTGATACGAACACCATCGGGATAGATCTGGCTAGTCCAATCAAGCTTAGAGCGACGGGGGAACCTGTTAAAAGATAGGTCAAATAACCTTCCACCGTCTGCCCCATCCAAAACGCCAAAATGGTTAGCAAATTGCCTTGCCAGAGTATTACGTAATCCGGTGATCTCATGGCAGGGAATAATTTAAGAAACATTCGTTGTGTGGGATGGTCTTGTCTATTTGTAGATGGACCGTCTGAGGTTGATGAGGGTCTCAATTAGACGCTCTAATTTGACTGAAAAAAAAGATTGTTTCCAATTTATCCCTTAACTTATTACGGTCACAAAATCACAGTACGCCGACGTTGCCACAGCCTTGTTGACTTGGCCGACAGTCTTATATAGCGTTCCAATCATGTCATGAATGCATTAACAAGTTTAACGCCGTGTTCCATTTGGAGGGATGTCGGCCCGTGGAAAAGGAGTGTTACGTATGCCTAATCTAACTGGTAAATCTGTTCTTATTACTGGGGCTGGCGGTTCTATAGGACTTGCGATAGTAGACAAACTAGCTTCTGAGGGTGCGGATTTTGTGATCAATGATATGAGTCAGGAATCTGCAGCAATCGCCGCTAACATTGCTTGTGAACATGGGGTGAGGGCTGTTACGAACAACGGTAATGTAACCGTAGAGAATGACGTTGAAGGTATGGTGGATCTGGCTGTTAATGAATATGAAAAACTAGACATTGTAATAGCAAACGCTGGTCTTCATATAACTACGGAGTTGGTAAACACCAGTCGTGCACAGTTTCAACGAATACAAGATGTAAACGTGTGGGGGGTCTATCTTACTAACCGTGAGGCGGCGAAACAGATGATAAAACAGGGGTTCGGAAAAATAATTAACGCGGCATCTCTTTCGGGTCACCGCGCTACAGAGTTGCAGTCTGTCTACAATGCAAGTAAGTATGCAGTAGTAGGAATAACACATGCGGTTGCCACGGAGTTGGCGCCCCACGGCATAACTTGCAATGCCTACTGTCCCGGTATGGTAGATAGTGCTATGTGGGATGGGATAGACGCAGAAAGGGCACGTATTTTGGGAGTGCCAGAGGGTCAGCCCCGCGAACAGGCTCTAAAGAAGATTCCTCTTGGTCGTATGGCAAAGACCGATGACGTGGCTGGTCTTGTTAAATATCTGGCATCATCTGACTCCGACTATATAACTGGTCAGGCAATTCAGGTATGTGGCGGCGCTTTTATGCAATAGTTGCGACTAAGCAGTGCTTTTCATGAGATAATTATCAGGTCGTAGCCACTGTATGCATTCGACTAGTTGGTTAAATTCAGTATTAGGAGCTGTTTCTAGGTGCGTATAGCTGTCGGAGCAGATCATGGTGGTTTCGCTTTAAGGGAAACAATCATAGAAACTATTAGTGGACTGGGTCATGACATACTAGATGTGGGGGCATTCGTTCTAGATGAGAAGGATGACTATCCGGATTATGCCTTCATGGTTGCTGATGCGGTAGCAGAAGGGAGGGCGGACAGAGGGATAATGTTATGTGGTAGTGGAGTGGGAGCAGCTATTGCGGCGAATAAAGTTGCTGGGGTACGGGCTTCTGTGTGCCATGATACATATTCGGCTCAACAAGGTGTTGAGCACGATGCTATGAACGTTCTATGTATTGGAGCTCGGGTAATTGGAGATGATTTAGCCGAGGAGTTGACTAGATTGTTTCTTAGCGCCGAGTTTAGTGGTGACGTACGGTATGCGCGCCGTTTGAATAAGGTGAATGCTCGTGATGGTTCACGAGATTAGTTATTGTTTCATGCTTGAAATTGAGGCTTTTGTATATGTCTAGGACGAATTTTGAACAACTTTTGGATAGTGGGCAGTCTCCTTGGTGTGATCAAATTAGTAGAGGGATGATATTAAACGGGGAATTGGCAAGTCTGCGTGATGAAGGCATCACAGGCGTTACGAGCAACCCTTCTATTTTTCAAGCTGCAATAAGCTCTGGCAATGATTACGATGATCAAATTTTTGAGTCTGCACAGAGAGGGGTTTCGCCATCCCAAATTTTTGAAGAAATTGCAGTAGCAGATATCCGTGATGCTTGTGAGATATTCCGTCCTGTGTACCAATCTACGACATGTGCCGATGGCTATGTGAGCTTGGAGGTTTCTCCCAATCTAGCCTATGACACTGATGGAACAATGGATGAAGCTCGGAGACTGTGGAATTTGGTGGATCGACCTAATTTGATGATAAAAGTTCCTGGTACAGCTGAGGGCGTTCCGGCCTTTAAACAATTGATTGCAGAAGGGATTAACGTAAACGTCACCTTATTGTTTTCAGTTGAAAGATACAAAGAAGTGGCTCTTGCTTATGTCGAGGGTCTTCAACAATTTGAGAATATGGGTGGGAATTTAAGTCAAGTGGCTTCCGTCGCGTCGTTTTTTGTTAGTAGGGTAGATACGGCCGTTGATGCTTTGCTAGAGAAAAAGGGGAATAAGAACTTGCAAGGTAAGGCAGCAGTAGCTAACGCGCAACTTGCGTACGCTGAATTTGAGAAAATTTTTAAAGGCAGCCAATTTGAAGATTTAATACCCTTGGGTGCTAGGATGCAGCGGTGTCTATGGGCTAGCACTAGCACTAAGAATCCATTGTATCCGGACACAATGTATGTGAGTGAACTGGTTGCTTGTGACACAGTGAATACAATGCCTATTCAAACTATTGATGCGTGGCGTGATAGCGGTAATTTCAACAAATCAATGAGTAGTTCTGTCCTCGGTGCTCAAGTAGTGATGGATGAAATACGATCTTTGGGTATAGATGTCACTCAAATTACGGATAAATTGGAGGTGGATGGGGTGAAAGCTTTTTCCGATTCATATACCCAATTGCTTTTGGATGTGGAGCGTAAGGCAGGAGATTTGGTAGGGAGCTAGAGGTAAATTGGAATGTTTACGTGGGTTGTTTGATTCTGACGCCAATGAGCTGCCTAACAGGATGTGGGCGCACGATACCAGCGTATGGCAAAGACAAGGCAGGGAAGCTTCCGCGATAAAAGAACGATTAGGATGGTTAGCTGCGCCATCGAGGGTTGCGGATAGTATTGATGAATATCTTTCCTTTGTGGAAGAAATTTGCAGTGCTGGATATACGAAAGTGGTTGTCCTCGGTATGGGTGGCAGCAGCCTATTTGCGGAATTTGTCAGGAAATGTTGGGGCAGTCGTGAAGGGTATCTTGATCTCCTGGTATTGGACTCAACTATGCCCAGCGCAATTAGTCGGTTGGTTGAGTCTTTAGACCTGAAAAAGACATTGTTTTTGGTTTCAAGCAAGTCCGGCACCACTACGGAAGCATTAGCGTTCTTTAGTTTGTTTTACGACTTAATTTATGAGTTTCTGGGTGATGAGGCAGGACAATCCTTTGTTGCTATTACAGATCCTAATACCCCTTTGGTAGCTCTAGCAAAAGAATATGGTTTTCGCCGTGTTTTTTATGCGGACCCTTTTGTTGGAGGTAGATATTCTGCGTTCACCCCATTTGGGATGTTACCGGCAGCTCTGGCCGGGCTAGATATTTGTCGGCTGGTTTGTCACGCTGTTGAGACGGCAGAATCATGTCGAAACATTTCTGATCCTGCCGCAAATCCAGGGATTAGTCTCGGAATAAAATTGGGTAATTCCTATTTGAATGGCCGGGATAAATTGACGCTACTTTGTTCACCTTCGATAAGTTCTTTCGGCCTGTGGTTAGAGCAACTAGTTGCTGAAAGTACCGGGAAAGATGGCGAAGGAATGCTGCCTATTATCGAAGAACCTGTCTGCGGTCCAGGCAAATATGGACAAGATAGAGTGTTTGTTGTTTTGCGACTATCTGGCGACAACAATAATGTTATTGACAAGCAGGCCTCAGATTTAATTCAAGAAGGTCATGAAGTCATTGAAATTTCGATTGGCAACAAATACGAACTTGGATCTGAGTTGTATCGATGGATGTTTGCTACTAGCACTTTAGGGGCAGTTATGCGCATTGATCCATTTGACCAGCCAAATGTTCAGGAAAGCAAAGATAATACAGAGGATATATTGGCCGCATTTGCTAGAGGGGAAGGCATTCCTTCAATTGGTCCTAAAGAATCAATAGAAAATATTCTGTCGGAAATTAAGGAGGGGCAGTATTTAGCAATAATGGCTTATGTCGGGTTTAGCAGTGAAGTTGATGCTGCCCTTAAGGCCTTGCGCGAGGTGCTTTGCGAAAAGTATTCACTGACTACAACTATTGGATATGGACCAAGATTTCTTCACTCAACTGGGCAATTGCATAAAGGCGGCCGTAACATCGGGCACTTCCTACAGATTTGCGAGAAAGGCGCTGATTTACCAATTCCAGGGCGCCCGTATGGATTTGCTATGCTTGCCGAAGCTCAGTCTATAGGTGATTATCAGGCTCTGAAAACGAGAGGCTTTCAGGTAGCAAGGATTGATATTGAGGCTGATGCCGATACCGCAGATGCCATTAGCGCTATTACGTCAGCTATTTGACGCTTGCATATGGAGCTGGCCGTATAACAGTTTTTGTCTTAAACAAACAGTGTGAGTAATTAAAACAACGGTAACGATAATAGGAGGTATTTGATTTGAAGATTGGATTAATTGGTTTGGGGCGTATGGGTGGCAACATGACTGAGAGGTTGCTAAATGGTGGGCACAGTGTCGTGGTCACGACGCGGGACAAATCGAAGATTGATGCTGCGGTAGAGAAGGGAGCTATAGGTGTTAACTCCATAGAAGCGCTTGTATCCGAATTGAGTGCTCCGCGTGGGGTTTGGATAATGCTTCCAGCTGGCGATATTACGGAATCTACTATTCAGCAATTAATGACACTGCTTGATCCAGGTGACACAATTATCGATGGAGGAAATGCTAACTATAAAGACAGTGAGAGACGGGCCAAATATCTTTCTGAAGCAGGGTTTAATTTCTTGGATGCAGGTACGAGTGGAGGGGTATGGGGCTTGAAAAACGGGTACAGCATTATGGTTGGTGGAGAGCCAGAGGTTTTTGCTCGTTTCGAGCCCTTGGTAAAGACTTTGGCTCCTGGACCAGATCGTGGATATGGGTTGGTCGGTCCTGCAGGTGCAGGTCATTATGCAAAGATGATCCACAATGGTATTGAATACGGAATGATGCAAGCTTTGGCTGAAGGTTTTGAAATCCTTGGTAAAAAACGTGAATATGAATTTGATCTGCATCAGGTTGGGGAGGTGTGGCAGCATGGCAGTGTTATCGTATCTTGGTTGTTGGATTTAGCTGTTAGAGCTTTAGAAGAAGACCCTGATTTGAGTGCTCTCGAAGCGTACGTGGAGGACTCAGGAGAAGGTCGCTGGACTGTGCAAGAGGCTATTGATTTGGATAGTCCGGCTGAAGTGTTAACCCTTGCCCTACTACGGAGATTTCGTTCACGAGACGAGTCGCCTTTTTCGGATCGTATGCTGGCGGCGTTACGTCAACAATTTGGCGGGCATGCAGTACGGAGCAAATAGCCGCATGTCAGACCTTCCGACAACAATAGTGATATTTGGAGCTTCGGGTGATCTTACGTGCCGTAAGTTGATTCCATCTCTATACAAATTGTACGCTGATAATGAGTTGCCCGATAAACTAAGCATAGTGGCAGCTGCTCATACAAACCTGGATACCAACTCGTATTTTACCGAGCGACTGAAGCCTCCTAATCATGATTTATGGCCTGAATTCCTAGCAAAAGTGAAATACATTAGGACTGATTTTGAAGATCTCGAGGATTTCGAAAAGCTCAATGCAGAATTGATACAAATTGAAGGAAGCACAAAGGCAAATAGGATCTACTATCTGTCCTGTGCACCCCGGTATTATCGTTCCATTGTGTCGCATCTAGGGAAGCAAGGAATGGCGAAAGAAGCGGCTGGATGGCGTCGTATTGTGATAGAGAAGCCCTTCGGTACTGATCTCGAATCTGCACGGGATTTGAATGCCCATGTGCACTCGGTGTTTGACGAAAATCAGATTTATCGAATCGATCATTATTTAGGCAAAGATACGGTGCAAAATATATTGGTGTTGCGATTTGCAAATGCAATGTTTGAACCGCTCTGGAATAGGAATTATGTAGAACAAGTTCAAATCACTGTGGCAGAGGATGAAGGTATTGGGCATCGGGG
>CEUS01082200.1_pt1 | contig 10646 bp, 9 predicted proteins | sample 427031 | NCBI WGS metagenome assembly CEUS01 (sample SAMEA2622837, study PRJEB7988) | marine metagenome | biome: marine biome (ENVO:00000447); feature: marine epipelagic mixed layer (ENVO:xxxxxxxxx); material: "saline water (ENVO:00002010), including plankton (ENVO:xxxxxxxx)" | depth 140 m | reverse complement strand
TCCACCCCTTCCAGTGTACCTGGATGAACCACCCGTTCGGTCATTCGCTCATGTGGCTTGTCGGTGTCTGCGTATTTACGGGTCAAGGAATCCGATAAATAAGGATCAAAGAGAAGCTGTCGGCCTCGCCATTTCACAAGGAAACCGCTCTGGCCTAGCCACCAGAGGAAGAAATCCTCTTGGGAGTCCGCATCTCGAACCGCGGAGAGGAAGGCGTCGTCCTGCAGGGCCGGCTTGATCATTCGGCGCCCAAGTCTTTTTGCGCTCGGCGAACCCCTTCCACCATGTTTGCCAGCTTCTTCTTGGCCGCCCAGCGGGCGGTTTGGCTGAGGCCGCAGTCGGGAGCAAAGGATAGTTTGTCGGCAGGAGCGTGCTCGAGGCAAAGCTGCACCCGGTCCACTATGTCCTCTGGAGTTTCAATATAATAGCTTTTCACGTCCACGATGCCCACTGCGACGTCCATACGCTCGGCGATTTCACCGATCCGTTCGATTTCGGCGAATTCTCGACTGGCCATCTCGACGTGAATTTCATCCACCTTGAAATCGAGAAAGTTGGGCAGCATCGGGGCAATGCGGCGGTAACCTACGGCATGTCCCTTGTAGTTCCCGAAACACAGGTGCGTGCTCAGGCGAGTCTTTCCCACGATGGGTTCGACCGTGTGGTTGAAGATATCGACGAATCTTTGGGTGTCCGACTTATAGGCGTAGCAACTCATGGATGGTTCGTCCACCGTCAGTTCCTGGCAACCCGCCGCGACGAGGTTTTCAAGTTCTTCTCGCACGATGGGCAGCAAGGCTTCGGTCACGGCGTAGCGATCCTTGTATTCCGCGTTTGGCAGCAGGCGACCGCTCAAGGTGAAGGGCCCGGGTACCGATGCCTTCAGGACGGGAGCGTCTTGTCTTCCCTTGATCAAGGGACCGGCGAGCCTTTTCAGGCGCTCGAATTCCTCCACCGCGCCCAATCCGCGAGGTGCCTGAAGATCACCCGTGATCTCGTGCTTGCCCCGTTGGTCGTGGGCGGGCGGTCCGAAGCGTCGAGGAGATTCGCCTTCCAGCGAAATTCCTTCCAAATAGCCGTAAAAGGACAAGTTGAAGTCGAGCCGGCTTTGTTCGCCGTCCGTCACTACGTCCAATCCCGATGCCAGCTGATCACTCACGGCGGCGGTCACGGCGTCGTCTTGGATCTCGGCGACGTCGTCGGGCCCAAAGGATTCCAAGTTTTCGCTCGCATGGAGCAACCACCCCGGAAAGGGGTAGCTGCCGATGACGGTCGTTCGCAGTGGGCGCTCCTTCATGATTGGGTAGGATTTGGTTATTGGCCGAGGTTCTCGTAAAGTTTGGCCAGGAGGCGTGCATGTTCATCGTAGGCGGCCTCGAAGATTTGAGCTGCTCGTTCCTTGCCGATCACGCAGGTTGCAGTCAATGCTTTGGGTGGTTTGCCGGCCTCCGTCAACAAGCGCGCGACTTCGGCCTTGATGGCGTTGACGATCAGGCATCCGCCCACCGTGGAACCAGGTGACACCGGCAAGTCGAGGCCTTCCACTTTTACCATGGCATCGCCCGCGGGGGCACCGGTATCCAACACCAAGTCAGCGAAATCGTTCAGTTTTTTTCCATCTTCCCGCTTGCTTTCACTAGCCTCGAGATGGGCTTTGCTGACGATTGCCACCACCCGTATGCCCAACTCCTGAAACGCCTCGGCCATCTCGATGGGGACTATGTTGCACCCACTTGAAGAGACAACCAAGGCGGAGTCCGCATCCGAGCAATCGAAGTTTCTGAGGATGCGGGCGGCCAATCCCGAAACGTTTTCCAAAAACATGGCCTGTCGTTGCCCATTCGCTCCCACGACTTGCGTATGGTGCGTAAGCGAGAGCTCCACAATTGGATTGAAACCGGGAAAGGAGCCATAACGCGGCCATGTTTCCTCAACCATTATGCGGCTGTGTCCCGAACCGAAGACGTGTACCATGCGTTCCGCCAAGATGGTGTCAGCGAACCAAGAGGCTGCCTTCGACAAATCCTCGGCTTGGTTTCGAATGGTCTCGAGGAGCGCCTCGGCGTGGTCTAAATAATCGTTGATCGGTTTCATCAAGGGCTGGTTATTTTCATGAAATCATGCCGTGATGCAACGCTCCTATGGCACCTGCCCATTCACCGAGTTCCACGATGCGGATTTCCACCCGGTTGTCGGCAGGGCGCCATTCCATGACGTCAAGATAGGAGCACAGTGGTTCGAGGAGGGCTTCTCTTGCATTGGCGATACCTCCACCAAGAAGAATGACTTCGGGATCCAAAGCATTGATCAAGGAGGCTATGCCCGCTGCAAGATGGCGTACGGAACGAAGCCATATCTCGCTCGCTTGTTCATCACCTGCCAAATGGGCATCGACTAATGCCTTGGTTCGCGTGAACCTCCCACCCGAGCGTTTTTCCACCGTGCAGTCACCGATCGCGTCCTCGAGGCTTCCGGGTGTGCCGCATATGTCGGGTTCTCCCGATGGATCAAGGGACAGGTGCCCGAAATGCCCCGCTCGACCCAAGTGTCCCCGCAGGAGGCGACCGTCGGCAATCGCTGCTCCGCCCACACCAGTTCCGATAGTCAGCAAAACGACGTCCTTGCATCCCTTGGCGGCGCCTTGCCAAGTTTCACCAAGCAGAGCGGTGTGGGCATCGTTGGCTACGCGTACTTTCGCCGCAGTGTTGAGAAAATCTTCCCAAACCAAATCCTCGATGCCAGCCAACCGGCCCGGCATGAAGGCAATGCTACGCTGGTCCTTGGCGGCCAGTCCAGGGGAGGCGATGCCGATCGAGGAGAAGCTTTGCTCGAAACGGGTTTCCCAATCCGACAACAGGTCGCGTATGGCGTTCGCCCAAGCGGGGTCTTCATCGAAAAACTTGCCGTCCTCGGTGGAGAGTATGGTGCGTTCCAGTTCCTCGTCCCCGTCCAGATCGCGGGCGATGCCTTTCACCCGAGTGCCGCCTAGGTCGATGCCAGCGGCCAAGTTCATGCGTCGTGTTGCCCCTCGGACACGCTCCATCCACCATCCACCGCGAGAACTTGGCCTGTTACGAACTTGGATGCCTCGGACAACAGATATACCACCGCGGCATCCAAGTCCTCGGGCGTCCCGATGCGGCCGCCATCAAGTGGTTGCTTGCTTTTTACGTACCCCATGATCCGTTCGTCGTCCGCAGCTCTTCCAGACATGGGTGTTTCGACCAGAGCCGGTGCCACTACGTTGGCCCGTATTCCTTCCTTGGCGTAATAGGAGGCGATGGACTTGGTGAAGCCAATCACAGCGGCCTTGGTGGCGGCATAGCCGTGTGTGGCGAAATGAGTGGGGGAGGGGCTGAATCCAAGAACGGATCCCATGTTCAGGATGACTCCACCATTGCCTTGCTCATGAAAACGACGCACGGCTGCGCGGTTGGAATATACGAGCGAGTTCAAGTTGTGCTCGAGGGCGCGTTGCCATCCCTCGTCGGTAAGTTCATGTAGAGGACCATCTCCATGAGAGCGGGCGCTGCCACCAGCTACGTGGTAGAGGGCATCGAGATGCCCATACGACTCCACCGCTTTATCGACCAAGGCGGGAGCGGCTTCGGGGTCGCATGCATCCGCGCTTATACCCACAGCAGCTGCTCCCAATTCAGACAAAGCGATTTCCAAATTGGCCGCATTTCGCCCCAGCAAGGCAACTTTCCATCCGTTTCCCACCAAAGCCTTGGCAGCGGAAAGACCTAGTCCGGTGGTGCCGCCCACGATGGCGACCACGGATTCTTCTTGATGGGGTTTGGACATAGGGAGCAAGAGGATAGACGCCAAGGCGCTGGTAGCGCAATCCTAAGACGGAATCACAAAGCGCCCGACTTTTCGTTTGCCATGGGTTGCGGACGCTACCTAGTTTTCAGTTTCTTGGCTGCTACCCAATTTTTCCAAGTAGCTCATTTTTCCCTCTCCATTCATTCCTCCCAATATTCATGAAAAAGAAAACAACATTTATTCTATTTGCCCTGAGCATGGTTTGCGGCGCCTTTGCCAAAGACAAGAAGGTCGTGTTCGTGGCAGGCCCCAAGAGCCATGGGTATTTTTCACACGAGCACATTGCAGGATGCAAGTTGCTGGCCAAGTACCTGGACGAAGCCAAGGTGGGCTTGAAGTCAGTCGTGGTCACCGATAACGGGTATCCCAAGGACCCCAGTGTGTTCGATGATGCCGCGGCTGTGGTCGTTTATTGCGACGGAGGTGGACGTCACTTGCTGAACAAGCATCTCGAAGCTTTCGACAAGATCATGAAACGTGGTGTGGGCTTGGCCTGTCTGCATTATGGGGTGGAAGTTCCGAAAGGCCCTCCGGGCGAACATTTTCTCAAGTGGATTGGGGGCTACTTCGAAACCAATTGGTCCGTGAACCCCCATTGGACTGCAGACTTTAAGTTGTTCCCGAACCACCCGATCAGCTCAGGGGTGAAGCCGTTCGCCATCAACGACGAATGGTACTACCACATGCGCTTTCGCGAAAACATGAATGGGGTGACTCCCATTCTTTCCGCGTTGCCCAGCGCCGATACTCTCAAGCGTCGGGATGGAGCCCACAGCAACAACCCTCACGTTAGAAAGTCGGTTCTGGAGCGCAAGGAAGCGCAGCACGTCGCCTGGGCTTATCAGCGAGGCAAGGATTACAACGACGGGCGAGGCTTCGGCTTTACCGGCGGGCATAACCACGTCAACTGGGGATCCGACAATTTCCGTCGCTTGGTGCTCAACGCCATCGCTTGGATAGCCAAGGTGGATCCACCCAAAGGTGGAGTGCCTGCGGGTGAAGTCAGCATAAAGGAACTCGAGGCCAATCAAGATTACGCCCCCGGGCGCGGATGGAATGCCGAGAAAATTGAAACCATGCTCAAGCAATTCAATGGCAAGGCGCCGAAGAAAGGCGCTTCCATTGCCCCTGCAAAGGAAGCTTCCGGCTCGAAGGCCAAAGGGCAACTCTTCGCCAGCAAGACGGTTACCGCTTCAACTCCCGGTCAGTCAATCGACGTTGCCTTTGACCTCAAGGGCACCAAGGAGTTGCACTTGGTCGTCACCGATGGTGGCAATGGATACTCGTGTGATTGGGCTAATTGGGTCAATCCCCGTCTCGTGGATGCCGCAGGCAAGGAAACGAAGCTTACTTCGATGAAGTGGAGTTTCGCTTCTTCAGGATGGGGTTACGTCAAGGTGAACCAAAATGCTCGGGGCGAAACCATGAAGGTCGCCGGAAAAACCGTTCAGGGAATCGGGACACATGCCACCTCCCTCATCAGCTACAAGCTTCCATCCAATCATAAATTCACCCGTTTCCTAGCCAAAGGAGCCTTGGATGACGGCGGCGCCCGCCAAGGCAATTGCGGTAGCCAAGCGAGTGTAGAGTTTAAAGTGTTTGCTCAAAAGCCGTCCTCAATCGGTGGTTCGATTACGAGGACCGTGGCCAAAAAGGGCGCTCGTGTCGGCGACCAAGGTGATCCCGCTCATGCGGTCGACAACCTCGACGTACACGAGGAAGTGAAAGCGAGCTTGTTTGCCAGCGAACCTATGATCCTGAGTCCGTCGGCCATAGACGTGGACCACCGCGGGCGCGTTTGGGTGTGCGAGGTTACCAACTACCGCCGGCACAAAAACCACCGGGCAGATGGCGATCGGATTCTCATCCTCGAAGACACCAACGGAGACAACAAGGCGGACAAAGTAAAGGTCTTCTACCAAGGTCGTGATATCGACTCCGCCCACGGAGTGAGCGTTTTCGGAGACAAGATCGTGGTGGCGGTTGGTGACCGCATCACGGTGTTCACGGACAAGGATGGTGACGACAAACCTGATTCCGCATCGGTGAATCTTTTTACCGGTATTTCGGGTACGCAGCACGATCATGGCATTCATGCCGTCCATTTCGGTCCCGATGGGAAATTCTACTTCAATTTCGGAAACACGGGAAGGCAGATCAAGGACAAGGACGGCAAGCCTATCGTCGACAAGGCAGGAAACGAGGTCAACGATCGTCGTAATCCCTACCAGCAGGGCATGGTCTTCCGTTGCAACGAGGACGGTTCGGGTTTCGAGACTCTGGGTTGGAATTTCCGCAACAACTGGGAAGCGGCCGTGGACAGCTTCGGCAGCGTTTGGCAATCCGACAACGATGACGACGGCAACCGCGGCGTCCGCATCAATTACGTCATGGAGTTCGGCAATTACGGTTATCGCGGCGAATTCACGGGTAAGGGATGGCGCGACAAGCGCACCAACATGGAGAAGGATGTTCCCTCGCGTCACTGGCACCTCAACGATCCGGGCGTCATGCCGAATCTTTTGCTGACAGGAGCTGGTTCACCTACTGGCATCATCGTTTATGAGGGATCCCTGTTGCCTCCTGTTTTTCAAGGCCAAGTGATTCACTGCGATGCGGGCCCGAGTGTTGTCCGTGCTTATCCCGTGACCAAGCATGGGGCCGGTTACTCGGCCGAGGTAGTCGACGTTCTCAACGGGGCTTCGCGTGACCGTTGGTTTCGACCCTCCGACGTGGTAACCGCTCCGGACGGCTCACTGATCGTGTCCGACTGGTATGACCCCGGCGTCGGCGGGCACAACATGCGTGACTTGGAACGCGGTCGTCTCTTTATGGTCGCTCCGGAAGGCCACAAGTACAAAGCCGCCAAGGTGAACGTTTCCAATCTCGAAGGAGCGATAGCCGCCCTCAAGAGCCCAAACCAAGCGACGCGGTACTTGGGATGGCACGCCCTTCACAAGCAGGGCAAGAAAGCCGAGTCGGCCTTGCAAAAACTTTGGGCTGATTCCAATCCCCGTTTTCGCGCTCGCGCCCTCTGGCTGCTCGGCAAGATCGAGGGTCGAGGCCAGCATTACGTGAACCTTGCCATCAAGGACAAGGATTCCGATATACGCATCGTGGGGCTTCGCTTGGCTCGCCAGTTGACCGACGTTGAAACCATTGCGGTGGTAGGTAAGCTCGTTGGGGATTCATCCGCCCAAGTGCGTCGCGAATGCGCCGTCGCCTTGCGCCATCTCAAAACGGAACAGGCCGTCAAGCTGTGGGCCGAGCTCGCAACGCGTCACGATGGCAAATGCCGCTGGTACCTCGAGGCCTTGGGACTTTCTTCGGACCTCAATGCCGATGCCTGTTTCGAAGCATGGCTTGCCAAGGTGGGCGACAAGTGGAACACGCCTGCCGGGCGCGACGTCATCTGGAGGGTAAGAGCAAAGGGAGCGCCTGCCTACATTGCCAAGATCCTCAAGGATAAAGACACTCCTCCGGAAATGCATCCTCGCTACGTCCGGGCTTTGGACTTTCATTCGGGTCCTGAAAAGGAGAAGGCCCTGGAAGCATTGCTCGATATTTGAAGTCTGCGCCCATGAAGCTAGGACTCTCCGTTTTTTTGGCCCTGTCTTTTCCGGCCTTTTGGAGTTTTTCCGAACAAGAAGCCACGCCCAAGGATCGCTTGATCGTGGAAACCTTGATCCGCCTCAAGCGGTTCGACGTTTCAAGTAATGAGAAATGGCAAGGGGCGGTTGAGCGAACCGCCCGTTCCTCGCGAGGGGAGGAAGGGTACTTCGAGCTGGTCGAACAGTTTTCGATCAAGGCCGAGGCTCCGGAGCTCATCCGCCTTGTCCAAAAAGATCCCGCTTCCGGTGATGCTTCCAAGGCGGTGCAACTGCTCTTTCGCCTTCATGAAGAGAACCTTCTTGCCAATGCCTTGGCGGCGGGTCCCAAAACCAAGGCGGATGCCATAGCTAAGCTCATTGGGTTTGTACAGACTCCTGCCGCGAAGAAGTTGCTGGAGTCTTATCGCGTCACACACAAGCCAGCGGCCGCTTCCGTTGCAGCTGCCCCAGCTCTCTTGGCCGATCCCGCAGACATTGCCCTCATCGCCAAAAGGAAAGGTGATCCCGTGGCCGGCAAGCTTGTATTTCAAAGTTATTGCTTTGCCTGTCACAAGGCAGGCGACGTAGGCATCGATTTCGGGCCCGGCTTGTCCGAAATAGGAAGCAAATTGCCAAAGACCGAACTATACCTTGCCATAGTAAAACCCAATGCCGGCGTGAGTTTCGATTACGTCGGTTGGACGATTCATACCAAACAAGGCGCTGTTTTGGCAGGCATTGTTTCGGAGAGTGAAGATGAATTGACGATTCGCATGGTTGGCGGTGTCAGCCAAAAGATAAAAAAAGCCGAGGTGGCGAAGCGGCAACAGATGCCGGTTTCGCTTATGCCGGAAGGCTTGCATTTGGCCATGTCTGAAAAGCAGCTAATCGACTTGGTCGAATTCCTTGCTGGCCTGAAGACAAAAAAGAAATAGTATTTTAAGGTCCTTAGTTTCCCTCTTGCCCCCGCAGAGCCTCGTCGGTTCCCTTGTCCCATGCTTAATCTCCAAACCCTCAAGATCGAACCTTTTGCCGAGCATCTCGCTACTCGGTATGAGTCCACTTTCGGCACTTTGTTTCCCGAACAGGTCGATTTTCTTCGATTGGCGGCTCACCTTTCTCTCGAGAACGTCGCCAACGGCGACATGCTTTATCACAACGTCGACCATACCATCATGGTAACCATGGTTGGCTTGGAAATTATTCGTGGTAAACACCTGCACGAAGGCAAAGTCAGCCCCGAGGATGGACTCAACTACCTGTTGGCGTTGCTTTGTCATGACGTCGGTTACGTCAAAGGCGCATGCGCCAAAGACAAGAAAGGGGAAGGGCTTTTCGACGACGGGCAAGGGGGCGTTGCGGAGGTGTCGGAAACGGGAACTTGCGCTCTTTTGACTCCCTTTCACGTTGATCGAAGCAAACAATTTGTTCGCGAACGCTTCGAGGGCTACCATTTCGTGAACTTCGACCTTGTAGTCGAATGCATTGACCGTACGCGGTTCCCCGTTCCTCCGGGAGAGAAGCACCAAGGCACCGCTGACTTGCCTGGCCTTGCAAGGGCCGCCGATCTGGTTGGACAGCTTGGCGATCCAGAGTACCTGCGCAAAATCCCCGCTCTTTTCTTCGAGTTCGAGGAACTAGGCCGCAACGAGGAGATCGGTTGCCAGACCCCGGGGGACTTGAGGCGAGGATACGCTCAGTTTTTTTGGGAAGTCGCTCATCGATACGTCGAGGATGCGGTTGAATTGCTTCGTCTTACCCAAGAAGGCAAGGAGTGGATAAGTCGCTTGCACTCGCATGTTTTCGAATGCGAGCATTTCCTCGGTTCCGAAAATGCGAAAACCGGTTTGATCGCTTGATTGGGGTTGGTCCGCTTGACCTCGTGCCTGACCGCGGATATCTTGTTATCATGAAGATTCCATGGTCATATCTCCTCCTCCCCTTGTCATGGGTGCTTTGTGGATTGGAAGCTCGTCCTGATGAGGATCAGGATGAACCCAAGGCGATTCCTCCCAAGTCCGGTTGGACGGCGGATGATTTCGAGCGCAAGCTGAAGTTGATTCGAGTGCCGGAAATCAATTTTTTGGAAGTGCCATTACCCGAGGCTTTGAACGCTCTTCAAAAGCTGGCGGCGGAGCATGATCCGGAAGCAAAGACTAAGCCCGAATTCGCCGGTGTCCAATTTATTTTGCTTACGCGGGAAAACCCTCCACCAAAGATTACCTTACGGCTTCGCAACGCTCGTTTGGGTTCGATTCTTTCCTTTCTGGTGGAATTGACTGGTTACAAATACGACCTTAGGGACGCTGCCATCGTCGTTTACAAGCCAAAGCCAAAACCGGCTCAGAAACAGTTCTTTCCTAACTTGGAAACGGAATTTTTCGAATTGAGTGAAGGCATGGTGCGTCGATTGGGTGGGCGCTGATGACGGGCAACTTCTTCGCTCAACGACGGGTTGTGACGAAAAGCAGCATTCTTGATCCTCTTGGCTCAATTCACGCTGGCTATCCTAGCTTTCCGCCAGCTTTTGCAGCTTTTCGCCTTCTAGACGTCTAATCGTCCAGTCATCTAGAGAAATTGCCCCAATCGAGTCGTAAGCTCGTATAGCGGGCTCGTTCCAATTGAGAACAGTCCATTCAAAACGTCCGCAACCTCGCTCCACTGCGATTTGAGCCAACTTTTTCAATAAAGCCTTACCGAATCCTCGTCCGCGGAAAGGCGGTTTGACGTAGAGATCCTCCAGGTACAACCCGGGTTTGCCCAAGAAAGTGGAAAAATTGTGGAAAAAGAGGGCAAACGCCACCGGAGCGGCATCGAGTTCTCCAACGAGTGCTTCCACTCTTGGGCTTGGATCGAACAGGGCTTGTTTAAATTGTCTCTCCGTAGCAACGCATTGATGCAGCAGGTTTTCATACTCGGCTAATTCCCGCACCATTTCAAGTATGGCTCCTACGTCATTCGGAGAGGCGGGGCGGATCGAGAAGGTCTTACCCATTGGAGTTCTCAGGGTTGGGGTTTGTGGGGATCTTGAAAAGCCGAAGGGATTTGCATTGAAATGCTTGCGTTGCTCTTAATGACTGTCAAGCGAGTGCTTGAGCTGACTTTTGTCTCCTTTGAGCTTTCAAAGTTTTTGCTTTTGGTTTTTTTTGTTTCTTTCTGAATGTCCTCACCTTGATTGGAAACCACATTTTGACTATACCCTTCAAGCTTGATTTACCGTGCTTGCAC
>CEUS01089746.1_pt1 | contig 10654 bp, 10 predicted proteins | sample 427031 | NCBI WGS metagenome assembly CEUS01 (sample SAMEA2622837, study PRJEB7988) | marine metagenome | biome: marine biome (ENVO:00000447); feature: marine epipelagic mixed layer (ENVO:xxxxxxxxx); material: "saline water (ENVO:00002010), including plankton (ENVO:xxxxxxxx)" | depth 140 m | reverse complement strand
CTGGCTGAACTCGGTAAAAGTCGTGATGGGCTTTCTGGAGCTTGCGGCCGCCCTCAAATTTGCGAGCAACGTCGACCTCGTCTGGAACTGGGGCATCCTGTCACGCGAAATTTTCCTGTCGATCTGGATCGCCCTCTTCGTATTGTGTGGTGTCTACCTGCTCGGCAAGGTCCGCCTCCCTCACGACACACCGGTCGAGTCCGTAGGTCCCTTCCGTCTGATGAGCGCCGTCGGGTGCCTGGCCTTCAGCTTCCTGCTCACGACAGGGCTCTTTGGCGCGCCCCTTGGAGAATTGGACGCCTTCTTCCCCCCCTACTCGCAAGGCGGGGGACACTCCACTGCCGGCGCTGAAGAGCTGGTGTGGTTGGATGACCTGGAGGATGCCTACCGAATCGCCAAAGAAGAGGAGAAGCCCATTTTCATCGATTTCACCGGCTACGCCTGCACGAACTGCCGATGGATGGAAGCCAACATTTTCACCCGGCCCGATATCAGAGCCTCACTGGAACAGTACGTGCGTGTCCAACTCTACACGGACGGCCAGGGGGACCGTTACGACCGAAACCGGGCCTTTCAACAAGACCGGTTCGGTACGGTTGCTCTCCCCTTTTATGTAGTCCTGACAGATACAGGCTCCGAGGTGGTTCGGTTCCCGGGAATGACCCGTGATGCCGCACGTTTCCAGCGGTTCCTCCACCACGCCCTACAAACGACTTCCCGCTGAGTCGATGCGCCTATTACCTTTTTCCCTTCTGGCCCTTGTCACGACGCTCACGATCGAGTCGCGAGCGGATTGGGCCTGGCAAGCCGGCGACGTTGCATTGTTCGACCCTGCCACCAGTTCGGCATCCATCCAGGAGCGCGTGCTTCAGGCCGCAGAGTCCGACCTGGATTGGGTCATACTCTCGTCGCCGCCAGGCACAGGATCCTTCGTCGGTCTGGACGAGATCCTCCAGGAAGCCGATCTGAACGTACCTCGGGTCACACCCATCGTGGCCAGTGGCTGGTCATCCGATAACCGAAGCGGCATCATCTACGGCTTGGATCCCCGCAGCCCGGTACCGAACCAGTTGGACCGCCTCCTTGCTGTCGCTGAGACGCAGCAGGGCGTCGTGCAACTCGATACAGCCGACACCTCCGCCTCGTCATTCCTCCTGACCGCATCCCGAAATGGTACGTGGTCCCCTGAGGTCGAAGTCGGGGCCGGCTGGGACAGGCTGCTCAGAGCAGGGAGTCGGGTGTTCATTGCAGGCTCCAATACGGATGAGGCCCCCGGACACAGACATCGGACCTACGTCAAGGCGCGCTCCAACACGAATGAAGACGTCGTGAACGGTCTTCGGCGTGGATCTTCCTTCGTTTCTCAAAACGACGATATCCGCATCGATTTTGAAGTCCAGGGCAGTTCGTTCGGCCAGACCGCATTTTTCGAGGGCGAAGCCTACGTCCGGATGCAAGCCCACGCCAGAGACCCCATCACGCGCGTAAGCCTCATCGCCGATGGGGAGGTCGTCTGGGTCACCCAACCGGACGAGACCGTGTGGAGCGAGCGTTTTTTCCTCCCGCTTCACCATCGGACCTACATCCGACCGGTCCTCGAGAACGCGTCGGGATACCGGACATTGGGCAATCCCGTCTTCCTCGTTCCAGACCGATCCCAGCGGAGCGGAGAAGTTCCATTCGTGGGTTCTGACGAATCGGAAGATGCTTCCTATCTGGAGATCGGGGCCACGGTCGAAGCTTCATCACGCCTTGCGCCGCCACGACAGTCACGCATTCTATCCGAATTCCTCGCCGCTGAGGAAACAAGATATCCCACTGTCTGGTTGCTTCAGAACAGAAGCGACCTTGTTCACGACGAGACGTTGATCGATCTGACAACGTGGGACAGCGAGAGCGTAAGGTTGGGCGCCGCCTATGCACTGCTCTCTCGTGGTCACACCGATGTGCTCAGCACGTTGCTGTCCGACAAGGCACCGTCTGTTCGAGCCTACGCGGCGCGATCAATCGCGAACTACACCGAAGGCTACCGTGAAACGGACTGGCGACTCAACCCCGACGAAGAAGACGATCCCTTCGTCCTGTCGTATCTGATTCGTGCCTACCGTCCGGTCCGACACCGGCCCGACCACGTGGCCAGCATCATCGCGCTTCTCCGGCATCCGCACCAGGCGGTCGCCGCAGCAGCAGCCGACAGAATTGCCGCACTGGGCACGCGCAACTACCGCGTCATTTCCGCCCTCATCGACTCCGCAAGAGGCGACAACGTAGCCGCAATCGACGCACTCGGCACGATCGGTGACTATCGCTCCATCGCGCCGTTACTGGAAATCTACGAGCGTGCCCCCTTCGGCCCTGTCCGTCGTGCGGCGTTTGAGGCCCTGGACCATCTGGACGTTCCCTACCAGAACCGTCCGATGATCGAGGTGCCTGATCTGCAGAAGAGGCCGACAATGGACGGTCTTCCGGATTCATTAGCCAACGTCATCGGAGACCTCGCCCACGACGAAGACGCAAGACCGGGACCGCGTTCTTTGATCGGACGTGTCGGACGCTACGCCGACAGTCTCTACGTGGCGATTCAGACAGACTTCTCAACGCCTCCACACACAACCCTTGGGCCAGCCCCCACCGATGCCGATCGTCGGGTCGAGATTGTCCTCACTACGCCGAACGGACAGGACCAGGAAACCTACCGGGTCAACGCCCTGGGTCGAAGTAACCGGGAGCGGCCACTTCCGATCGGATCTCTCGTGGCGGATGGCCACTGGAGCCTCGAAACATTACTTCCGATCGCAAGTTTTCCGGTGCTTCGATTCAACCTGTCTGTCGTCTCGCAGACAGATCGGCTTTCCTGGTCGGTCACCTACGGGGCTCCTGAGGACGCAGATCGTTTCGGCGACCTTCGCTTTCAGCCCGGTTCTCCCTGAACGGCAACCACGTGCCAGACGAAATCCCACTCTTCCCGCTCGATCTCGTCCTCCTGCCCTCGTGCCACGTTCCTCTGCACATTTTCGAGGAGCGGTACCGGACAATGACGAACCTGTGTATCGAGGAGGATAAGGAGTTTGGTATCGTGTGGGGTCAGGATGACGATCATCGAAGCATCGGCTGCTCAGCCAGAATTGCGGACGTCGTCGACAGGTTCCCGGACGGGCGCCTGAACATCGTGGTTCAGGGCACGGAACGTTTCAACTTGCTCGACGAACATCACGATGCCCCCTACATCACTGGCATCGTTGAGACCTTGCCCGACGAGGAAGACTTACCTGACGCCACACTCGTCGACCGTGCCCGTGAATTGTATTCGAACGCACTGAAAATCACGCTCGGCTGGATTCGTCCCAACGCCGATGAAACGGACGAGCGCGCCCTCTCCTACACCATCGCTGCGAGTCTGGGGCTTCCCCTAGAACGTCAGCAACAACTTCTCGAAATGCGCAACGCAGGCGACCGACTAGAGGAAATCGCGGGGATCCTGGAGGGCAGCATCGAGAATCTTCAAGACGCCGACCGGAAAATGCGCGGGAACGGGAAAGCGTGACGCCCCGATCGGTGTCTTAAGGATCGACAGAAATCCACGAACCCCGCTCTGTCCAGTCACCAGGCTCTCTCCGTAGATGAAGACACCCTCGCGCTACCTTTCGCCCTCCAACTCCCCGCCCAACCAACAGAAGCACCTGTATATGATGTCGTCATCGTTGGCGGCGGCGGGGCAGGTCTCCGAGCCGCCATTGCTGTGTTCGAGAGTGACCCGACGTTGACCATCGCGGTGGTTTCCAAGGTTTATCCAATGCGAAGCCACACGGTATCCGCCGAGGGCGGCGCAGCCGCGGTCATCAAACCGAACGACAGCCTCGAAGACCATATCTACGATACGATCTCCGGCGCCGATTGGATGTGCGACCAGGATGCCGTCGAAGCGTTCGTCAACGAGGCCCCCAAAGAGATGCTCCAGCTCGAGCACTGGGGCTGTCCGTGGAACCGCGAGGAAGACGGAACGGTTGCCGTGCGTCCCTTCGGTGGAATGAAAATCCAACGCACGTGGTATGCGGCTGACAAGACCGGATTCCACATGCTCCACACCCTTTTTCAGACGAGCCTCAAGTACGACCCGATCGAGAGATTCGACGAATGGTTCGTCACGCGCCTGCTCGTTGAAGACGGACGCTGTCAGGGCGTGGTTGCCGTCGAACTGGCCACCGGCCGCATCCAGCCCATCCTGGGAAGGTCTGTGATCCTCAGTACAGGCGGCTGTGGAAAAATCTTTCCCTTCACGACCAACGCCAACATCAAGAACGGCGACGGAATGGCCCTCGCCTACCGAGCCGGTGTCCCGCTCAAGGACATGGAGTTCATCCAGTACCACCCGACCGGCCTGCCGTTCACGGGCATCCTGATCACGGAAGCCTCTCGAGCGGAGGGCGGTATCCTCGTCAACAAGGACGGCTATCGATACCTCCAGGATTACGACCTGGGTACGCCGCATCCCAAGCCGGTCCTTCGTTCAATGGAGCTCGGGCCTCGCGACCGGCTGTCCCAGGCCTTCGTGAAGGAGCAGGAGAAAGGTCGAACTCTCGAGGGTGAATACGGTCACTACGTCCACCTCGACGTCCGTCATTTGGGCGAGAAAATCATCGATTCGCGGATTCCTTTCGTGCGGGAACTGTGTTTGAAGTACGAGAATATTGATCCTGTTAAGGAGATGATTCCTGTCCGACCGGTCATCCACTACGTCATGGGGGGGGTTCACACAGACATCGACTCAGCCACCCCCCTCGGCGGTCTGTTCGCGGCGGGCGAGGTCGCCTGCGTCAGTATCAATGGCGCAAATCGCTTGGGATCCAATTCCCTGACGGAACTGCTGGTGTTCGGAGCAAGGGCAGGGCGATCGGCAGCGGAGTTCGCGAAGGCGCACCAGGGGTTCACGAATGGCATCGAATCCCAGGTTTTGGACGAGGAAAACCGCCTGAACACCTTGCTGAATTCAGACGGCACGGAAAAAGTAGCCGACATCCGGAGCGAGATGCACGAAACGATGGAATCCGGGGCTGGAATCTATCGTTCGCGGGATACACTCGAGCAATCGTCCCAGAAGATCAGGGAACTCCAGGAGCGCTATTCAAGAGTGAAGGTCGAAGATCGGAGCATGACCTTCAATACGGAACTGACGTCCATTCTCGAGCTGGGCTATATGCTCGACGTCGCGGAAACGATCATTCAGTCAGCTCTCCAGCGCGAAGAGTCTCGGGGTTCACATCAGCGCACGGACTTCCCCGAACGCGACGACGACCAGTTCCTGTCGCACAGCCTGGCCTACCGTGAGGATGACGGATCATCCCGGGTCGACTACCTTCCGGTGAAGATCACCAAGTGGCCCCCCGGAGAACGAGTTTACGGCGAGAAGAAATAGAAACACACGCCCAACCGGAGAAATCATGGCATCAACGATCACCATAGAAGTCTCCCGCTACAGACCCGAAGAAGAATCCGAACCGGTCTTTCAGTCCTACGAAGTCCCTCTTCGATCGGACTGGGTAATCCTGGATGGTCTGAACTACATCAAGAACGAACTGGATGGAAGCCTGTCGTTTCGCTGGTCGTGCCGGATGGGTGTGTGCGGGAGCTGCGGAATGATGATCAACGGCGAACCCGTGTTGACGTGCGCGGCTTTCCTCGAATCGTACGCGCCGGGGCCGATTCGGATCGAGCCGTTACAGCATTTCCCCGTAGTCCGGGATCTCGTGACGGACATGGAAGACTTTATGGGCAAACTAACGACCGTTAAGCCGTGGGTCGTTCGCGAAGAAGAGAAGCCCGTCGAGGAGGGGGAATACAAACAGACCCCCGAACAGCTGGCAGATTTCAAGCGATATAGCATGTGCATCAACTGCATGCTCTGCTACTCCGCCTGTCCTGTCTACGGACTTGAACCCGAATTCACGGGCCCGGCCGCGATCGCACTCGCCCAGCGTTACAACCTCGACAGTCGGGACGAGGGCAACGACGACAGAATGGAGATCCTGTCACACGACGAGGGGATCTGGTCCTGCACCCTTGTAGGCGAGTGCTCCGAAGTGTGCCCAAAAGACGTTGACCCGGCCGGCGCGATTCAGCGATACAAGCTTGCCGGAGCCACCAGCTGGTGGAAATCTATCCTGCTCCCCTGGCAGAAGTGAGAGGAGATCCTGGCTCCTATGAACCGAAACGCTCATCACACGCTCCACCATCCGAAGTGGTATCGAGTACAGAAACCGATCTTCTGGTGGGTTAAACGCTTCGCGGACATCCGGTTCATATTTCGTGAACTGACGAGTCTTGCGGTCGCCTACTCGGTCATTCTGCTTGTCGTGATCTATCGTGCGCTCCTCACGAGCGAAGCGGCTTACACTTCCCTGACCACGACCCTTCGGGAGCCTTTTTGGGTCACCATCAATGTCATCGCGCTGGGGGCTGTGCTCTACCACACGTTCACCTGGTTCAACCTGGCCCCACGGGCGATCGTGATGCGTCTGGGCAAGTGGCGCATCCCTGACCTGATGATCGCAGGCGGAAACTACGCTGCTTGGATCGTCATTTCTGGTGTCATCTATCTGGCCTACGTCTCAGGGTAGGGAGCACACCGTGTCAGCAAAAAAAAGCAACGATCCGTTTTTCTGGACACTGTTCGGCGCCGGTGGTGCCCTTTCGGCGATGTTGATCCCCGCATTCCTGTTCCTTTTCGGAATTGCAACCCCGCTCGGCTGGGTGGAAGGCCCTGCCTACGAGTCGGTCAAGATGGTCCTCCTCCATCCCTTGGCACGTATCGTCGCGTTCTTCCTCGTATCTCTGTCCCTTTTTCACGGGGCGCATCGGTTTCGATTCACCCTCTACGACGGACTGCAGCTCAAGCACCTGTTCCAACTGATCGCCGTCATCTGTTATGGAGGAGCGCTGGCGGGCAGCATCGTTACGGGCTACATTCTGTGGTGATTCCGAAAAAAATTGACACACCCCTTGGGGACCGGGTCATGCCCGAGCTGAAAAAACTCCGCCAGAACGCGATTCCTGCGGCCTTGGCCAAAGTCGAACGCTACCGGCTTCTGACCCAGCCGCGGCTTGCCGAAAGCATCTGTCTGGACATCCTCCAGATCGATGAGAAGAACCAGGAAGCGAACCGACTTCTCATCCTCGTGATTACGGACCAGTTTGGGCTGAACTCGAGCGGCTTGGCCAAGCGGGCGCGCGAGATCGCGGCTCAGTTGGAATCCGAGTACGATCGCAGCTACTATGCAGGGATTATCGCTGAGCGTCTGGGGAAGGCCGCGCAAGACAGCCAGACCCCCGGAAGCAATCACGACGCGTACGAGTGGTTCCACGAAGCGATGGAATACTACGATCGCGCAGAGAATCTTCAGCCCGAGGGAAACGACGACGCAATCCTTCGTTGGAACACGTGTGCACGCCAGATCGAGAATTACCGGCTGACAGAACGTCCAGAGGAAAAGTTCCATCCTCTGCTCGAATAGCCGACAGAGAACGTAGAATAGCACAGGCCCGGAGCGTTTATCGTTCCGGGCCTATTTCGTTTTGCCTTTATTGGGGCCGGTCTTCCACTCAGCTCCTGAGCAACTTATTCATAGACGCTCTGAATCATCGCCCGCATATACCCGACGGCGTACGCGCGCCCGACCCAGGCGGCCTTCTTCTGCGGGAAGGCGGGTGTGTGATCCATCATAAATGGCCCGTTGAATCCAACAGCCTTATAAGTTTCCATCGCCTTGCGCATATCCGTCTGGCCCTCGTCGATGAAAACTTCCCGAAATCGGCGGGGGGTGCCCTGGATGTCTCGAAAGTGTACGTAGCTGATCTTGCCCCTTCCGCCGATGTCCTCGATGGCCTCGAAGACGTCGACTCCCATCTCGCTCACACATCCCTGGCAGAACAGCATCGCGTTGCTTGCGCTCTCGACGGCGTCGAAGATGCGATGATATTGGTCGAGCGTGGAGACGATCCTCGCTGCGCCACCCATCGGCTCCGGGATTGGTGGATCGTCCGGATGGAGGGCCATCTGAACGCCGCTCTCCTCGGCGACCGGAATCACGCGTTCCAGAAAATAGACCATATTGGCCCATAAAGACGGCTCATCGATCTGCTTTTCCGGGACGGTATGGTCCTTCTTCGCCCACTCGTCATAGTCGAACGTGCTATATCGAACTCCACCCCGGCCGATGTCCGATTTCGTCCTGAAATTCCCGATCGGCTTGAAGTTATACCCCAGCGTGGGGATTCCCGCTTCCCCCAGATTCCGCAGCAGCGTGCACCAGGCATCGATCTTCTGATCGCGATCTTCCGTCGCGAGCGTCAGTGCGTCCCACCCTGTGGTCGCCACGTTCTGCAGAATCAGACCGTTCGACTCCGCGAGATCACGATACCGCAACCAGTCCTGCAGCCGATCCTTTCCATCTGACAGCGTATCCGGCGTCGGGTTGATCGTTAGATAGTCGACGCCGATCGCCTTGAAGTAACTCAGCGTCTCGTCGTCCACTTGATGCCACGGCAGTTGCTCCTGGATCGTCATCGCTTGCCTCCACGCCGTTTCTTACCTTTTTGACCCGACGCCATTACGAACAATTTGTCCGATAAAGGTCCCGCACTTTCGAGCTCGTCGATTGACTCCGTAACGAGTCCGGGAATAAGCGAGGTCACATCGTCGTCCGGCTCAGATGCCTCGATCAACCGATCGATCTGACTCAGGATGATCTTCCGCGTCTCGGGCGTCACACGGCCGCCTTGCATACCCTCACGAAACGTATCCAGCGTCTCGCGGGTCAGTGCGAGCGACGGGCTCTGGCAGGCCAAAGCAACGACAATGTTCCGAAGCACCTCTTCGGAGCTCCCCCGGCCACCCGCCGCGCTCCGAAAAGGTTTGAACACATCCTCGGGGAGGGCCCGGAACAGATGAACGCGAGCAGCCATCCCAAGGAACCTTCGCCAGTCGGCAATTGGATCGATTCTAAGTGGCTTGCCTGCATCATCCTCCGACATCCAGGTTCCCGGCTCGACACCCGCCCAGATCCGGCTGTCCTTCGTAAAGTCCTGGAGAAACGATGCCACGGTACGCTGTGCCAACTGAGTGCAGTCGGTCTGCATCCGGCCAAGACGGTAATGGGCGATCTCCCAGCCCTGCTTTCTGAACTCCTCGAACTCTCCCGCCTGGATCAGGTCGACGGCCGCATTCAGGTCCCCATCAGACGTTTCGAGCAGACCCAGATCCAAACAAACAATCGCCTGATAGACCCCGTGTTCGATGGCCTCGCGGCCGACCGCGATGCCTGATCGGTTTCGAGTGCCGTAGGACATTGCCTGGATCCGCAGGTAGGCCTGGAGTCCCTCGGCTGTATGCGCAGGCAGCTTCTGGAATTCCATCCCCAGAGCAATCATCTGCCCGATAAAGCTCTCCTCGTCAATCCGCAGGCGGGCAAGGTCGACGGACGCGAGTCCTGTCATTCCATCCGCCTCAAGAGCGAAATGTCGCCATCTTCCCCGGCCTCATCCTTCTCCCCGTCCCCTTCTTCCTCGACCTCATCCTCTTTCTTCGCTACGGAAACGACATCCTCACCCCCCGCAGACCGTTCCCACGCGTGACGCATCACCAGACGCATAAGATCGGGCGCCGCGTCGTAAAGAGCATCCAGAACGCTCCCAACCCTTCCTCCCCCGACGAAATGGTTGGGCCGAATCGTGCCCGCACCATCGTCCGAGAAGAAACGAAACACGGGGATGCCGCCCATCACTTTATTCAGATCCCCGCCCCTGAGCCGATCGACGAGCGCGTCTTCCAGGAGCTCCGGGTCCGCCCCTCTCAGGAGAGCTGCAGCGTGGTTGGGATCGTTCAGGGCGGCGACCGCTTCGAGCCACTGCCACGAGACGCGCCCCCGCACTCTCTGGTCGTCCACGGGCATCAGCGTTTCTTCCACCGTCCGACGAAAGGTCTGGGGCGTCATCGCCCGAATGAGGGACGTGTTGTAGACCCTTTCGTCCGGACGTACGGCGACCATACCCGCGATGGTTTCTGTCGGCAGGAGACTGACGACTTCCCTCCTGTAACTCGGCCGACCGTCTTCACCCATCGCGGTGAGCGACAGCATCTGCTCAGGATCCTCGTCGAGCGCGACAAGAGCAGCCTGGGCTTCGTCCGGCATTGCCTGGACCAAAGAGCGGGCGTTCTCGTGCTGTCCGGACACCACGAGAACGCGTACTCGAGACGTGGTCTCGGCGACCTCCATCAGCCCACCGGACCAACCTCCCAGTTTCACCACCCCCCCATCCACAGACACTTCCGGTCCCGGTTCCCGTTCACCTGCGCCGAACGCATCGGGCTCCACACTCGACTCTACCCGGTTCTCGATCTCTTCCTGACAGGGCACACAAGTAACCGCCCGGGGCATCGCCTCCATCCGGGCACGCGGAATCTCCACCCCACACACCTTGCAAGACCTGGCTTCGGTGTTCAACGCCCTTCCTCCGAAAGAGTAGTGGGAAGCTGGACACCAGAATCTATCGCAACAGACCGAGACCGTCAACCCGTTTTTCTTTTTAAGGTTAATAAAATCAACATCTTATATACTTGACTTAGCAGGGCAATATCACTATATTCCTAGCGTCGAAAGTA
>CEUS01043568.1_pt1 | contig 10654 bp, 10 predicted proteins | sample 427031 | NCBI WGS metagenome assembly CEUS01 (sample SAMEA2622837, study PRJEB7988) | marine metagenome | biome: marine biome (ENVO:00000447); feature: marine epipelagic mixed layer (ENVO:xxxxxxxxx); material: "saline water (ENVO:00002010), including plankton (ENVO:xxxxxxxx)" | depth 140 m | reverse complement strand
GAGCATGAGGTTATTTTTATTACCGGAAGCGATTCTGACGAATTTAATGAAAAACTTAGAGGGAAAGACCTATCTGAGTGTTTATTTATAGTTGTTTCAAAATCATTTTCAACGATAGAAACATTAGATGCATACAAAAAAGTAACCAATTTAAATTATTTGGAAAGGACTTATGCGATAACAGCATCTCCCTTAGAGGCAAAAAAAATAGGCATTCCAGAAAAGAATGTTCTGGAATTTAATCCCAATACAGGGGGAAGGTTTTCTGTTTGGTCTCCTGTTAATTTTTTAATGCCACTACTTCTAGGCGAAGATTCCTACACTTCATTCTTAGAAGGAGGAAATTTGGTAGATAAGGAAATTCTAGAAAGAAAAGAAGAAAGTATTATTTTGGCTCTTTCTATCCAAGATATTTTTTATAACAATGTCTTGGGTGCTCAAACAAACTTGATTCTAAATTACGACTGGAAGCTTAGATCTTTTTCTAAATATGCCCAACAAATAGAAATGGAATCAAATGGTAAAAGAGTAGACCTTAATGGAAATAAGATTGAACACCAATCTAACGCTATTGTGTGGGGAGGGTATGGGCCAGAGTCGCAGCATTCTTTTTTTCAGCAGATTTATCAAGGAACAAAAAACTATAATATTTATATCATTGCTTCAATAAAGGATAAAAATAAGCTCAATTTTTCGCAATACCTAGGTCAAGCAAAATCTTTGGAAGAGGGCACCTCTGAAAATATTGAATCTTTTAAAGAAAGTGAAAGTAAAGCATTTACTAAAATAGAACTAGATGATATTACACCTAGGTCTCTAGGTGTAATGATGGCGTCATGGGAGAACAAAACTATTTTAAATAGTCTTTTTTGGAATATTAATGCGTTTGACCAATGGGGAGTTGAGCTTGGCAAAGAAAACACAAAAAATTTTACAACTAATTAGGTTGTAAAAAAGGGCCTTTCGGCCCTTCTTAATTTAATATCTACTTAGGACCTGATTCAGGCTGATAATCATAATAACCCTCTAAAGGGATCATTAAATGGACATAAGGTGTTCCAGCAAACATTACGTAAGGAGCGCCCGTTGTATAGTCAGTTGATTGCCCATCTAATGATGATGGATCTTTAGGCATAAGCATAATGTGGGCCCCTGATTCTATAAAGTGTTTATGACCAGCATCTTTCTGAGCATCGGTATAAGGAATAAAATTATCTACTCCCAGGTCTCCATGTATCATCCAGATCCATCCATCTGCTTCAAGTTGAGGGACTTCATTTGCCTTGTAGGCATCTGCCCATGCTATAGCATTCTTATCTGAACAAGCTGCTACACTTGAATGTGGGTCTTTAAAGCCTCTTTCGGGCATAGGCATGAAAGGTTCGCACCTCCACCCATTGGTTCCTTCTCTTATAACCTTCCCAGATGCCCCTATAACAGTTGCATGATCTCCTATGAATGAAGGAGCCGCACTTGTATAAGCCCAGATTTGCCACCTTTCAGAGGCATGTGATCCATAAGGCTCTGCAGACGAGACGGAAAGAGAAACTAGAAGTGTAAAGATAGTTGTTAATGTAATTTTTAGCATATTTTCTCCTAAAAAATATTTAAAGAATTAATCTATATGATTAAGAACAAGATGTAAAATATCTGTCGTAAGGAGTTAGAAAATGGATATTGATTTAAGTGCAGAGGATCTAGAGTTTAAACAAGAAGTCAGAGACTTTTTTGAAGAAAACCAAATGAAACCAGGAGAAGATTATTTCTCATGGAGGCTAGAATGGTTTAAAAAAGCTAGAGAAAAAGGGAACTGGGATGTTCCTAAATGGCCTGAAAAATTTGGAGGACCAGGATGGACGCCAACTCAGCATTACATTTGGGAGCAAGAAACAGCCAAAGCAACTATTCCTTTTGACCTTCCATTTGGTCTCGGAATGTTGGCTCCAATCTTAATGAGTTATGGAACTGAAGAACAAAGAGAAAGGTTTCTTCCTGATATAAGAGACAGAAAAGTAAATTGGTGTCAGGGTTATTCTGAACCGGGAGCCGGATCAGATTTAGCGAATCTAAAAACAAAAGCAGTACTATCAGAAGATGGAACACATTATGTAGTTAATGGATCTAAGATATGGACAACATTAGCTCATATGGCGGACTGGATATTCTGCCTTACTAGAACGGACGACTCAGGAATAAAACAACAAGGAATAACTTTTCTTCTTTTTCCAATGAAGCAGGAAGGAATTGAAGTAAAACCCATTATTACTTTAGGAGGCTCTCACACAGTAAATACCGTGCACTTCACAGACGTTAAAGTACCTGTAGAAAATAGAGTAGGAGAAGAAGGCAAGGGGTGGACTTATGCAAAAGGTTTGTTAGAGCATGAGAGAACAGGCTTAGCAGGACTTTCAAGATCTTTGGTGGCCTTAGAGAAGTTAAAAGATAACGCTCAATCTATAACAAGGGGGAATGGAACCTTAATGGATGACTCTGGCTATAAATCTAAGATAGCCGAATTAGAAATAGATCTTATGGCAACTGAATATACTGAACTTAGAAGCCTTGCAAGTGCATCCGCTGGTGAAGAATTAGGTCCTGAATCGTCGATACTTAAGCTGAAAGGAACAGAGATACAGCAAAGAATTCAGAAATTGACGGTTGAAGCTAGTGGAGTTTTTGCTTCTGCTTGGGGAGATAAACCTGTAGGTCCACATTTTTCCAAGGGCGGAATGGCAGGCTATTTAAATAGCCGTTATTACACTATTTATGGAGGAGCAAGTGAGGTACAGAAAGACGTAATAGCTAAAAATGTACTTGGCCTAACAAGGAGTAAAACAAAGTGAATTTTGAATTATCAGAAGAGCAAAAAATGATTCAACAAAGCGTAGAGCGCTTTGTCCAAGAGAATTATGACCTCCCCACCAGGGTTAAGTTGTCTGGTGATGGAGTGGGCTTCAGTAAAGAATACTGGAATTCAATGGCAGAACTGGGCTGGTTAGGTCTTCCGTTTAGCGAAGACGACGGTGGTTTTGGAGGAAATCAGATAGATGTAATTGTAATCATGGAGCAGTTTGGAAGGGGTTTAGTGCTAGAGCCTTATCTCTCAAGTGTTGTCATGGCGGGAGGAGCAATTAAAAGAGGAGGAAGTGATAAGCTTAAGCAAGAGTTTCTTTCTTCTCTTATAGAAGGTTCCAAGCAATTATCCTTTGGCTATGCAGAATTACAAAGTAGGTTCGATTTGGATGATGTTGCTACCACAGCAAAGAAAGAAGGAGACACCTATGTAATAAATGGGCAGAAGTCTATGGTTCTAAATGCAGAGTCAGCCGATGCAATAGTTGTATCTGTCAGAACAGATGGAGCTCAAGTAGATAAAAATGGAATTTCTCTTTTTCTAGTAGACGCGGATAGTAAGGGAGTTGAAATGGAAAACTTTCCTACTGTGGACGGCCTAAGAGCTTCAGAGATATCTTTTGAGAATGTTGAGGTTGATTCCTCTAGACTCATTGGACCCATAAACGAAGGCTTTGGGATACTACAAGAAGCAACCAATGATGCAATATTAGCATTATGCGCAGAAGCTGTTGGTGCCATGGAGGTTTTGTATAAGGATACAGTTGAATATACTCAACAACGAGAACAGTTTGATCATCCACTGTCTGATTTTCAGGTTTTACAACACAGGATGGTGGATATGTTCATGGAATATGAACAATCTAAGTCAATGTTATTGAGGGCTACATTAGAAACAGTCCAAGATCCTATTGCGGCCCAGAAGACCATACATGGTCTTAAATATTTAGTAGGTAAATCGGGCATTTTTGTAGGAGAAAATGCAGTGCAGTTGCATGGAGGCATGGGTGTAACGGAAGAGCTTAGAGTCGGTCATTATTTTAAAAGACTTATAGTTATTGATTCTATTCTTGGAAATACAGACTTCCATTTACAGAAATTTACTAATTTTGATTAATCAAACTGAGTTTTGGGCTAATACGCCATGGGGCGATGGAAAAGAGAAATATAGACTTGGTCTTAAGCCAATTTCTTTGCAAGAATGGTTTGAAGGACCTCCAGATGAAGAGCTTTTAAAGCACAAGACGAACCTCCTGCAGAATAACTATAAAGAGGTTGTTCAAACTGAAAAAGGTTCTGAGCAGGCCCAAGAAATCTTGGCTGATGTTTTAGGAGTAGAAAACTCTTACTATCCTGACTTTATTGCAGATTGCAGCTTAAAAGTTCAGGATGATCTTTGTTTGATAGAATCAAACTCTCCCCAAAAGTTATTGGCCGCCTCTGTGTGCTCTCCTAGTTATTGGAATTTGAAGGATAAAATAGGAAAATCTTTAAGAGATGTGCATAAACCCGTCAAGACTCTGAATAAAAAAATTGGTGATCCAATAGAAAAATTTATTTCTAAGTCTCCAAAATTAAAACCTTTTGTTAGACAAAACTGGTTTATACATCAAGACACCATTAGGCTTCATTTGAAAGAAGAAAAGATTTCTAATTTGAACCCAGAAGATTGGTTCATAAGATCAGAAAGAGAAACTATATGTAAAATTCATGAAGAATATTCTCTTTTTTCAATTAACGTCAGGTTTCAGCCTCTTAAGCTTGTTCATCAATACCCGTCTCAGAAGGATGCATTACTCAAAAGCATCATCAGCCTTGATGAAGAAGAGACGAAGTATTTTGGCGGAGAAGAAAAAAGGACATTACTTGTAGAGTATTTAGAGAGAACTTAATAAAAATGAAGAATAGTAAAAAGATAGTAGTTAGTATTTTATTTCTAATATTGATGAGCTGTGGAGGTGGTGGTAGCTCTGATGGGAATACAAATTCAATTCCTTCTGTTCCAAATCAAACAAATGACCCCTTCGTATGGGAAACAGTTAACCCAGAAGACGTAGGTCTTGATTCTGTAAAAATTCAATCAGCTTTAGATTATGCTCTTCAAGAAGGGGGATTAACTCAGTCTTTAGTTATTATAAAAGATGGGAAAATCGTAGGTCAGGCATATAGAGGGATGACCAGTAATGAAGCAAATGCTCTATCTGCAGGATTAACTGATACACCTGCTCAGATTCTACTTGATTGGTACGGTGCAAGAGATATGTCTAGTTTGGCAACGTCGTGGTCTACCGCAAAATCATTCACTAGTATATTAATTGGTATAGCTATAGATCAGGGACTTATAGGTTCAATCAATGAGAGTGCTTCAAATTACCTAACTGAATGGCAAGGAGACAATAGAGAATTTATAACAATTAGAAACCTCTTAGACATGAGGTCTACACTCACACCCACATGCGGAGACAGAACAACCACTTCTCTGTATCCATGCCAAGCATGGGCTAGCAGTGGTGGAGCTTTAGTATATGCAGATGACCAGCTATCTGCTTGTATTCAGGCTCAAGTTGCTGATTCAGGTAATCAGCCTTGGTACAACGGAGAATGGCAGCCCGGTAATTTTTATTACTCTAATTGCGACACACAGCTTTTAGGAGAGATCTTATTTAGAGCTACAGGCCAGGACCCATTTACATACGCTAGTACTCATTTATTTTCTAAACTAAATATGAATGCTTTCTGGTGGAAGGACAATACGGAGGTTGGCCAGGCTAATGGCAATTACTTAACATATTGCTGTTTAGATGCTACAACATCTGATTTCGCTAAATTCGGTCAAATGATCTTAAATGGAGGCGAACTAGGCGGACAGAGGATCGTATCCCAAAACTATATAGACATGATTAAAAATATTACGATGGATTCAAATGTTGGAAATTTTAGTTATGGGCTTAAGTTTTGGACGATTAGCACCAGTAATGTTCTAAATTCTGCAGGAGAATCTACTGCATTTCCTCCAGCAAATACAATTTACTCTACCATTGGATTTGATGGTCAGTACATAGCTATAGATTTTGAGAATAATATGATTATTGCAAGAAATAGTTTTTATCATCCAATAGAAAATATCAGCACTGATAGAAAGATGAAACTCACATATGGATTTTTAGAACAATCTAATTGGACTGCAACAGTCCCTGCTGGATTAGGTTCAAATTACAATTCACCTACTGGAAACACTTTTTCTATCCAACAACTTTTACTTAAGGTTAATGAGTCATTAAAATAAACGCATTATTCTATGGCTAAAGAAGAACAAACCCCGGAACACCTTAGGTCTAATAGATCTCAGATCTCCCAGTGGATTGGGAGGGCTGTATTAAAAAGTATGGGCTGGAAGGTAGCAGGTTCTATACCTAATGAAAAAAGAATCTTAATTGTTGCTGCTCCTCATACTTCTAATTGGGACTTTGTAATTGGTATGGGTGCTCTTTTAGGATTAAATGCAAAGATAAGATGGATAGGCAAGCACACTTTATTTAAACCTGGAATTAGTTGGTTCTTCCGTTGGCTTGGAGGAATACCTGTGAATCGTAAAAATCCTGCTTCGTTGATTGAAGACGTCAGTAACATGATAAAAAAAGATAGAGGCTTAATGATTGGAGTGGCACCAGAAGGAACCCGAAAAAAAATCAACAGATGGAAGACAGGGTTTTTGAGGATTGCTAAAACTACTCAATCAAAGATTCTATTCATATCAATAGATGCACCTTCAAAAACTATAAAGATAGCAAGTACTTTATTTACACCAACAGAAGATAAAGAAAATGATCTTGAATTTGTAAAGAGCTACTTCAGAAATTTCAAGGGGATTAATCCTGATCAGTCTTAATCTTCAATTTTTATTAAGAAATTTATAAGAGCATCTCCAACATCTGTTGGCTGCCTATAGGTAATGTCATGCGTACCTTCTTCAATTGTCACAAGCTTACAATGAGGTATGCATTTGATTAACTGATTACTTCCATCATAGGGCACAACTCCGTCTTTAGTCCCCCAAATCGCCAATGAAGGAATATTTTTCTCCCCAAGAGAGGTGTACATTTCTCTAACATCAAAAAGATTAAAATTTCTAACAGTGGATAGCAGGGACTCAGTAAAACCTTTGAAAGCTAGCTGTTTATTAAAGTTATAAAGGAACTCCTCCTCGTTTATAGAGAGAGGATCATCACTATATGAGGTTTCTGACATCCTTCCTACTCCATATATCTTGTCACTGAACACATGCCAAAACCACTCTCCAATCAAAGGGTAAGTAGACCAGCTATTTATTCCAGATGCTGTAATTCTAAAACCAGCTGGAGCTAAGAAAGTAGTACTCTTTACCATGTTAGGATTATCATTTGCAAAATGGCCTATTATTGGCCCTCCCATGGAATAACCCACAAGATGCACTGGACTATCTATATCTTGGCTTTCAATTAATTCCTTTAAAGTTTCAACATAAAGTTCTTTATCATAGTTAGTGAAAGGCCTTTCTGACCAACCTCTTCCAAAATGATCATATACAAGTAAATCAATTCCGTGAGATGTTAATTTTTTTATTAGGCCTTTCCAAACAAAACTAGGGGTAGAAAATCCGTGCACCATAACCATGACTTCTCTTTGTCGCGCAGTAGTTTCACTTTTATACCACCTATAATAAATATTTCCTCTTTTCACTTTGACCCAAGAGCCTTCAGATGGAAGATCAGAAGCTTTAATCTTTTTTAATGGTAAAGTTTTTCGTAGATAGGGAATACCTATAATCAAAAGGATGAATAAGACAATAGTTACTGAAGTCAATAGTATAATTTCCATAAGATTCAATTGAAGAATACATCATTAGTAAAAAAATGAAACATAACTTACTAGGTATGAGCTTAGAAGAGCTAGAGGCATTCTTTATTTCTATAAAAGAAAAGCCTTTTAGGTCAAAGCAAGTTTTTCAGTGGATCCATCAGAAAGGTGAATCTGACTTTCATAAGATGACAAATCTTTCTAAAGATCTCCAATCAAAATTATCTGAACTTTGTATGATTGAAGCACCTGAAATCCTTTATGAGAAAGATTCGGTTGACGGAACAAGAAAATGGGTTTTGAGTGTTGGCGATGGTGATTTAGTTGAAATGGTACTAATACCAGAAGGAAGGAGGGCAACTCTTTGTGTTTCGTCACAAGTAGGATGTGCTGTTGATTGCAGTTTTTGCGCAACAGGAAAACAAGGATTTTCAAGAAATCTAAGCACTTCTGAAATTATCGGTCAGCTTTGGGTAGCAGAAAACTCTTTTGGATACCCCAGGGAACACTCGGACAAAAAGGTAACCAATATAGTGATGATGGGAATGGGAGAACCGCTTTTAAATTTTGAAGCAGTTACTTCTGCAATGAAACTTATGATGCATGATAAAGCTTACGGTTTATCCAAAAGAAAAGTCACACTTAGCACATCAGGCCTTGTTCCTCTAATTGATAAACTTTCAGAAGTTACTGATGCTGCACTTACTATATCTTTGCATGCTCCAAATGATCAGTTAAGAGATGAGCTGGTTCCAATTAATAAGAAATATCCCATTGATGAGCTACTTGAGTCTGTAAAAAGATATGTGAGTAAATGTGGAGATAAAAGAAAAACGACTATTGAATATATCTTAATCAACCAGGTAAATGATTCTCTAGAGAATGCTGAAGAACTAAGTAATTTATTAAGAACATTGCCTTGTAAGATAAACCTTATACCCTTTAACCCTTTTCCAGGATCCTCTTATAAGCGCCCTTCGAGCATGAGAGTGCAAACATTTAAGAAAAAACTTCAAAAAGAAGGGTATATAACGACTATAAGAACAACCAGAGGAGAGGACATAATGGCTGCTTGCGGCCAATTAGTTGGTAAAGTTAATGATAGAACTAGGCGTAAAGAACGATCAAAAAAGGACCCTGCAAGAATACAAACAAAATCACTATAAATGAAGTTAAAGATAGCTATAGTTGGAGCAGGAATATCAGGTCTTACTGCAGGAATTCTTCTAAAAAAACTGGGTCATGATGTATCCATCTTTGAAAAATCTAGTTCTATTTCTGAATATGGAGCAGGAATCAATTTATCAAGGAATGCCACAATATTATTAGAAAGGATTAGCCTCCTAGATGGATTAAAGGATATAAGCCAATACCCTTCTAGATCAATAATAAGAAATTATAAAGGTTCAAAAGAGATAGCTTCAAAAGATCTGAAGGGTTTAATAACTTGCGATAGAAGAGAATTAGTAAAGTTTTTGTCTAATAGTTTTATTGACCAAGAAGGAGATCTACATTTATCAAATGAAGTGTATGAAGTTAATGCATCAACTGGTGAATTGTCATTTAAAAACAAAGAAAAGGAAAAAGCAGATCTAGTATTGGCTTGTGATGGAATTAAGTCCCTAGCTAAAGTTAATAATTTTAAAGAAATTGAAGCTAAATTCTCAGGCTATGTAGCTTGGCGAGGAATTGTAGATATAGAGAACCTGCCAAACCCAAAGAAGCTTAAAGATATTAATATTTATTATGGGCCAGGTGCCCATGTTGTCCATTATCCCATTGGACAAAAAGGGAAGATTAATTTTATTGCCATTCAATCCTCACCAGATTGGCTAGGAGAATCGTGGAGAACTCAAGGAAAGAAAGAAGACCTTCTAGAAGAATTTAAGGATTGGGATAAAGACATACTTAGGCTATTTAGTAATTGCAGTAAAGTTTACAAATGGGGTATTTTTGATCGCAAGCAATTAAAGAGATTAGTTGATTCTAAATTAGTTCTAATGGGTGACGCAGCTCACCCTATGGTTCCTTTTATGGGTCAAGGTGCATGTATGTCTATAGAAGATGCATATATTTTTTCTAGGCTACTTGAAGACCATCCAGAAAATCTGAATAAAGTCTTGAACAGTTATCAAAAACTTAGATTAAAAAGGGTAAGCTGGATGCAAAAAAGATCTAGAATACAAGGCAAGTTCAATCATATTTCTAACCCGCTCATAGCTAAAATTAGAAATCTAGCTACTAGATCGCTAATATCAAGAAATATTGAAGATATACATTCTTACGACGCAGATTTGGAGCTGTCTAAGCTTTAGAGGTCGCCTTTAGCTCTTACTTCGCTCTGATTAATTGTAAATTGTTCTCCGTATCTGGCTTCTAATTTTTTTTGATTTTCTAAGATAACCTCAACTGGATCAAGTCCCAAAGACATGCATGCAGTTACCCAATACCACATAATATCTCCCAACTCTCTTTTCATATGAAATATATTGTCTTCGTTGGCCGGCTTTCCCTGAAGAAACATTTTTTTCACTATTTCTACAAACTCTCCTCCCTCACTGCTCAGACCAAGAGCTGCTGTCATCAACCTAGGTACGTCTATATCTGATTCATCATGTATAGACTGAAGTGAGCTCTTTAAAGCTTCTATATCTAAACTAGGATCACTAGTGACTTTTGTTACAAAATCACAATAAGTCTCAAAAAATTTATCTGCTTCTGACATATCTGTAATGTCACATATAATAACTTAAGATCCACTTTAAAACATGTTCTTTGATAAACATTTATGGGACATAAAATAAGTCATTTTAAAACTCTATTCATTTAAAAAATTAGTAAAATATCAGAGTGGATGTCTCCTATATTTTTCAAAATCTAAATAATGCACAAAGGGAAGCTGTATCTTCCGAATCTCAAAGCCTTCTGGTTTTAGCAGGCGCTGGTTCTGGAAAGACAAGAGTAA
>CEUS01236293.1_pt1 | contig 10658 bp, 9 predicted proteins | sample 427031 | NCBI WGS metagenome assembly CEUS01 (sample SAMEA2622837, study PRJEB7988) | marine metagenome | biome: marine biome (ENVO:00000447); feature: marine epipelagic mixed layer (ENVO:xxxxxxxxx); material: "saline water (ENVO:00002010), including plankton (ENVO:xxxxxxxx)" | depth 140 m | reverse complement strand
GAATTAGCTAAGGAGCTTATATCTAGACCGTCAATAACACCCTTTGACGAAGGATGCCAAGAACTCATTGCGAAGCGACTAGAGGCAATTAATTTTAAAATTGAGCACATGCCATTCGGTGATGTTAAAAATCTATGGGCAACTTATGGTGAGAATGGACCTCTTTTTGTCTTCTTGGGACATACGGATGTTGTGCCGACTGGGCCTATAAAAGAATGGTCCCATGATCCTTTTGACCCAACTGAGAAAGATGGTTTTTTATATGGACGAGGAGCAGCTGACATGAAAGGAAGCGTGGCTGCTTTCGTTACGTCCATTGAAGATTTTATCGACGAAAATAAATCAAAAATAAAAGGAAGAATAGGAGTCATGCTCACTAGCGATGAAGAAGGTCCTGCAGTCAATGGCGTGATCAAAGTCGTAGAAGAATTAAATAATAGAAAAGAAAAAATTGATTGGTGTTTAGTCGGAGAGCCGACAGCTAATATAAAGTTAGGTGATGTCATCAAAATAGGTAGAAGAGGATCTATAGGAGCTGAAATCAAGATTTTCGGAGTTCAAGGACATATAGCCTATCCGCATAAGGCTAAAAATCCCATTCATCTAGCAACAGAAGCAATAAATGAAATATCCAAATTGAATTGGAAAGATGAAACTGGTCAATTCCAAGATAGCGTTCTTCAAATATCAAACCTCAATTCAGGAACTGGTGCTTCCAACGTAATTCCTGGGGAATTGACATTAAACTGTAATGTCAGGTACTCCCCTTCCACAACAACTGAAGATATTAAGAAATCTGTAGAGAGCATTTTAAACAGTCATAATTTAAATTATGAGATTAACTGGATTCAAGGGGGAAATCCCTTTTTAAATAATGAAAAAATGCTAATAGAGTCAGTTAAAAATTCTATAATTTCTATTATTAATATCTCGCCTGATCAAACAACCGACGGAGGAACTTCGGATGGCAGATTTATAGCCCCAACAGGAGCAGAAGTTGTCGAGCTAGGCCCTGTTAACGACTCAATACATAAAATAGATGAAAGAGTAAAAATCGAGGAACTGACACAGTTATCAAAAGTCTATAAGAACATCTTAAAAAGTTTACTTACTTAAAGGTTGTTTTTTATTTATATAAATTATTTCCGGAATCCCAAGTAAAGAAAAAGCCAAAAAAAATACAAACCATTTCTTATCATTTAGTTTTGATGCTAACCAGCAGGCGCGATAAGTCCAATAAACCTCCCAGGCTGTTAACAACAAAATGGCTATAAGGAGCATAATTTCTATTCCTCTAAATCAGTTGTCGCCTTAACAAATTTATTTGCAATTATTAAAATAACTCCCACAACTACTAATGCCAGAATTATCTGATTAAATAAGCCTGGCATACTGGATAAACCCGATTCAAGAGATTTACTTGCAAGCAATCCAGCTAAACCGGCAGCCAAAGAAGAAGATAAAAACCATATGCCCATCATCTGTCCTTTGTATCTCTTAGGGGCGTATTTTGCTGTGGCAGATAGACCAACTGGACTTAAACATAACTCTCCTAAAGTGTGAAAAAGATAAGTTAATAATAACCACTTAACTCCTGCCTTTTCATTTTCTAAAGCAACCTCTACACCAAAAATCATTACAAAGAATCCTATAGCCATTAAAAAGCATCCCAGAGCAAATTTCTGAGGTGTATCTAGATCTAAATTACGTTTACCTAAATTTATCCAGAAGGCTGCAAAGAAAGGTGCAAAAATAACTACCATTAATGGATTGGCTACCTGGAGAAAGGTTGCTGGCATTTCCCATCCAAAAATAAATAAATCTGTATAGTCTTTAGCAAATAGATTCAATGAAGAACCTCCTTGATCAAAACCCGCCCAGAATAAAACTGACCCAATAAATAATAATAACAACATAGAAATATTACCTTTCTCAGCTTTATTTAGCCCTGCAAATAAATACAAATATACGAAGTAAAAGATAGCAACTATTAAGATCAAATATACGATTATTTGATTAAGTAATTGTGGATCAATACTCCATAAGCCAACATAGGCGGAGATTACTACTAGAAATAAAGTAGCTGAAGAAATTGAAAAAATAGAGAAATATTTAGAACTGTCTTCTTTTTCTTCAAGAGTAGGCTTTAATCCAGCCTCTCCCAAAGAGCCCTTTGAAAAAATATATTGAAGCACTCCAAAAGTCATCCCTACTCCGGCAGCTCCAAAGCCCCAATGCCATCCAACCTTTTCCCCTAAATAACCACATACAAGAAAACCTAGCATACTTCCTATGTTTATAGACATATAAAAAATGGTATAGCCAGCATCAATCCTTATATCGCCTGGTTTGTATAGCTGGCCAACGATAGTAGAGATGTTTGGTTTTAATAAACCTGTGCCTATAGAAACAAAAACAAGTCCTAAAAAAAATGTTTTCTCAAAAGGTAAAGCAAGAATGTAATGACCTAAAGTAATAATTATCGCCCCTATTAAAACAGTTCTTTGTGCTCCAAAAATCTTATCAGCCACCCAACCTCCAGGAACGCATAAGAAATACACTGAAGCACCGTATACTCCATAAATAGCCATGGCTGTACCTGTATCAAAATTTAAACCTCCTTCTACAACTTCTCTTGTCATAAAAAGAACTAACAAACCTCGCATTCCGTAGTAAGACATTCTTTCCCACATCTCTGTTAAAAAAAGAGTTACTAATCCCTTAGGGTGTCCTAGAAAATATGTATCGTTACTTGATTTTGCTAATTCATTCATAATATGTTCCTTATTTTTCTATAGAATAATCAAAAAATTTCTTATGGCCAAACTATTATGAAAGGTGCAGGATTTTTTAAAAGAGTCTTTTCGCTTATTTATGATTCATTAGCGATCACAGGGATAATATTTTCTCTCAGTTTACTTCTGGTTATTTTGAATGGAGGATACGCTGAAGAAAATAGCTTATCTGGACTAATTCAGCTTTTGATTATAGGTTTGAGCGGTCCTTGTTTTTATACCTACTTTTGGATAGCAAATGCAGGACAAACTCTAGGAATGCAAGCTTGGAAAATTAAATTAATAAGCCATAAGAAAGACCTTTCTATTTCCTTATGTCTTTTAAGGTGCCTTGTATCTATAATTTCTTTCTTATTTTTTGGTCTAGGTTATTTTCTGATTCTCTTTCATAAAGAAAATAAATCTCTAGCAGACTTACTTACAAATACTCAAATTATAGACATCAAAAGGACTTAAGTTTCCAAGCCGAAATAGTTAATCCCAAAACTATAAAAATTGGAATCATTACAGATGCGAGAGGCGAGAGAAAAGAGACTAAGGCCATGCTTTCAAACAGTCTTTGAGAGATACTCAAAGAAAATGCCAGAATTATTCCTGTTAAGACTCTTTGTCCTATCTTCTGATCCCTAGTGGGACCGAACACAAAAGAGGCAGCTAGTATAGCCAATAAAATTGAAAAAAATGGCTGAAGAGCCTTTCTCCAAAATTCTAATAATAGAATATTCTGTCTATATTGAGACTGTTCTTCGTTTACATTCTTATATAGTTTAGTAAGTGAAAAATATTTAGGTGAAAGTATCAGATCAAAGTCTTCTTCTTGGGGTCCGTTAACCCAATCCATTTCTTTTATTGATTTTTTAGACCCACTTTCAACGTCAAGTATTTCTAGATTAGATAGATTCCATGAATTGCCAATCTTTTTTGCTTCTTCTGCTCTTGTTATCTCCAACAATTGATGTGAGTCATTTAATTTATAAATAATGATGCTTTGAATAAAATTAGAATTTGGTGTCGATTTAAAGTAACTAACTGATGTATCAGAAGCCAACCAATACCCTTCATCTAAACTGATTCTATTTTGTTTGAGTAATCTAGTTTCCTCAGAATTCTGAGAAAGGCCTGGAATAAAGAATTGAGAGCTTAAAACACCTAAAATTAAGATTAAAATCACTGGCTTGATGGAGGCCCAAATAATATTTAAATCTGACTTGCCTAAAACTCTTGCTGCAGTTATCTCTCCCTCTTCAGACAAACTTCCTAAACCAACCATGACGCCTATCAAACATATATAAGATAAGAAATCATAAGCTGAGTAAGGCAATGAAGAGATGGAATATATGAAAGCATCACTTAAGCCATAATTTTCTGAGAGATCAGATATCTCTGAAAGCATCGTAAATATAAAATCTAGACAAATAATAACTAAAGCTACAATACAAATACTAAAAAGAACTCTTCTAGAAATATTATTATCTATAAGATCTCCTAACAATAAATTCATATTTAAGCTCTATGGTTAGTCCTAAAATATAAAAAAAAGGCAATACTTAAAAAAGTAAAATGGATAAGTATCATTGAAATAAGTTGATTTAAAGAAGACAGATCACTAACCCCTCTGCTGGCAATTAAAAGGCCCAAATACAATGAAAAAATCAGCAAAGCAGGCAACACTCTTTTGTATCGACCTTCTCTTGGACTAGCGGAGCTTATAGGAACAGCTAAAAAGATACTTATTACCGTCATAACGCAAAGAGAAAATAGCCAAGTTGTATTTGAAGATTCTAATGAATTAGAATCTTCTTCATTCTTAAGATTATTGCTACTTTCTAAATCTACTTTAAATTTCATTTCCTCAAAAGAAAGTTTAGAAAATTTCTCCGTTTCGTCTAAAAAGAAAATACTTCCATTATTTAAATTTACAGACTCTTCCACGGTTCCTTCAACATAAGCCTTCTCAGCAAACACAAAAAATTCTCTAGCCTGATTGTCGTTAGTTATATTTTTTATGAATACTTTAATTAAATCTTCATTTGAGCTTTCTTTAGAATACACAAGCGTGGATTTGTTGATTTTATGAAACTCGCCAGGTGTTAAAGATATTATTTTTTCTTTTAAAGTTTTCTGTTGAAGCAGCTCTTTAATCTGAAGATCAAATTTAGGAGTTAACCAAGCCGAAAAAGAGAAAATCATTGCACAAATTAATATGCTACTTGCGATAAGCAACGCATGTAGTCTCTGTAAGGAAAAACCATTCTGTTGCATGACAACAAACTCGTTTTGTGATCTTAACTTTCCTAGTGTTAAGACAATACCTAAGAAAAAACTAAGGGGTAAAATGATTTGCGCAAACTCAGGGAGTCTAAAAAGGATGATCCAAAAAACTACTTCCGGGTTAATTTCACCTCTAGCGGCCTGATCTAAGTACTGTATAGATCTAGATGAAACTATTATCAAAAGAAAAATTACGCTTACCGAGGCTGTATATGAGAAAATAGTTTTTAGAAAGTAACGATTTAGAATCATAACTAAGAATTTAATACTTAATAGGTTTATCCTACTCTGTATTAGACCAATAATCTTTAACGAAGTTTAAATTAATTTACTCTTAGGAAAATAGTATTAGAATTTTTAAAAATTAAAAGAGGAACAAAAATGAAAAAAAGACTATCGATAGACTTACAACAAGATTTAAAAAAGGACCTTCTTAAAGTTAAGACTGACTCTCTTGTTATTGGAGTTAATGAAGGTAGAGTTTTAAATCCAATATCTACTAAGATAGATAAAGCCACTAAAGGGGTTATTAAAAAATTAGCAAAAAGAAAGGAATTTGAAGGAAAAGTTGGACAACAAGCCTATATAGCTTCTCCTGAAGGTATGTCTGCGGAAAGACTTTATTTAATTGGCTTTGGTAAATCAAAAGATTCATTATCCAGTGAAGACCTAGATAAAACCCTTAATTCCATAATAAATTCAATTAAATCCAGCAAATCTACGAAAGTTTCTATATGTTTTCCATCTCTTAAATACTCCAATGACTCAAACAATGATTCTTGGTTTTTGCAAAAAATGTCTACTTTTCTAGAAAACAAAGTCTATACCTACGATGCTAAGCTAAATAAAAAAAATAAAGCTATCAATCATCTAAAAAAGGTAAGTGTCTATTTAGATTCTTCACTTTCTGCTAACAAACAAAGAAAGGCTTTAAAAACAGGTCAAGTAGTTGGGCAAGGTATGAATGCAGCTAAAGATTTAGCCAATCTTCCTGGAAATATCTGCACCCCCTCTTATTTAGCTTCAACTTCCAGATCTGCAGCTAAAAAATATGCAAAACTTAACTGCAAAGTATTTGGAGAGAAAGAAATGAAGAAAATGGGCATGGATTGCTTGCTTTCAGTAGGTAATGGAAGTGCTCAAGAATCAAAATTAATTTCTATGTCCTATCAGGGTGGAAAGAAAGACGATCAGCCTTATGCAATAGTAGGAAAAGGCATTACTTTCGATACTGGAGGAATAAGTCTTAAGCCAGGAGCAGCTATGGATGAAATGAAATTTGATATGTGTGGTGCAGCTAGCGTTATTGCAACTATGCAAGTAGTTGCTGAACTAAAACTTCCTATAAATGTAGTTGGTGTTGTTGCAAGTGCCGAAAACATGCCTGGAAGCAAAGCCACTAAGCCAGGAGATGTAGTCAAAACTATGTCTGGGTTAACGGTTGAAATTTTAAATACTGATGCTGAGGGAAGGCTCGTTCTTGCAGATGCACTTACTTATGTTAAGCGATTCAAGCCTAAATCAGTGGTAGATATAGCTACACTAACTGGGGCAGTAATCATTGCACTAGGATACTCAACTTCTGGCTTAATGAGTAACGACGACAAGCTAGCTGATGATCTATTGGATGCTGGTCAAAAATCTTCAGATGAAGCTTGGCGACTTCCTATTTGGGACGTTTATCAAAAAGATCTAGACAGTAATTTTGCTGATATAGCTAATATTGGAGGAAGAGCAGGAACAATAACCGCTGCTTGTTTCTTATCAAGATTTACTAAGGATTATCCCTGGGCTCACTTAGACGTTGCTGGAACAGCAAGTTATAAAGGTTTAGCTAAAGGTGGTTCTGGAAGACCAGTACCTCTATTAAGCCAATATTTGATTGATAAAGCTTAAGTATGCTTGAAGCTAAATTTATAGCTTCTGGTTCATCTTTTGAAGAAGCACTCAAATTTTCCTGTGAGTTAACTGCAAAACTATATTTGGGCGAAGAGGAGTTTAAGAAATCTGAAACAATAGATATTTATTGCGATAATCTAAAACAAGCAGAAAAACTTGATGAACTCTTATGGGAAATACCTAAAGAAGTTTTGCTTCCCCACCAACTTGCTCATAAACAGGACTCAGAAGAACCTATTAGAATTGGTTACCCTGGAACTAAATTCTTAACTAAGTCTACTTCTTTAATAAATATTTCACCCGATATGCCAAATTTATTAGATGATTATGAAACTTATTATCAGTTAGTTATCATGGACGGAGCAGAGTTAAGAAAGAAAGCAGCAGAAACATGGTCTGAATGCAAAAAAATTGGATTAACTCCTGAATTTTTAGATCAAGCATGAAGAAAAATTACGAACCTAAAGGCATAGAGAAGAAAATCTACGATAACTGGGAATCTTCAGGTTTCTTTACTGCTGTCCCTGATGAAAAGAAAGAACCATTTTGCATAATGATTCCTCCTCCAAATGTAACGGGAACTTTGCACATGGGTCATGGTTTTCAGAATACTCTTATGGATGCCTTAATAAGATATAAAAGAATGTCTGGTTTCGATGTTTTATGGCAAGTTGGGGTTGATCATGCAGGTATAGCAACTCAAATGGTTGTAGAGCGTCAACTAGAATCTGAAGGACAAACTAAGGAGTCCATAGGGAGAGATGCTTTTGAAAAAAGAGTATGGGAATGGAAAGAAAAGTCAGGTGGCACAATAACTCAGCAACTAAGACGATTAGGTGCATCGGTTGATTGGTCTAGAGAAGCTTTCACTATGAGTGAAGACCTTAGTTTAGCGGTTAAGGAGGTCTTTATTTCTTTATTTGATGAAGGTTTAATTTATAGAGGAGAAAGGTTAGTTAATTGGGACGTAGTCTTGCAAACAGCTTTATCTGACCTCGAAGTAACTTCTGAAGAAGAAACAGGATCTCTATGGTATTTTGACTACCCTGTTGAGAATGGTAGCTCTATAACAGTAGCAACAACAAGGCCTGAAACGATGTTGGGTGACTCAGCTGTAGCGGTTAACCCTGAAGATGAAAGATTTAAAGAATTAATAGGACAATTCGTAATAATGCCTATCACAGAAAGAAAAATTCCTATCATTGAAGATTCTTATGTGGATTCAGATTTTGGAACGGGTTGTGTAAAAATAACTCCAGCACATGACTTCAATGATTTTGAAATAGGAAAAAGACATGGCCTGGAAGTTATTAATATTTTAAATCTAGACGGCACCCTGAATGAATTTGTTCCAAAGAAGTATAGAGGCTTAACAACTACTGAAGCCAGAAAAGAAGTATTAAATGAAATGGAGTCATTGGGCCATCTAAATAAAGTAGAGCCACACAAAATACAAATCCCTAAAAGTCAAAGGAGTGATTCTGTACTAGAACCACTTATAACTAATCAATGGTTCGTAGATGTTAAAAAAATGTCTAAAGAAGCAATTAGGGTAGTTCATGAAAATGAAACGGGATTTATTCCAAAAAATTGGGAAAATACTTATTTTGATTGGATGAACAAAATTCAAGACTGGTGTATAAGTAGACAACTATGGTGGGGGCATAGAATACCTGCTTGGTTTGACAAAGAAGAGAATGTGTATGTAGGAAAAACGGAAGATGAAGTAAGAAAGAAATATGATCTAAAAGACATCGAACTTCATCAGGATGAAGATGTTTTAGATACTTGGTTCTCCTCAGCGTTATGGACATTTTCAACTTTAGGGTGGCCAAAAGAAGATAACCTTTTATCAAGGTACCATCCTACTAGTGTGCTTGTAACTGGTTTTGACATCATTTTCTTTTGGGTAGCAAGAATGATAATGATGACTACTCATTTTATCTCTGAAGTCCCTTTCAAAAAGATACTAATACATGGATTAATTAAAGATTCAGAAGGAATCAAAATGTCAAAATCTAAAGGAAATACATTAGATCCTCTAGATATTATTGATGGAATTAATTTATCTGATCTCTCTGCAAAGCGAACAGAGGGACTTATGCAACCTCAAATGAAAGAGAGAATTGAAAAACAGACTAAAAAAGATTTTCCGGAGGGCATTAGTGCTTATGGTACGGATGCCTTAAGGCTAACCTTTTGTTCTCTTGCAACTGGTGGAAGAGATATTAATTTTGATATGAAGCGTGTTGAAGGTTATAGAAACTTCTGTAATAAACTTTGGAATGCTTCAAGATTTATAGAGATGCAAATTGAGTCCTATGGAGTATCTGAAGAGTCAGATGAAGGCTTAATTGAGAAATGGATCAATTATAGATTTAACTTAACAGCAAAGAAGGTGAATGATGCTTTCGAGAATTTTAGATTTGATTTAGCTACCAAAGCTATCTACGAATTTATCTGGTATGAGTTTTGTGATTGGTATATAGAATTATCGAAAATAAAACTTTCAAACGAAGGTGAAGAAAATTCTAAAATAGTTAAATCTATGGTGACTATATTGGAAGAAACTTTAAGACTCGCTCACCCTATTATGCCCTTTATAACTGAAGAAATTTGGATGCACTTTAAGCCTTACCATCAAAATTCAGAGAAAAGCATCATGATCGCAGAGACGCCAAAACATAAAGAAAACCTTTCTGATGATGAATATCAATCTATTGAATGGCTGAAGGAAATTGTTTCTGGAATAAGAAACATAAGAGGCGAAATGTTAATTAAACCTTCCATGACGATAAAAGCTTTTTATGAAGGCGGTGATAAAATAGATAGAAATAGATCAAAAGATTTAACTAATCTAATAAAGGTAATTGCTGGGTTAGAAAGTCTCGAATGGATAGGTGAAAAAAACCTTCCTCCTTCTGCTGTAGTGGTAGTTGAAAACCTAAAAATTCTAATTCCTTTAGAAGGACTGATTGATCCTAAAGAAGAGAGCCAAAGACTCACAAAGAAAATTGATAAGGTGTCCAAAGAACATAAGATGCTCTCTTCTAAACTTAATAATAAGAAATTCACTGATAATGCACCTAAAGAATTAGTTCAAGAGCAACAAGAGAGATTTGAAATAATTTCGAAAGAGTTAAATAATCTTAATGATCAATTAAAAGAGATAGGTCGATTGCTCTAGATCATAAGTTCTTAAAATTAGTTATAATAAATTTCATAATTAGTTATGTTTTTTAGATCTTTTATTACTTCCGGATTAATAGCCTGCCTGTATACAATTTTCATTTCCTATATGTCAGGCAACCAACTACCTTTAGGAAGCAATCAAATGTATATTGTTTTGGCTATTTTCTGGTCAATGGGATTCCTGTCTGTTGTTGGGTATATTTACGGAAGGAAAATTAAAAGGAACTTTAGAGGGGAAACCGGAACTATAAAATGGTTTGATCCGAGTAAAGGTTACGGTTTCCTGATAAGAGATAAGGGAGGTGACCTGTTTGTACATCTCCGTTCTGTCCAAAGCCAAGATAGAAGAAGGTTAAAAGAAAATACGAGAGTCAGATTTTCTGTGGAAAATACTGAAAAAGGACCTCAAGCAGAAAATATTAGAATTATCTAAAATAATCTCTCTACGAACCAATACATACCCAAGCAGGCTAAGCCCGAAGCTGTATAAATTCTGAGGAT
>CEUS01003401.1_pt1 | contig 10661 bp, 12 predicted proteins | sample 427031 | NCBI WGS metagenome assembly CEUS01 (sample SAMEA2622837, study PRJEB7988) | marine metagenome | biome: marine biome (ENVO:00000447); feature: marine epipelagic mixed layer (ENVO:xxxxxxxxx); material: "saline water (ENVO:00002010), including plankton (ENVO:xxxxxxxx)" | depth 140 m | reverse complement strand
TTTGCTAAGCAATTCAACGAGAACATTAACGAGGAGGTGGTAGAAGTAAATGGGGGGAATGACTCGCGTGAAAATCAGACCAAGTCAGGGATTCCCCTCCCATTTGCAGACCCATGCGTCGGAGCGGGTCTTTTCGCGGAGAGGATGCTAAGAATCCACTCTGAGAGATTGGCTTCACACTCCGCAAAAGAGAGGAGGGAGGACACTCTGAGATTATTGGAGGGGCTTCAGCTCGTAGATTCGTCAGAGGTAGCCGTTGATAGTGCTAGGAAGAGGTTGATTGTTGTCCTTGCCCGGCTTGATTTAGTAGATCTGGACGGAGAGGGCGATCAAGGTAGGATAGGTCGCAATGAAGCTGAGTTGATCCTTGAAAGCAACGTAAGGTGCGGAGACCCGCTGAGGGGGGAGTGGCCTTGGAACGAGCGCCCAGAGCTTGTAGTGACAAGGCCACCTTGGCTTCGGATAAAGGATAGGTTCAGAGGTCACCCAGAAGGAAGTAGAATGAGGAAGCGGCTCTCAAAGGAGCTACGGCAATTCAGGGGGGCAGACGGCAAGACCAGGTTCTCAGCGATAAAGGGGAACGTAAATCTATACCGATTGTACATAGAAAGGTCTCTACAGCTGGCCAATGAGGGTGGAAGGGTTAGGCTAATCGTACCCGATTCAGTCCTAAGAGAGAAAAGCAGCGCACCGCTAAGGAAGTTACTAGTTCAAAAGAATGAGTGGGACAATGTGTGGTCTTTCCCAGAAGACAATAATCTTCTTTTCGGAGGTTCTCAGGGGGTGTCTGTCCTTGGGATCACAGTGGGGGGAACAACCGAAGTTCTCACTAGCTTTGGTCCACTTACCACCAGTGACATATCCCCCGACAGAGGACTAAGCCCTGAAGCCCCCTTCCTAGAGTTGGAAAGGGGGCCTTGGTCAATCTGGACTGACACTTCGTGGGCTGTTCCTAAGATGCCTAGAGCAGACATTGAAAGGAGCAGGACTCTGACAGCAATCGGCACGCTATCAGACAAGCCCAGGCTGATTGAAGAGGGGACGTGGCTGAATCCCAATGGGCGATCAATCAAGGTAAGAGTGGGAGAAATAGACCGGGCATCATGGACCACGAGCATCTGCAACTGGGACGGTAGTTCGGAGATGGTGCCGTTCATCAGGGCAACTCATATCGAATATACAAACAAGGGCGCAATTCTTCGCCATCCTGCATTCGAAAGGGACGTTTCGGATGGAACGAAATGGGATCAAGCTGGTTGGAGGGGCCCATCAGACATGGCTGGACCAACGAGAATAGTTTGCCAAGCTATCGTGAACCCCACTGTAGACAGGCGCTTGGTTTGGGCAGTAGTGCCTTCTGGATGTGTCCTAGGGAACTCGGTCAGCTTTCTGGACTTGCCCGGACAAGTAACAAAGAATCTTGAGGAGAGGTTTGGCTCATTAGAAAGTGGACTTTCCTTCCTAGCTTCTCGTCTAAACTCCGATGACTTGGATCTCTGGTCAAAGGCATGGGCTGCAAACAACAACGTCAACAACTATGAGATTGAGATGCTACCTTTTGACCCATTAGAAGATGATTCCACCTTTTCGGTTTTAGGAAACGATTAGTCCTAGTTGCCATCTGATTAGGATTCTATTTTCCTAGTTCCGGAAGCAGCCCAATTGAAGAATGGATTAATATCCTTGATTTGCATACGGGGGGCGTTCCTACATCGGGATTAGACCTAGGAGAGCATTATGGGAATAAATCCGAAGATTGGCATCACCGGCCTACCTCGCTCGGGAAAGTCTGCAGTCCTGCAAAAAGTCGTTGACATGATCAAAGATGAGGGAGGGGGTGCGAGGAGGACCAAAGGGCCCAAGCCTCCAGAGCACATTGTAGGAGGCATGAGGTGTGAGCCCGTGATAGAAGACGGGGAGAGGGTTGGTTACGCATGCATCAACATCCTTACTGGAGAGAAGGGGGTAATGGCTCATCGTGAGATTGACTCCAGGAACAGAGTACTCGGCTTCGGAATTGATCCTAGCGAAATAGACAGAGTGGGGGTTCCTGCAATATTGGACAGCATCGGGAACTGCGAGATTCTGGTAATTGACGAAGTGGGCAAGTTTACAGTTGAGAGTGAGGGTTTCGTCAATGCAGTTAGGCTTGCACTAAAAAACGACATGCCCACACTTCTAACCCTCCACAAGAAGAGCAGGCATCCCCTTCTCCAGGACATCCGAAGGAGGGACGATGCGCGGATTCTGGAGGTTACTCCGGTTAACAGGTCTCTTCTGCCTTACAAAATCCACAAGCTAATCCAAGAGTTCTGATACTATACTAGGTCAAGTTGATGCCTGACACACCTAACGTGGGTCCATGGAGTCGCCGGCAATCAGGCTTTCTCGGATTCTCGGTGTGTTCTCCTTAACTCTCGTAGCAACCTTCCTGATTGCGGTTCTCGATGAGAGTGGGAATTGGTCTGATAGCTACGTACTGGCGGTCCCATTATCTTTTGCTGTGGCATCATTTCTCCTAATCATCCTATTAGTTGCCGGTAGGGGTAAGCAACACGGATCGTGGCCATCCGACAAATGGGTGAGCAGGGAAAACGAGCATGAAATGAGGCTAAGGCTAGAGAATGAGATGGAAGAGGCCAGCATGCAAAGAATAGGATCGAGTTGGGCAAAGATGGAGATGGAGCACTTGGAGTCCAAGCACAGCGAGGAGTAGAGAGCGAAACCTTGACCCCCCTCCCTCGCTACGAAGGCATAGGTGATAGCGTGGGAGATGTGCCTGAGGATCTTAGATACACTGCGGAACATGAATGGGTTAAGGATGAGGGCGATGAAGTTAGCATAGGAATTACCGATTTTGCTCAGAACGCCCTAACTGAAGTCGTCTGGGTTGAGCTCCCAGAGGTAGGTGCAGTCGTGGAAGTGATGGAGTCATTCGCTAGCGTGGAATCTGTGAAATCCGTGAGTGAGATCTACGCTCCTGTAGCAGGAACTGTCTCCGAGGTTAACGACTCGCTAGAGGACGCCCCAGAGAAAATCAACGAAGACCCATATGGATCGGGATGGATTTGCAGAATCAAGACTATGGGTGGGATCGATGGGTGTGAACTCCTCGATGCGTCGAGCTACTCCGCGTTGATCGGAGAATGATCATGGAGAATATATCTCAATCGAATCCGTTTGACCGTTCAGAGGGAAGAAAAAGTACGGTTTTGCAGACTCTGCATATCTACGTAGATGGGTCCTGCGAAGATAATCAAAACGTAACTGCATTTACGAAGGCGGGTTGGGGCTTCTGCGTAATCGAGAGGGATACCGGTACAGGAAATGGGAAGGGAAATTTGGTCTCAGAATCTAATGGTCCAGTGATTACAAATCCAGAAGAAGGTGGATTCATTGGTGCGGAAGTCGGTTCAAACAATACCGCAGAATTGACAGCAATTGCCAGTTCATTGAGGTGGATTCTCTCCTCTGGGAGAGAATACAGAGTGGAGATTTGTACTGATTCCACATACGCGGGCAATATCTCCAGTGGGAGTTGGAAAGCTAAGGCAAATCTGGATCTGGTAAATCTTGTTCGGAAAATGTGGGTCGAGGTTTCTAACCTAATGCCAATAAGTTGGAAGCATGTTAGAGCCCATCGAGGCCATAGGTGGAACGAGAGAGCAGATCATTTAGCGTATAGGGCAATGCTAGGAGAACCCCCCTTGCCTCTTCAGTTCTGGAAGCCTGGGAAGAGGTAGTCAGTCCTCCTTCAGAGGCCCCACGCTAAGCAATACATAGCCCGACTGAAGGGCCATCAGGAGTCCTACAAGAATAAGCAGCAATCCAGTAGGATCTGGTAAGTAGGGTTGGAACGGGTTCCCTACCAACCATGCCAGGACCAGAACAAGTATGGCTGCTAACATCTCTTTCTTTGCGGACTGTTCCGGATCCTCCCAGAGGTCAATCCAAGGTATCAAGCCCTTTCGTTTGAAGTTGAACCGGTACCAAGCCACGTAGCCCATTGCTACACCTGCCAACCCTATCACCCCCAGGGAAAAACCGACGTCGTCCCATGGCCCAATAGGGGCTACGCCAAAAACCAGTGAGTCTAGAACTAGCAATGACGAGGCGGCTGCGAGAACCCTCCACTCGGGGGTGGCATCCTCCGACACAGACGGACCAGGTCGAGCCGCAGTAATGATGTATTGCTCTTCTCTGGGGGATTCGGGTGAACATGTACGCTGTGAGTTTTGCTGACGTTGAGGACGCCGCAGTAAGGCTTGAAGGGGTAGTTTCTAAGACTCCCGTGGTCAACTCCGAGAAAATTGACGAGGTCGCTGGACGCAAGGTATTCATGAAGTGCGAGAACCTTCAACACGTTGGCGCCTTCAAATTCAGAGGTGCTTCGAATGCTGTGATGCAGCTAGGTGAAGAGGCGGAGTCTGGAATTTGCACCCACAGTAGCGGGAATCATGGACAGGCAGTAGCACTGGCAGCCAAGCAGCGTGGGGTTCCAGCATACATCATAATGCCAAAGACAGCCCCGAAAGTCAAGATCGAGGGGGTGAAGAGCCATGGTGCAGAAGTCATTCTTTGTGAACCGAACCTAGCTGCTAGGGTAACGACTGCGAACTCAGTAATCGATAGGACGAGGGCAGTCTTCATCCACCCATTCGACAATCCTAACGTCATAGCAGGCCAAGGAACGGCAGCAAAAGAGATGATTGAGGAATGTGGAAGTCTGGATGCTGTGCTATCTCCCATAGGAGGGGGGGGATTGATGTCGGGTACCTGCATGTCAACCATGGGCCTCCTTCCCGAAGCCACTGTATACGGTGCAGAGCCAGAAGGAGCCGATGACGCTGCTAAGTCATTGGAGTCTGGGGAATTCACCCCCCAGACTGGTCCAGACACAATTTGCGATGGTCTTCTGACGAGCATGGGCGAGCTTACGTGGCCCATCATAAGAGACCACGTTGAGCAGATAATCAGAGTCAGTGATGAGGAGGTTCTTGGGGCCATGAAAATCCTACACCGTGTCTTTGACATGGTAGTGGAGCCAAGCGGTGCGATTTCTCTAGCCGCAGTACTGAAAGAAGAGTTCAGACAGAAGCAGGGGATAGAGTCGATTGGTATCATTCTCTGCGGAGCCAATGTGGACAAGGAGATTCTGCCATTCTAACCCTATAGCCGTAATGAGATTGATTGTGGAGCACGAGCCGGGATTTGCACCCGGGTCCATGGATCTGCAGTCCATTGCATAGCTGCTCTGCCACTCGTGCTGTTCCTCACCGACTTACCTCTCTCTCTTGAAGACTGTCCGAGTAGTCGGCATACCTTCATTGGGAGGTGTGGTTCGTGAGAAGGCATGCCTCGTGTGTCATCAAGGTTCGAAGGTTTGGGGGTTGGGTTCGCCCCATACCTACAGCCGCCCGGGCCGGGCATAGTCAGATGGACGGTTGGTGAACCCGGATTCGAAACCCCCGAAGAAATCATTGAGGCTGCAATTGGAGAGCTTCGAGATGGGAGGACGAAATACACCCGAGGGCCGGGCTCGGTGGAGCTTTGTCAATCCGTGGCGAGATATCTGGGGCTACATCACGGCATTGAAGCCTCTGGAGATGATATTGTCGTAACTCCTGGAGCCAAACAAGCGCTACTATACTCGTTCCTAATCACCACAATGCCCGGGGACGAAGCAATTCTACTGGCACCCTCCTGGGCTTCTTACGAACCAATGCTAGAATTCATCGGGGCGGTTCCAGTCCACGTTCAGGTAAACATGGAAAACTTTCACCCAGATTTCCAAGCGATACGTGAGGCCATTTCTGAAAGGACCAAGATGATTCTGATTAACTCTCCATGCAATCCGACCGGCGCAGTCTTCACCCCGGAAGAAGTGGCCGAGATTGTCGAGATTGCTCGCGAGCACGACCTTTGGATAGTTTCAGACGAGATATACGCCCGAATGGTTTGGGTTGACTGGCCACATGTTTCTCCCGCGACCATCCCCGGTGGAAAGGATAGGACGATTGTGGTTAACGGGTGGTCGAAGTCTTGGGCGATGACAGGCATGAGAGTTGGGTTCCTTACGGGGCCCAAGAAAGCAATCGCCGCTGCGAAAAAGAGCCAGGCTAACTCAGCTTCTCACATCCCCACTTTCATGATGAAAGCGGCAAGGGTTGCCCTAGAATGCGAGGACTCGGTAGAGTCGTTTAACGAAGAATACCTCAAGAGAAGAGAGATCATGATGGAGGGCTTGGATTCAATCCCCGGAATTCGGGTCCCAGAACCGGAGGGAGCCTTCTACGTGTTCGCCGATATCACAGGTACCGGAATGACAGACATAGAGTTTGCAGACGGAGCATTGGAAGCTGGTGTTCAACTCATTCCTGCTTCCTTGATAACCGGCGGGGATGGTTTCGTGAGAGTCTCCTACGCTGCTAACGAAGATGCGATTCATGAGGGATTGGGTAGGCTCAGGTCTTGGTTGGTCGAAGAGTGAGTTTGAAATCTTGGTGACTAGGCAGTGACTGCGTGAGCGATACTGACTCGGCTGGTGCGCATGTCCTACTGGACTATGTTGGCTATCTCTCACCTAGGGAGGACGAGGGGGATTTGATACTGGCTTTACTCAGGGAGTCAGTGCGTGTTTCGGGGGTCAGGGAGGTCCACTCTCATGTGGAGTCTTTCGATGGAGAAAACAGCCCACCCGGGTTCGCAGCAGTAGTCCTAATCGACGAGAGCCACGTTAGCGCTCATTGCTACACCGACAGAGGACTGTTGGCGGTTGATGTCTTCACTTGCGGGGACCATGATCCGGACGCCCTTGCGGATGTTGTCCACGAAAGGCTGTTTTCTGAAGTTCCTTCTCTGAGATTAGTCTTCAGGAACCGCGTGAATAGGTTCAGGGGTGGTTAGGTGAAGATTCGGGATTTCGTAGACGAGCATTACAAACACTTCAATGCGGGGGAGCTGGCTAGGTGCGCGGATTCTCTCAGAGAATTTCTTGCATCGGGAGGGAGGCTGATTGTTACTCTTGCTGGGGCAATGTCTACTGCTGAAATAGGAAGGAGTCTTGGTCCGGCAATTAGGAAGCAGAGAGTCCATGCTATTTGCTGTACGGGAGCAAACCTGGAGGAGGATCTGTTCAGTCTAATCTCTCGATCAGAATACGAAGGAATCCCGGATTGGAGGCAGCAGAGCGGAGAGGACGACGCAGAACTAGCCAAGAGAGGTCTGAACAGAGTCACAGATGTCGCGATACCAGAGAGAACCATCACGAAAGTTGGAAGCGGGTTGTTGGAGCTTTGGGAGGAAGCGGAGACCGTGGGTGACAGCCGATACCCACACGAATACCTCTACGATCTTCTGCTTCATGGGGAGCTGGAGTTCTCCTCTTCACCAGAGGACTCATGGCTAATGGCGGCAGCAGATGCAAACCTCCCTATCTTTACACCTGGGTGGGAAGATTCGACGCTTGGAAACCTTCTTGCCGCTAGGGTTCTGGACTGCACACTGAATAGCAACTCAATTGTCAGAGGGGGGCTTGATGCTATGCAGTCGCTTGCGGACTGGTACAGGGAGGACGACTCCCCTACTGGTATCCTCCAAGTAGGAGGAGGAATTTCGGGAGATTTTGCGATATCGGTCGTTCCCATGCTAAGACAGGACGCAAACGTAGAGGTCCCTCTCTGGTCCTGGTTCGCTCAGATTTCCGAGTCTCGACCCTCTTACGGAGGGTACTCCGGAGCGCCCCCAAACGAGAAAATTAGTTGGGGCAAGTTGTCAGTGGAGACCCCTAGATTCGTAATTGAGTCCGATGCTAGCATCGTCCTGCCGTTGCTCTTGTCTTCCCTAGAATAGAGACGAGTAGGGTATTTCTGACTCGGAGATTCTGATCAACTGGTTGTACTTCGATGTTCGGTCCGAGCGGGCAGGTGCGCCGGTTTTGATCTGTCCGGAGTTAGTGCCTACGGCAAAGTCTGCAATCAGGTCGTCCGCTGTCTCTCCCGACCTGTGGCTGATTATCGTCCCAAATCCTGCCTGCTTTGCCATTCTAATTACGTCCATGGTCTCTGTAACAGTACCAATCTGGTTGAGTTTGACAAGTATGGCGTTCGAAGCAATCTCTTCTATCCCCCTGTAAAGACGTGCGGGGTTTGTCACATACAGATCATCCCCCACTATCTGGATTCTTTTCCCCTCGCGACGGGTGAACTCAATCCAAGATCCCCAATCGTCTTCTCCGAATGGGTCCTCAATGGAAACAATGGGATAGTCATCTATCCATTTTGAGTACATCATTCCAAGTTCGGTCCCAGTTAGTTCCTTCCCGTCGAGATGATAGTAGCCTGCTTCAAAGAATTCCTGGGCGGCGACATCCAGTGCGATTGAAACCTGTTTGCCCGGAATGTAACCGGCCTTTCCTATCGCTTCAAGCACGAAACTTAGACCATCTTCATTCCTGGGTAGGTTTGGAGCGAAGCCTCCTTCGTCACCCACCCCCCCAAGTAGTCCTTCTTCCCTCAATATCCCCTTTAGGGAATGGTAGACTTCGACTCCTGCTCGAAGTGCCTCCGAGAATTCGTCGAAACCGTGTGGTACGGCCATGAACTCCTGTATGTCGACGTTCGAAGACGCGTGTGCCCCCCCGTTTAGTATGTTCATCATCGGCACTGGAAGGCTAACGACGTCTCCTGAAGAAATTCGAGCCCAAAGATCCCCATCAGAAGAAGCTCTTAGGCAACACAAAGAAGCACCAAGAGTGGCGTTTGCACCAAGTCTAGCCTTGTTGGGTGTGCCGTCCAGTTTGATCAGAACTGCGTCTATGGATTCTTGATCTGCTGGGTCCATCCCAATTAGCGCCTTCCTAATCTCACCATTGACGTTATTTACAGCTTCACTTACTCCCTTTCCCATCCAATCTTGCCCACCATCCCTCAACTCGGCTGCCTCGTGAGTTCCTGTACTGGCGCCGGATGGAACCATTGCACGGCCTCTCAAAGTGCCGTCCACGAAGCAGTCAACCTCTACTGTAGGATTGCCCCTTGAGTCTAGAATCGCCCGAGCGAAGATGTCGCTGATCGCGGCACCCATTGCAACCCCGACTGGCCTCAGACTTCTCAAGGTAGCGCAACGCACACCTATGCATTTAGCCAACCAAGCCATCTGGAAACCTTGCTCTGTATCTCGGGTACCTCCAGTTCGGACCTACAGCAACATTCCCAGCATAATTGCTCGTTATTGGGTGAAATAGAAAACAACTCAGCCCTCATTAGAACGCCGTCGGCCTCGTTGCATTCAGACCGATTATCATCAACAAAACAGTGTAGAAGGCCCTTTGGGTAATGGTGAATCCTGCCTGTCTCGGGGCAGCAAAGCATAGCACTCCTCTCTAGGAATATCAGGGATGACCCGGAAACCGGATCTAGCTCGTGGCCAAGGATCTTGGTTCCGCTCAGAAGAGAAGCGACGTCCACATTGTACCATTGTGAGAAAGAATTGGGAATATCAAGTCCGGTGACGTCATCCAAGTACTCCTGAATCCTGAGTTGGGAGGCTGCCTCCTCCTGACCCATAGAACGTCTAAACAAGCCATCCCATTTCAATACAACCAATGGAAATTGATGTTTCATAGTCTGAAAAGCGGAAAGTTTCGGGAAGAAATGGGTTGAATACATCAAGAAAAATACATAAATTCAGTTTTTTTCGGCGAATTCAATGAGTAACGTAGATTCCCTCGATAGGGCAATTCTTTCTTTCCTCAGGGACTCTGCTAGAGCTCCATACGTGGACATAGCGAAGGGGGTGGGGGTAACAGAAAGAACCGTTAGGACACGGATCAAGAGGTTGGAGGAAGACGGAGTCATCAGAGGTTACACCGTAAGGGAGGCTGGAATTGGGCTAACCGCACTAATTCGGCTAAAGGTGGGATCTGGCACGGAGATCGGTAGCCTTGCTGGTGAGTTTTCTGGGTGGCCAGGAGTAGAGTGCGTGTACGAAATCAGCGGTGACGCGGATTTGGTCGCTGTTGTTCACGTTGACGACACTGTAGCACTACGAAACATGCTGGACAAGATGTGGCTAGCGGCCCCAGGAGATATTGACTCTACTCAGACCGAATTGGTTCTAGAGCAGTACTGATTCTAGGGCTTTGACAGAAGGTATCTGAAATATCCTATTCTTCCAGATTTTAGGGCTTCGTAAATTGGGGTTCCAGGAACCCCGCCGAATGTCTCAAAGCTCTTCCTTAGTGATGGGGGTGCGCTGTTCCGAATCATTTCTCTCCTACCCTCATCTATATCATTCAAGGCTTCGATTACATTGCTAGTAACTTCGGCCCTAGATTCAATATTGAATCCAGTCAGTGTGAACTGCTCGTGCAATTCTAGCATCGCCTTTGGGTCCCTCATATCTGTCCAACAGAACTTGCCCTGTGGCCTCAATACTCTGAATACCTCTCCTAGGAATGCTGGAATATCTCCGTAGCAATGTGATGACTCGACATTGTAAACAACATCGAAAGTTTCGTCCTCCAGTGGTAGTTTCTCTGCATTGCCCTCGATGAAGGAGAGGTTGTCTTGAGATGAGTACCAGTCAACGCAACGTAGAATTGCCTGTTCTGAATAGTCGACTGCAACAAGAGACTCTGGCCCCATTGTCCTCGAAATCCA
>CEUS01284162.1_pt1 | contig 10665 bp, 18 predicted proteins | sample 427031 | NCBI WGS metagenome assembly CEUS01 (sample SAMEA2622837, study PRJEB7988) | marine metagenome | biome: marine biome (ENVO:00000447); feature: marine epipelagic mixed layer (ENVO:xxxxxxxxx); material: "saline water (ENVO:00002010), including plankton (ENVO:xxxxxxxx)" | depth 140 m | reverse complement strand
CGGAGAGATTTCTCTTTCTCCTTTTGTATAGACCCCCCCCTACTCAAATACTCAAGAACCCCTATTTTTGGACACTTTCTTCAATGATTTCATGGCTTTATCGCTTGAGTAATTTACTCAAGATTTACTCAAACAACTCAAGAGGCAAAAATGGTAGGCAAAATTTTCCGTGAGCAGGCAAAATGTTCCATATGTGGGCACAAAAGGTCCATCATTCAGTTCGATGAAAAACCTTCAACGAAAACCAAGGAAGAAGTATGGTGCCCGAAATGTACAAACCACTTCACCCACTTCAGAGATCCAGACGATGCTCTGGAAGAATCAGTCGCACCGATTTAATGGCACGAATCCTGCAACACTAATAAAAAAAGGAGACACTATGGGCAAATACGTTTCAGATACATTGGACGAAGCATCCACTCAACTCACAGGACATACCAATTGGGAATGGATCGAGGTTGATGATGTGCTTCCTATCAACCGAAGACCAGAAATAGATTCCGTGGTCATATTCCTGAAAGATCCAGTCCCAAAAGAAACAACTGAGGAAGTAATAAGACTGGATCTAGGTAAAATGCTACTCACCACAGATTGCCTTAAAGAAGTGGCAGAGGAACTAGATTACGAAATGGCCGATAACCTGAAAGAAATGCTTGATGAACTAACTACCTTGGCAATTAACAAACTAGATGGAGATGACGATGATCACTAGAGAACTAAGAGAGAGTGTTAAGTTCAAGCAGAGTATCCACAACATGAAAAGGTGTCACCTACAAGACACAGGAGAGATTAAGACTCCCCACAAGGAACCTGCTGTATTCACAGAAACGAGGAACAGTCTTCTTGGAACCATCATTCAATGTAGTACTTGCGAATCAACCATCTTCATGGGGCATAAATAATGGCGATGCAATACGAGATTGACCAAGCAAGAGACATACGCAGAATTGCTAATGCTCTTGAAGGAATGAAGGAACGCCGAATCAAGACTCCCTTCAACGTAGATACCTTAAAAGTAGAAATCATGGTATGTTTGAAGGAAGAAGAGCAGAAACTAGCTAATGAATTAGAAGCTGAAGATGACGATGGAGCAACACAAGGCTGGATCGAAGCTTTGGAATGGGTACTTGCAAGAATCGAAGACCTTAATGGGGATGCGCCGAAGTGAGAGAGTCGGGTCTGACTGTAAATCAGATGTTTAATACTGAGAAGGTGCGAATCCTTCCATCCTCACCACCCCTAACAAAGGAAAGACATGAATTACTCTTACTCAATTGTTACTCTAGTAACTTTTTTTATAATCTGTACAGCATCCTGTACAACACCACCGAAAAGCGATCCTCTGAGAGGATTTACCACAAAATATACAAGAGATCTTTGGACTGTATGTTTTATTTCACACCGAAGGTCAAACCCCACCATCCATCCTAACGTCTTTATTCCAGTTTGCGACTGCATCCTAGACTCCACTCGCAAAGACTTCACTAGATCAGACCTTGACAATAAGACCCAAGGAGAAATGATTCCTTATTTCACCGAAGCAACAGACAAGTGCATGAAAGAATTAAAACAAACCTTTAATATTCCTAAAATGATATGACCAACTTACCAGAGGGGATTGATGAGTATGATGGTAAGTACATTCAGCATGGAGTGATTGGAGAACTCAAAAGCCAAGCATACTTCACCGAGAGAGGATTTCAAGTATACATTCCACTCAACCACATGAGCGAGGCTGACTACATCATTGAAAAGAACAGGAAACTATACAGAGTTCAATCGAAAGCAACCCAAGTTTACAGATCTTCCAGTTCAGAAAAGGAACATAGCCGAATAGGAACGATAAGAATAGACCTTCGTAAGAACCGAACAAATAAAAATACGAAGTATGAATTCTACGACATGAATTACATTAACATTTTCACAGTTTACATTTACGATATTAAGGAACTGGTCTTTGCAAGGAAAGAGGACTTTGAAGTAATCACACCGAGAGGCACAAAGCCAACTTCACTCCAAATCCGTGTCTTTGACATCGAAAAGGCACAAAAGAATACAAGAAACTCACTTGTCAAACCTTACACCGACTTCACAGAACCTGAATGGCTGTATGACTTATGATGCCTGACCTAAAAACGATCCTACTCCTATCCTTTGTGGTGCTTGGTCTAGTCGTAATCCTGGCACACAGGGAGATTACAAAACCCGAAAAACCCCCACGCATTGAATATAAGTTCATGAACCTGAACCTATAACCCTTATGTCATACTCAAGGTGGATCAACTCCGACTTCTACACTTACTGGATGTCCAGCGGGCCAGACAGTAAGAATGACCAACAGTTTGTCTGTCACTCTGACTTAATCACCCAACACATCATCACCTATGATCAGGCTAAGGACTTTTTAGTGGACCGAGAAGCCCTACAGCACCACATCAAAATCGATGAACGTGATGCAATAGAGCTTCAATCCTACCTAAAACAGTTTGTTGAGGATGTAGACAGAAAGTTCACTTCCCACGACCAGAAACAACCTCAATAGTTTTGGGTTTCTTATCCTCTGGCACGATTCGTGCAACATCTATCTCTAACATACCATTAATAAACGTAGCACCTTGAACTTCCATATCTTCAGAAAGTGTCCACATCTTTTCAAAGGACCGAGAAGCAATTCCACGATGTATGGTTTCCTGGGGTTTATTTTCAGTCGATGGTTTGTGTCTTACAAACAACTTTTGTTCAACGACTTCAACAGATATATCATCTTCTGACAACCCTGCCAGAGCGATATGGATCTGATAAAGGTTATCATCAACCTTGAGTATATTATAAGGTGGGTAACTTGACTGATTGGGGTAGTTCTGCAAGCGAGAACTGATGAGGTTTAACATATCATCAAATCCGAGAGTCGTATCTCTGGCGATCTGATGGAACAGTTCGATACTATAAGCCATATCTTCCTTTCAAAGCAAAGATTAGAATAGGGAGTCCCATTAAGGCAACTCCAGAAAACCTAATAATAACAGGAACATAATGGAAGTACAAGTACTCACAGTAAATACCAAAACTGGACGAACTCACTGGCAACATTCGCATCGTGGCATAGTTAATGCATTAAAACATTTAAACAAACATACCAGAAGCAAGTGTCATGTATTCTTTTTCGACATAAGTAACTGTTTAGAAAAGGAAAATGGTGAATGTAAACCACTAACAGGCTATAATATTGAGAGTTGGAATCCTTCAACACACCGACTACAACTTCACATTAACAGTATCGGTGAATCAATAATCAAACATGATAGAAATGAAAAAGTCGCTGAAACAGCGTGATCAATGGTATGGATACATACAATCTCATCTCGATGAACAGAGAGAAAAAGAAAAAGCCGAGCAAGAGCGCATGAAGGCACACTTCTTGAATCTCAAAAAGTTACATGAGAAACGCTAACACTTTTGAATACGAGTCTATGCTCGAAGAGAATCCAGACATGCTATTAATAGATGGTCATGAGTCTGCGATCATTGGTATAGGTGAGAGATTAGGACTCGATCCAGTGCTAGTGTATGATGAGAAGAAAATTGTTCACAACCTAATGGCGAAGAACGATTGGAACTCTGATGAGGCATACGAATTCTATGAATTTAATATCAAGAACTCGTATGTGGGACCAAGAACCCCGATCTTTTTAACGCCTAAATACTAGGAGACAGAATGCCTGAAAAACAGGAAAAAGCTTTGACCCCTACACAAAAAGTAGAAGTACTTCAAGAGGAAGTAGACAGACTCAAACAGCAAGTTGAGTTAGATCAGTTACGCCAGAAGTGGCGTAAAAACATCTCACTCCCCTACGATAATAAAGTAGATGTTCAAGTATGGGATGAATGGGGAAAGGAAGACCAAGAGAAAACCCTAATTGCTGATTTGCATTTTTTTAATGTAACAAGTCAGACCTTAGCTCAAGTACTTCATGCACTTGATGATTTGGTTGAAAATGGAGAGGCCGATACGGTTAAAATGCACATGACTATTCAAACAACATACGGAGACTACTAATGATAGTAAGAGTATTTAAACCAAGTTCAGGCAACTTTAGTGAGGCAGGTTGTCTCGACACGATTATCAATATGTTGTGGTCAGCAGACACTCAACATAACTTCCACCCATCAAATATGTGGATCTCCAGTACTACTGCCGACCACGCAGTAGATCGTTATGACAGGGCTTACAGAGACATCTTTGTAAACTGGCCTGGAAGAGAACCTGTTATTGCATACCTCTCAAACAGTCAGATCCCCTATGAGATCCTAAGCTATTCTCTGCTCCCTCATGAAGAGGAAGCCCTTGAGTCTGAGTTTCTCCCTGAAGCTATCAAAGAGAATAGTCAACGTGGATCAGACTGCTAAACACGATCCTGTCAACCACCCCAGTCACTATACGTTCTCCAAGATAGAAGTTTTGGATGCAATAGAGGAGTGGGGTGTTAACTTTCACACAGGCAATATCATCAAATACTTACTGAGAGCGGGACGTAAAACCGAAAACCCGATTCAGGATCTCCAGAAGGCAGAGTTTTACCTTAAAAGATTAATCAAACTGGAAGAAGAAAAGCTATGGGAATAGTAACCGATGCAAATATGATCCATCCAGAAATCAAACTAAGTCATAGTAGTTCAATGAACTTCTGTGGTATGCAACTCTGGTACAGGAAAGTTAAGAAGGCACCAACCTTTTACAACTTCTACAACGGAGCAGGAACCTTGGTTGATGCAGGTTACGAAGCAGGACTCAAGGCTCTCATGACTGGAATAAATGCTCAGTCAATCCGAAAGGCAATGGAAGACAAACTTACAGAGATCATGCCAAATCTTCCAGAACCAGAGATGGAGAAGTTAGTATCAACACTAGATCAACATGTTCTAGCAGTTGAAGGTTACATGGGCTGGATCAACTACAACCCACTGGAGACACAGCACTTCTTTAAACTGCAATTCAAGGGACACACCAGACCAACCACAGGATACATGGACATAGTTGCCGAGAGGCAAAATATGCCGCTTATCATTGACATAAAACGCCAGTCCAAACCACTCAAAAAAGCAAAGCATGAATGGATCATGCAAGGCGCACTTTATGCATTAGCTTTAATGAAGCAAAGAAGCCTGACAGAGATTCCTCAGTTTGAGAATCACTTAATCATTCCAGGTAAGGCTCCAGTATTCCTGAACACAGAACTGACACCTGAACATCTGTACACGGCATACAAATCGCTTACTGAATTAAACACCAGAATAGACAATGACTACTGGCCTTTAAACCGCAGTCACTCTCTCTGCTCTCCAATGTGGTGCGACTTCTTTGATCGTTGTCACTATGAAAACTTTGAAACAACAGAGCAACTGATCGAGAAGATTGAAATCTAATGGATGTTCAAGTTTATACAAGGTTACTCATACTAGAAAAGCATTTAGAATTGGCGTATGACGAAATCCGACACGAAAACTACGAAGAAGCCACAAGACTTCTCCTCAACGCCCTCTCGACCACAGGGCAACTCCAAGAAATTTTGGAAACAAAAGAAGAAAAGGAGCAGTCCAGAGTGGGAGAAGAGAAGGAGAGAGGACAGGATCGTGGTGGAAAGACTTCACGACCTTGGGTACCGAAAAGGTGGAGAAAACAATAACTTCCCATGCTTCTGTGGAGATCGACCCGACGAACACTCTGTATGGTGGTTGGCTCACAATACTAAGAAGGGCAATCACCTCTTTTGTCTACGCTGTACTAAACGGTGCTACGAACACGAGATAAAAGACACACTTAAAAAACTTTTTGAAACATGGAAGGCACAGAAGTTGCATGAATATGATGGTGATGATTTGGATATTAGTAAACTTTTAAGCATGTAAGCAAATGGAAAAATTCAAAAGGGCAATCATGAGAAAGCCTGAGAAAATGGTAGTAGAAGGAGAAGCAGGGGCAGGAAAGACTACCTTTGCTTGCTCAAGTAACACCAAAAAAGAACCTGCATTTGTAATCAATGCAGATGATGGTGGAGAAACTGCATTTCATAAAACAGGAGTCGAATACATACACGATTGCCTACCCACTGGAGATGTAAAGGAAAATGCTGCCAAGTGGGACACGTTAATGGATACTATGCGTGATGTGGCTAACGATAGTGGCTCCATTAAACGCATCATTGTAGATAGCGTAGACAAGATAGAAATGCTTGCCCAGGCTAAGGTATGCATAAACCATAAAGTTGCACATATAGAGGACATGGGATACGGTAAGGGGTATTCTTACGCAAGAGGGGAGATGCAACGCTTCCTCAGTGCTATGAATTACCTGCGTGACTCCAAGTCCATTCAACCGATCTTGATCTGTCACACACAGGTGAGGACAATTAACAAACCAACGATGGAGCCATACGATAGCTTCGTCCTGAAGTTACACAAGGCAATATCTGCCGACATAACTGAATGGGCTGACGTTATCCTATTCGTTGCATTTGAAACCATCGTAAAAAAGATTGAAACAGGCTTCAACCGCAAAGACTCACGAGCAATCCAGTCAGGTAAGAGGTTCCTCTACACCAGTGGATCAATGGGAGTTGATGCAAAGAACCGATTCAATCTACCTGCCGAAATTCCAGCAGACTGGAATGAGTACCAGAAATTAATCGACGATTTCTGGGGTGGCCCTCAAACACAGAACTCAGATAAAGGAAAATAATGCATCCGCATACTAACTCAGACATGGGAATACAGGACACTGCATTCTCAATCGAAAACGTCCAAGAAATTCTTGAGACAGAACAGAAACGTGAGCGTGTTGAAGTTCCACCAGGGGAATACGTCGCTCAAATTCAACGTCCACTTCCTGAGCCACGCCAGGACTCAAAAGGACACAACAAAATCCTTTTGCCGCTTGAAATAACAGGTGGGGATTACGATAGCAGTTGGCTGTTTGAAGCCATCTATATGAATAACCAGCACGATCAAGCTGGCAAAACTAAAGATGGAATTTCAAAGCGCAAGGTTGCCAGACTCGCATCTGCTGTTGGACTCAAAGCTATGAATGACTTTGAGGATATTGCTGGTAAGTTCGTAATAGTTGATTACGGACCTAACAAGAACGGATACAACGAGATCCGTTCCGTTTCATCGTTCTCTTCTAACCAGTCTCCTACTGGATCTTCTCCAGTAACTGATAAGGAGAAAGACGGCCTGCCATTCTAAGGCGGGGTTTCCTGTTTCCCTGCCAGGGGGTGAGGTTTCGTTCCATGGCCTTGCCCCCATCCTTATGACTGAAATGCACAAAGCAATACTACCTTGGCCTGTATCGGTTAACGCCATGTATGGTACAAACCGCTCAGGAAAAGTGTTTCTAAAAAAGAAAGGGAAAGCATACAAGGATGCATGTGGCATTATACTTGCACAAGAAAAGTGTCACTTCACTGGTAAGGAAGATCGAGTCTGGTTAACCATTGAGGTATATCCACCAGACAACAGGAAAAGAGATATATCAAATCTAATTAAAATAGTTGAGGATTCAATCCCTTGGTTCACAGATGACTCTCAGGTTGACAAGATCCTAATCGAGAGGTTTGAAATTGATCCAAGGAAAAAGGGGTACATCATAATTTGCTGTGGGGCGTATGACAAATCAACAAGACAGGACAAGCTATGAATACAGGGATGGGAATGGGCGACTCCTTTACCTTGTAGTTAAGTTTCCAGGTAAAAACTTCCGCAGACTACGCTACGACCAGGACGGTAAAGAACACTGGAACTGGGAAGGCGTTCAACAGGTTCCCTATCAATGGCCGAATATCAAAGATGCAAAGGCAATAGTCTTTGTAGAGGGTGAGAAGGATGTAGACAACCTTCAATCCATTGGCATCACGGCCACCACCATAGCAGGTGGAAGCAACGCATGGGGTCCACTCCTAAAGCGACAACCAGACTTCGTTGACAAATACTTTAAGCAATTTGAACACATCTTCATCATCCCAGATAACGATGAGGCAGGTGAGAAGTTTGCTCAGGAGAGTGGTGAACACTTCAAAGATTGTGCAAAGGTTTGGGTAGTCTCGTTAGGCTTATCCCAGAAGGGCGGTGATACCACTGACTACCTTGACTCAATAAAAGGAACACCCCAATCAAAGAAGGAGTCACTCCTGACTTTGATCGAGGAGAACAAACAACCATGGACTCCTGCCACATCACTTCTAAACCTGGACAAGTCTTGGAGTCTTGGCGAGTTAAACGTAGATGACTTTCTGAATGAGGACGAAAAATCCCAGGTTGAGAACAACCTCAAAGAAACCTTCGATAATATAATCGCCCAGCTTAGGGGGGTTTCTTGGTCGGGCCAAACGGCTAATGCGATATGCCCCACGCATGAAGACCAGAAACCTTCCCTGAGCATCACCTTAGAGCAGGACAAGATCCTCATGAGGTGCCACTCAGGTTGTTCTCTCAATACCCTCTGTGACTACTTCAAGATCAAGGTCAGTGAACTCTTCCTGCGCCGATCAGCAGAACTGAGGCATCATCAAAAGACCAATATACCAGGACCACGACCAGAGGAATTAAAAGAGATATGTAACTCCTTACTGGAACGATCAGATCCTGAAGAGTTTGATGATAATCTCATCCCTAGCATTCTCAAGGATCACATACGAGAAGCCTGCGAATTGACAGATGCAAACTCTGCAATCATGTACGGCACGGCTCTCTCTTGCCTTGGGGCACACGCAGGAATCAAGCTATCAATCAAACCACCGAACTATTTCGTACCTCTCTACGGCAATCTCTGGTGTTTAAGCATTGCTGAGAGTGGATCATTTAAAACCACGGCCCTGAACGCAGGGTCATCTCGACTAAAGGACCGAGAGGAAAGGATTATCTATGAAGTGAAGGAGTCTGAAGGTAGATTAAACGCTCTCCGTGAAGCTGGAGTGGATGATGACAATGATGAACTCCTAGAAACGATAAACGAACTAGAGAGATTCAGATCATTACGCAAGATACTGCCTAATAAAGCATCATGGGAAGCGTGTATTGATAGAATTGACGACACTGGTGGCGGTGTCTGGTTGCTGTCTGAATTCGGTGCTTGGCTTGCCATGTTGGAGACTAGCCATAATAGGGGGTTCAGGCAGCATCTCACCGAATTATACGATGTTCCTTCATACTTTGAGGATGTAACCAGAACCAGAGGAAGTAAGGTACTTAAACATCCATTTGTAGCGATCTCTGGAGTATCAACCATTGAGTTTTTACAGGGGCTACTTGGAAAAGATGATGCAGGATCTGGGTTCTTGGCACGATTCTTGCTGTTCAAGCCACCACCCACTGAAAACATACCAACTGCACTCCCTGTGACTACTAAAAAGATACAGGAACTGCACTCTTACAGACTACTCAGTGAGTTATATAACCAGCTTGATAATATCACGGTTCCGATAGAATATACTCTTACCTCAGACGCTAAAAAAGTCTTTGAGGAATACCACAACAATCTATTTGATCGCTTCAATAGCTCCGATGACAGTACCAAGTTCATCCTTGATCCGTTCCTAAAACGATGGAGTCCAGGTGTACTGAAGTCAGCTATTCTTTTTCAGTATTTGCTAGATAGCGAGAGCCAAACCATATCGGATGCTTCCGTTATGGCTGGGATCTCTTTGTCTCTTTATGCTGAAAAATGCACAAGACACTTGTTTCAACGTGAACTTGGTGAGAGTTCTCATCAGAACAAGCAAAGAAAGATTGTTGAGTATATTGCAGGACGAGGGGGAGCAGTCCTTCGACAGAAGTTACTGTCATCACGAATCCTAGATGGGGGTCATTCAGAGTACGATTACATACTCACATCACTGGAAGAGTCAGGAAGGATCATCATGGAGAGAATGGAAGGTAAGGCCGTGAAAGGTGGAAAAATAACTTTAATTCAAGGAAAGTAAATGTTGGATGAACTAATAAAAGATTTAGACCAGTACCAAAGCAGGGCAAAAGAAACTGCAATCTACCCAGATGAAAACTGGATGGAATATTTGTCAACTGGATTAGCAGGAGAAGTAGGCGAACTATGTTCAAAGGTCGCCAAGTCCTATCGCAAAGATAAGGATGTTAACACAGAAGAACTGATGTACGAACTGGGTGATATTATGTGGTTCGTCGCTCAGTTTGCAGGTCATTTAAAGTATGATTTATCAATCGTTGCCTCGGAAAACATAGCAAAACTGCAATCACGAAAAGAACGTGGAGTAATCCGTGGTGATGGGGATAAACGATGACAGAACTTCCTACCCAATACCAACAGTTTATCCATCTGTCGAGATACTCCAGATGGGACTACGATAAGAAGCGCAGAGAAACATGGTCTGAAACCGTAGATCGCTACATCAACTTCTTTAGGGAGCATCTGCAAGAACAGCACGACTATGATCCTGACGGAGAGATTGAGGAAATCAGAGAAGCAATCCTCAAGCAGGAGATTATGCCTTCCATGCGCTGTCTCATGACCGCAGGACCAGCTTTAAAGAAGGAAAATATCGCTGGCTACAATTGCTCCTACGTCCAGGTAGATAGTCCCAGGTCATTCGATGAGATCCTATACGTTCTTATGAATGGAACTGGTGTAGGATTCTCAGT
>CEUS01223491.1_pt1 | contig 10670 bp, 9 predicted proteins | sample 427031 | NCBI WGS metagenome assembly CEUS01 (sample SAMEA2622837, study PRJEB7988) | marine metagenome | biome: marine biome (ENVO:00000447); feature: marine epipelagic mixed layer (ENVO:xxxxxxxxx); material: "saline water (ENVO:00002010), including plankton (ENVO:xxxxxxxx)" | depth 140 m | reverse complement strand
GGGCCTGTCGAAACCAACCACGCGTGAGCATAGCGGCTTCAGAACCAAATATACAAAGGCGGTAGAGCAATGCGAGGGTCAATCCGTAGGCGAGGCAACGGCTACACCATCGTCTATGACGTCGGCAGACGTTGGGACGAGGAAGGCCAATGCTGGAAACGCAAACAGAAGTGGGAGAAGGTGACAGCACCGGACACGAAGAAGCACGCTGAAGAGCTTCTCGCCGAACGACTATCCGAGATCCACGGTGGGACGTTCTTCGAGCCCACGAAGATCAGCTTCGGTGAGTTCGTCCAAATCTGGCTTGCAAGGTACGCTCGCGGAGAGGGCCAGATCCGACATTCCACCCTGGTGCAGTACGACGGGTTCTTCCGCAATCACCTTTTGCCATGCTTCGAGGACGTGCAACTCACTTCGATCACCGTCGAGGACATTCAGGACTTCAAAGTCCAGAAGCTGTCCGAGGGGCTTTCACCTCAGACCGTGAAGCACCTGCTTCGGCTACTTCGACAGATGCTCGAGCACGCCCTTGTCTGGCAGTACGTCCGCCTCAATCCCGCCAAACAGGTCCGAATGCCACGCGTCCCCCAGAAAACGATGCGTGTGCTCAGTCCAGCGGAGGTCCGGTCGCTACTCGATGCATCCGAGGAACCGTACCGCACGCTGTTCCTGACGGCCGTAGTTTCCGGCCTCCGGATCGGGGAGATCTTGGCGATGAGATGGGCCAATCTCGACCTGGACAAGGGTCAATACCACGTACGGGAGGCCTGGCTGAGGCCACGTGCCGGCAAGCCAGCATCGTTCGGCGTACCGAAGACCCCTTCCTCTGTCGCGCCCGTGGACATCACGCCATCCTGCTGCGAAGCACTCCATGCGCACCGCCGCACACAAGCCGAGGAGATGCTCAAGGCGGGAAGCGACTATCACCACCGAGGGCTGATCTTCGCTACCGCCTCCGGCACGCCGCTGGACCCCTGGAACCTCACGAAGCGAGCCTTCTACCCGGCTCTCGAGGCAGCGGGACTGCCGAGGCTCCGGCTGCACGATCTGAGACACACCTGCGCATCCCTGCTCATATCACAGGGCGAGTCGGCCAAGTATGTTGCCCACCAGCTTCGTCACTCAAGCGTCCAGATAACGCTCGACCGATATTCGCATCTGTTTCCGGAAGACCGCAGCCGAGCAGCAGAGCGGCTGGATGCCGTCCTGCTCGGGTGACCCGGACACGTTGTGCGGGAAATTCGCGTTAGCACCTCGTTAGCACAGCAAAGCAAAACGGACAGACGAGATCGGCGGGCAAAGCCTAATTCGTTCTGTCCGTTTTGTTTACGTGGTCGGGGCGATAGGATTTGAACCTACGACCCCCTGCTCCCAAAGCAGGTGCTCTACCGGGCTGAGCCACGCCCCGTTACCGGTGACCTGATTCTACAAGAATCGGCCCTGTCAGGCAAGTGCATCGGCTTCGGCAACGGTCCCGGATCAAGCCGTTTCTTTTGGCGCAGTCGCCCACAACCCAACCAGCGCCATCGGCGCCGCCACGATCGAAAACACGGTGAGAATCAAGTGATACGACCCCAGCCAATCGTGGGCGACACCCATCAGCAGAGGTCCCAGACTCGACGCCGCCACTTCGAGCGTCGTCAGGGTGCCGCGGATCTTGCCAAGGTGGGCACGCCCGTAGTACCGCACCCAGAGCGTCGAACGTACAGACATGAACAGACCCAGACCGGTCCCAAGCACCGAGGCGAAAAGGTAGGATGACGTCGGTGACGTGACCTGCGTCAGCACCCAGATTCCGCCCGAGATCCCGACCATCGAACCCGACAGGATCAGATTCAGCCTGAACCGATCCGCCATCAGGCCACCGATCAACATCGATGCCGCAACAGTGATCGCGAACACGACATACATCCGAGCCGCATCGTTCTCGGTCATTCCGACGTCGAGATAGATCTGGACCGCGTGGAAGTGGATACCGGTGATCATCGCGGCAGGCATCATCACCGTCACCGCCATGATCCAGTAGGCACGGGTCCGAATCGCGAACGACAGATCGTGAGCTTTCTCCCCACCCCGGATTTCAGGATGTCCGCTCGCAGCCGGGACCCCGTCCGGGAGCTGCCCCACATCCTCAGGACGGTTTCGGAACAGGATTCCCAGCAGGGGCAGAACGACGACGATCACGGCCATGCCCAGCAGGGCGTAGGCCCAGCGCCAGCCGAAGGCCTGGATCAGCGCCAGGGCAACCGTCGGTACCAGTCCCATCGACAGGGATGAACCGGTGCTGATCAGACCGTTCGCAAGCCCCAGTCGTCGATTGAACCACAGCGCCACCGTGTTAGCCGCCAGCAGCCCCATCGATCCCTGCGCCAGCATCCGCAGAAACAGAAACGACAGGAACACCGTTACAAGACCTGTCGCCTGCGAGAACCCGACACACGTCAGCCCGAACAACGAGACCACGCCCGCAAGGACCACTCGTGGGCCAAAGCGATCCATCATCGTGCCCACGAGCACCATCGGCAGCGAGGCAAGAAGCGTCCCCAGCATGTACGCCCCGCTGATCTCGCTGTGCGACAGACCCAGCTCGCTCCGAATATGTGGATTGAAGACTGAAATCCCGTACGTCTGCCCTGGTGAGGATGCCACGTTCAACACCAGCACCACGGGCAGCATCACCCACCCGTAGAAGAACGGGACGCGAGACGCGATCCAGTCCTTCTCTGATCCGTCTTCCTCGATGTCTGCCAAAGATCCCCGTGTCGATCCGTGATGCGTGTATGATGAGTCGCTTGCCGGCCCGCAAACCCGCCGTGCTCAATCGATCACAAATAGTTTCTGGGGAAGCGACCCCAGTCGTTCCCAGCCGTCCTCAGTCAGGAGCCAATCGTCTTCAATACATCCTCCTTCTTCACCCTTGAGACCGTCAGGATCGTCCGGATCGATCTTTCTGAAGGGCTCGAACGCCATCACCATCCCCGCTTCGAAACGTAGATCGTTCCTGTCCGTCATCAGCCGCTCGAGCGGTAGCCCGAGATCCAGATACGGGTTCTCGTGCGCGAAATTGCCGATGCCGTGGAAAAAGCCCCACACGAACCCGAACTCCTGCATCAATGCCGCCCGCATCGCTTCGTATGCCTCGGAAACGGACATACCGAGTTTGATCGTATCTCGAGCAACCTCTTGCCACCGGGCAAGCTGTTCGTATTTCTCGACCATATCCGCCGGCGGCGTGCCCAGATAGAAAGCGCGACTCATGTCCGCGATGTAGCCCTGATATTCCCCACCCATGTCCCAGAAGATTTCGATCTCGTCGTTACGCTTTACCGGCCAGTCTTCCTCCGACATATAGAGATGTAGTCCCTTCGGCTGTTCCGGAAACCATCTCGATGCGATGTCCAGCGGCGAACACCAGGACATGATCATCCCGCCTTTGACGCACTGCATCATCTGATGACGGGCCAGTTCGCGCGCCGTCACCCCTTCTCTCACCTGCTTGAGCGTGTCCAGATAGGCAGCCTCCAGAACTGCGACGGCATCCCGGATGATATCGATCTGCCACGGTTCCTTCACCGCCCGAAGACGGGAGAAAAGCACCTGCGCGTTCACCAGTTCCAAGTGAGGCAGCAACGCTTGGAGATAGGTGACCGCAGAATAGGGAGCCTCGTCCAGATCGAGCCCGATTCGACCTCGATCGAGCCCGTGTTCGCGAAGTGCCTTGGCCAGCACATCGAGGTTAATGTGTTCACCGTCCATCCCAGAACCACGCCCTTTATAGTACTGCTTGAACCAGTCGGGACGGACTTCCTCCGGCGGCACCCAGCTCATGTAGTCGACAACGAACGCATCCCCCTTACGCGGGAACACCGGAAAACAAGGGTGGTCGTCGAACCTGAGGGTACGGATGTGGCCGCCCTGCCAGAATCGTCGAAGATAAGCGGTCGTGATCGGATCCATCGCGAATACGGCATCCAGTTCGTGGTCGTCCATGTAGCTCTGCATCCGTTGGAAATCCATAGTCCCTCACACGTGTGAAGTCTGCCTCGAAAGCCGCTCAGCAACCCTGCCGCCAGAAAACATGTCCCCACCGCCGGTCCATCATTACCGGTTACTGGTCACTGACTAGATCCTGATCCGCATCCCCCGCGACAGCTTCCCCGACCCGTGGAACCTTTCACACAGCCGGCCGAACAGCTCGTCCCGTATCCCCGGTCGCTCGTCCGCAAGATTCCGGAACTCGTTCGGGTCTTCACGCAGGTCGTAGAGCTCGAACATCTCGTTGTAATTCTGGATCAGCTTGTAGTCGTGCGTCCGTAGGCTTCGCCAGTTTTCGATCACGCTGACCGTTTCAATCCGATGTGCGCTCGCTCCTTCCCGAAGAACGGGCGCAAAAGACTGGGCGTCAATGTGAGGCTGTCGGTCCAGCCCTGCGAGCTCGGCGATCGTCGGATTCACGTCGATAAGCTCCACCAGCGCATCCGAGACTTCCCCTCCCGGAATGCCGGGCCCTGCGGCGATCAGCGGCACCCGCACAGATCCCTCATACGCCACGAACTTCGCGTACATCCCGAAGTCACCCAGCATTTCGCCGTGGTCGCTGGAGAAAATGACGTAGGTGTCGTCCAGCATCCCACGCTCCTCCAGCAGATCGGGCATGCCGCCCACCTGAGCGTCGATCGCCTCGATCGCACCGCAGTATTGCCGTCGAGCCTCCGTCACCGCATCGGGGTCAAGACCGTGGTCGCGCTCCCGGATCCAATCCGGTTTCCCTTCCATCCGGGTCGGAACGACATCCGGGACCATCGCGTTTCGATACTTGTCGGCATACACCTTCGGGGGATCGAAAGGACTGTGGGGACCACACGAAATTCACGAACATCATCCACGGTTGGGACGCTGGCGTGTCCCTCATCCAGTCAATCGCCTTCTGTCCGATAAAGGCATCCTGAAAGTCCTCGGCCGGCAGAACGGAGTCCCAGTTCGACCGGGCCCACTCGTTCTCGATGCGCTTCGCGTAATCTTTCAGGAACCCGTCGAGCAGCCCCTTCTCAGCCAGGTAGTGTGTATAGGGCCCTGTCGGTCCCGACACGTGCCCCGCCGACATTTTCCCTTCGACCTCGCACGGATGGGTGAAGCCCAGTGCGTAGGCTCCGGGAGGATCCCCGTTCGGCCCGGGAGGTCCGGTCGGTCCCAGGTGCAGCTTCCCCGTACTCGCAACGTGATAGCCGTAATCGCGCATCCTCTGGTAGATCGTCGGCAGCCCGTGTGGCGCTCGACCAAAGCCGTTATTCAGCACCCCCGCCCTCACTGGCTGCAGCCCCGTCGCCAGCGCCATCCGTGACAGCCCGCACGCCGGACAATTCGTCGTCGTCTGGGTAAACCGCGTCCCTCTTGCCGCCAGCCGATCCAGATTCGGCGTATTCAGCCAGGAAGCTCCCGCCGCTCCCAGATAGTCGTGCCGATGTTGATCGTCGAAGATGAACAGGATGTTTGGCCTATCAGGCATGACACCTCACTCTACTTCTCGAGTAGAAAAAGTGGATTTCCAATCAAGAATTGCCGATTTCCGAATGGGGGAAGGACGACACCCCTCCCCCATTCGGGCCTCCTTGATCGTAAATCGGAAATCCGCCCTTCCCTACCTGAAGTACCTCCCCCCATCAACCACCACCGTCTGCCCCGTCATACTGTCCGTCTCGCAGCACACAACCACCTGCTTCGCAATGTCGTCCTTATCCGCCGCCCGCTTCAGCGCCACGATGTCTTTCGCAACCTTTACATACTCGGGATCGAGCTGCTCGGTCATGTGAGTACCCTCAATGAACCCCGGAGCCACCCCATTGACCAGAATCGTCGGCGCCAGTCCCACGGCAAAACACTTGGTGAGGTGATTCAGTCCCGCTTTCGACGTCGCGTACGGAATCGAGGACCCGGACGGGCCGAAACCCGCTGTCGAAGAGATGTTCACAATCCGTCCGCCCCCGACCTGCTTCATCAGAGGCGCGACCGCTTTGATGCACCGCATTGGGCCATTCAGGTTGATATCCAGAATCTTCTCCCAAATCTCGAAAGTCAGGGAATCCAGATCGTCGAATGCGATGAATTTGTTGAACGCCGCGTCGTTGACCAGGATGTCGACACGCCCGAACGCTTCGTGAACGGAGGCCACCATCGCGTTCACGCTGGCCGGGTCACGGAGTTCCACGAAGAAAGGCTTCGCATCCTTCAGGCCCGCCGCGAATTCGATCGCACCCTTCTCCTCGTCAGGCCGGTTGTGCAGCACCGCCACGCGACACCCTGCCCGATCCAGGGCCAGACAGATCCGCCTTCCAAGCCCGCCTGCTCCTCCTGTCACGATGGCCACTTTTCCGTTCAGGTCCATCTTCTTCTCCCGCTGAAGTGTGAAGCTGTCTCTTGACCTGAAAGCCGTCTTCCCGTTCAGAATCTGCTTGAGTTCGCCCGAGGTCTCTCGTACTCTACGCGCGCACAAGATACACCACGGCCACCTCCTGCCAAACGGGCGCCCATCGTGACCGTTACACCATCATCCACGTCCATCGGGCCGGGAATTCCCCCCGACGAGGAAACAATTGACGCCGTCAAGCACGCCTTGCCTGTAGACGGGTATTTCCATCTGGGACCCATCCTTGAAGACGGCGAGGTGGCCGTGCTGCGCGAAGCGATGGAACGGAAATGGTCCGACCCGGCGGTCAGAGGCGACGAGGATGGAGACCACATCCGCGGCCGAAGCATGATGCGGATGTTCGAATACGATGTAGCCTTCAGGGATCTCATCATTCGCGAGCCCTTCCCGACCATCGCTGAAGCCATCCTCGGCGAAGACTGTCACCTGATGTCGCAGAATGCGCTCGTCAACGAACCGGGTGTGGGTGGTGGATGGCACCTGGACGACGTCTGTCAGCACCCCGTCCCCGATGACCATCCAGGTCACGCCCCGGATGTGCCGCCACCGTGCAACGTCCTTCAGATTTTCGTCGCCGTCATGAACATGGATACACCCGAAAGAGCGCCCACACAGGTCGTGCCAGGGAGTCACCTGGCAGGCAGAAGACCCGAAAGGGGCCTGGAAGAACCCACCTTTCGTGGAAGAGGTCCTGTTTCAATCTTCGCGAAGGCTGGGGACGCCTATCTCTTCGATAACCAGGTCTGGCACCAGGGTCCTCTGAACACGATGGACTGCGATCGCCTGCTCGCGGGTGTCACCTACAGCCGCCGCCACATCGCGCAACGATTCTACCCTTTCATCGACTACCAAATGCCCGACCACGTCTGGGAAGGCGCCGACGAGCGCCTCCAACGCTTTCTCGGCCGCCACAAGAAAGGCGCCTACGGTTGATTTCTACATCCACTCAGTCGCCATTGACATTCCAAAAAGCCACCGTCAGGACCCACCCCGCTCCTTTTCTCGAATCGAGCTCCGATGCGAGGTCTTGGTCAACCCTTTGTGTTCATCTGTGTTTATCTGTGGTTCCAAAGGTTTTCTGCCTCAATGCCTGACCCCATCCTCATCATCGACGGCCATCTCGACATGGCCTTCAACGCCCTCTACAAGCGTCGCGACCTCCGGCAACCCATCCACATCCTTCGTGAACGCGAAGATGCGGTGCGGACCGGCGTTTCCCAGCATCCCGATTCCCTCGAGCGGCGAGAAGGGCCGTGGGTCGAAAAACCCGCAACCGTCACGGTCAGCCTGCCCGAAATGCGGAAGGGCCGAGTCGGCATCATGCTCACGACCATCATGGCCCGTGTGCAGGCCCCCGACGGCAACACCCACAACTCTGTTCGCACTCAGGCCGTCGCCCACGCACGCGGACGATCCCATCTTCACTACTACCAGGCGCTCGAACGCGAAGGCGAGATCTTTTGGATCAAATCCAAATCCGATCTCGATCGATCCGTCTCGGCCTGGGAAGATCCATCCGACGACACGCCGGTCGGTCTCATCCTCACGATGGAAAGCGCGGACCCGATCCTTGGGCCCGACAACGTCGCCTTCTGGCACGAGCAAGGACTGCGCTCGGTTTCGCTCACTCATTTCGGGGCGAACACCTACGGACACGGCACAGGCACAGTCGGTGGTCTCTACCCTCCGGCTTATCCTCTGATGGACGCCCTCGCGGAGACCGACATTGCCATCGACCTCAGCCACGCGGCCGACCTGGCATTCTGGCAGATTCTGGACTACTGGAAGGGGCCCGTCCACGCCAGTCACTGTAACTGCCGCGCCCTCGTCAGAGGTCAGCGCCATCTCTCGGACGACATGATCAAAGCAATCACGAGTCGGGGTGGCGTGATCGGAACCGTTTTCGCCGAACAGATGCTCAGCCCGACCTGGGACTGGGACGACCCGAAGACCCACTATGCCAACTCGACGCGCTCTATGAGAGCGGCCGTCGAGCATATCGATCACATCTGCCAGCTGACGGGGAACACCGACCACGTCGCATTCGGAACCGATCTCGACGGAGGTTTCGGTCGTGAGCTGTCCCCCATCGATTACAACACCATCAACGATCTCCAGATCTTCCTCGACCAGCTCCGCGAAGCCGGCTACAGCGAAGACGACGTCGCCAAAATCGCACACGGCAACCTCGTTCGATTCTTCCACGGGACCTGGCATGTCTGACCGAACCCTGATCATCGACAGCCACCTCGATCTGGGCTACAGCGCCATTCAGGTCAACCGCGATCTCACACAACCGGCCGCGAACGTGCGCGTCCACGACAGCGCTGGCGTAAAGCGCAGCTTCGGAAGCTGCACGGTGACCTTCCCCGAACTTCGCAAAGGCCACGTCGGGATCGTCTTCGGAACCGTGATGTCCAGAATCGATCCGAACGATCAGTGGTCGAAGACCGGAATGTACGTGCAGTCCCAATGTCACGGCGTTGGAATGGGGCACTATGCATTCTATGAAGCAATGGAAGCCGAAGGGGAGATTCGCTTCATCCGAAACACGAAGGATCTTGAGGCCTCCATCGACGCGTGGAAGAATCCTACGCCGAACGAACCGGTCGGCCTGATGCTCGCGATGGAAAGCGCGGACCCCATCCTCGATCCAGACCAGGTGCCGATGTGGTACGACCTCGGTCTGCGGATGGTCAGCATTCAGCACTACGGAACGAGTTCTTACGCCCACGGGACAGGTACGGAGGGCGGGTTGCTACCGCGCGCCAAGCCCTTGCTGGATGCGTTCAAGGAAGCCAGGATCATCGTCGACATGACCCACACGACCGACCAGGGCTTCTGGGAAACCCTCGACGCATACGATGGTCCCATCTGTGCTTCCCACCACAACTGTCGCGAGCTGACGCCCGGCCAGCGGCAACTGACAGACGACATGATCAAGGCCATCGTCGAACGCGGTGGCGTCATCGGAGCGGCGTTCGACGCCTGGATGCTCGACCCCACTTGGGACCGGCAGCGCCCCTGTTACGAGCAAACAACCCAGGCCACCCTCGAGACCGTCGTCAACCACATCGACCACATCGCGCAGCTCACCGGAAACTGCAATCACTCCGGTATCGGAACGGACCTCGACGGCGGTTTCGGCCAGGAACAATCCCCCCGAGACCTGAACACCATCGCGGACTTGAAGCGGCTGCCCGAGATCATGAGCAATCGAGGCTACTCGACCGAGGACATCGACACCGTCCTCCACGGCAACTGGATCCGGTTCCTGAAGCAATGCTGGGCGTAAGGCAATCGTGGCGAGCAGGAGAGCGGGCGTGTCGCTGATTCTCCTGACTGCGATTCTGACCACCTGTTTTCAAAGGCATTGATCACCCAACACTTCCATGAAACCCAACATCCTCCTCATCACAACCGACCAGCAGCGCGGTGATTGTCTCGGATGCGACGGCCACCCGGTGGTCGAAACTCCCTACCTCGATCAGCTCGCCGAGGAGGGGGCCCGCTTCCCCCATGCCTACACCTCGGTCCCTTCCTGTACACCAGCACGGGCCGGAATCCTCACCGGAATGGACCAGTGGAATCACGGCCGACTCACAATGACGGGTGCCGATCCGCTCGAATATCCAGCCACCCTGCCAGGGGAGCTCGCGAAAGCGGGGTATCACACGCAAGGAGTCGGGAAGATGCACTTCGCCCCTCAACGAAGGCTCTACGGCTTCCACAATCTCGTCCTCGACGAGAGCGGTCGACGCACGGGGAATTTCGTCAGCGATTACCACGAGTGGTTCGACGAGAACAAGGAAGGCGCTTACGGCTACCGCGATCACAGCGTCGACTGGAACAGCTGGATGGCTCGACCGTCTCACCTGCCGGAGCATCTCCATCCCACCCACTGGACGGCGTCGGAAGGAATCAAGTTCCTCACTCACCGTGATCCGACGAAGTCCTTCTTCATGTGGCTCTCCTTCGCCCGCCCTCACTCCCCATACGACGCGCCCCAGCCTTACTTCGACATGTACAATGGCAACGAAAACGTCCCAGAAGCCGCTGTCGGAGACTGGTGCGCACGGTGGGACCGGAAAGTCGCCGATGTCAACGCCCCCTTCTCACACCGCACGGATGCCGAGACCCACCGTGCGCGCGCGGGCTACTACGGCAACATCACCTTCATCGACCATCAGATCGGACGCGTGCTCTACGAACTGAAACGCCAGGACGCCGACGCATGGGCGAATAC
>CEUS01026335.1_pt1 | contig 10672 bp, 10 predicted proteins | sample 427031 | NCBI WGS metagenome assembly CEUS01 (sample SAMEA2622837, study PRJEB7988) | marine metagenome | biome: marine biome (ENVO:00000447); feature: marine epipelagic mixed layer (ENVO:xxxxxxxxx); material: "saline water (ENVO:00002010), including plankton (ENVO:xxxxxxxx)" | depth 140 m | reverse complement strand
ATGGAACCGAAGAGCAACATTTACAGCGGCACCTTGCAAATCTCGGAGGAGATGGCAGATCAAATATTCGAAGTAGCTATGTCCAGGACGAAGGATAAGACGGACCTGCCCCATAGTCCCCAGAGGCTGTTTCAGGACAACTACGCTGGGATCTGCGCAGAGGTGGCAACCCGCCTACTTCTCGAGCTCGACCCGGAGCCGGCCTTAGAACGCTTCTCAGGGGGTGACGAGGGCTGGGATATAGAAACGCCCAATGGGACGGTGCAAGTTAAGGGCCGGCATCAGGACCAGAACGGCTCGGATCTCCTCATACCCGAGCGCCAATGGCCCCCATCCTGTGACTATTATGTAGTTTGGCGCAACAATACGCCCTATCACCTGAAGTTTTTAGGGTGGGCTGATAAGGTGCAGGTGGTAGAGTACGCCTATTTCTACAAAGCACTGGGCAAGGCCGGGAATACTCCATGCCGAATTATTCAGCGCAGGAACTTGATAACGGACCCGAGGAGCTTTAAGCAGGAAGTTATGCAAGAAAGGAAGAAGGTGCCCGACCTCCCATTTTGAGCTAACCTACTAAAAGGGGTTGACATACGCCTAATTATGCGTATAGTATAAACGGAATCAGACATCATCTGAGCTTCGGCTCCTGTTGCTCGATTCCCTCCTTTGAACGTAAAGGGCAGTTCTCCTTGCTAGGGGGGCTGCCCTTTACGTATGTATAACGGTAAAGAATTAAACTATGCCACGATACAGCGCAGAGACCAAAGCCGCGGCCCTGGCCATGATTATGGCGGGCCACTCCTATCGGGAAACGGCAGAGGTGCACGGATGTTCACATATGGCTGTTAAGGATTGGGCAGAAAAAGCCAACATTACAGAAGTTGCCAAAAAACCGAATATATCAGATCTGCTCGAGGGGTATATTCGGCAGGTCTTTTTAGCGTTGGGAAACCACCTTGCCTTATCGCAAGACCCAGAGTGGAGGGATAAGCAATCAGCCTCTGATCTTGCCGTCTTTGACGGAGTCCATAGTGACAAATGTTTCCGAGTGTTGGAAGCCATCAGCCGGCAGGCGTCAGAATCCGGCCCAGCCCTCGGAACAGGCGAAAGCGGCTCAGAATAGTCTGATAGGCTTTTCCGAGTATACACTCCCCACTTACGAAGTAGCCTCGCACCATAGGCTTATCTCGGAGAAACTCGAGGGGGTAGATTCCGGGGATATACGAAAGCTTATGATCTTCGTGCCTCCCCGGCATGGGAAAAGCGAGCTGGCCTCAATAAGGTTCCCCGCCTGGTATATAGGCAAGAATCCTCAGAAGCAGATCATCGCCTGTTCCTACGCAAAGGAATTGGCGATGGACTTTGGGCGTAAAGTTCGAAACCTTTTACAATTGCCGGAGTATGCGGATGTTTTCGGGAACCTGCTCAGTAATGATTCGACTGCGTCCTATCGATGGGACACCAAACACGGAGGTTCATACCTTGCCGCTGGTATTGGGGGACCAATCACAGGCAGAGGTGCGGATCTCCTTATCATCGACGACCCCATCAAAAACAGACAAGATGCTAACAGTCAACTCTATCGGGATCACGTCTGGGACTGGTATAGAAGCACAGCCTTCACCCGACTAATGCCGGGAGCTTGCCAGGTGGTTATACAGACTCGATGGCATGAGGACGACCTAGCCGGAAGGCTTCTGGATCAGGAAGGACAGCAATGGGATGTTTTGGAATTACCTGCTATACAGGATGGTCAGGCGCTGTGGGACGCGTGGTATCCGCTGGAGGTATTGGAAGAGATCCGGCAGACCATAGGCCCTCGAGAGTGGAGTAGCCTATATGAGCAGAAGCCCGCGCCGGACGATGGGGCGTATTTTAAGCGCAAGTGGTTTCGAAGGTTTGCGGCCCCTCCGGATCGAGCCAATCTGCGTATTTACGGGGCGTCAGACTATGCGGTCACTCAAGACGGGGGAGACTATACGGTTCACCTTGTAGCAGGCGTGGACCCAGTGGGTGATATCTATATTCTCGACATCTGGAGAGGGCAGACAGAGACGGCCGAATGGATAGAAGCCTTTATCGACCTAGTCCAGGAGTGGAAGCCTCAGCTTTGGGCTGAAGAATCGGGGCAGATCCTTAAAAGCGTGGGGCCTTTCCTTGAAAAGCGGCTAGTTGAGCGTAATGTCTACGTTACGAGGGATCAGTATGCCAGCGCCGCTGACAAGCCCACACGTGCGCGATCTATTCAGGCGCGAGTACAAATGGGGAAGGTCCGTTTGCCTACTACAGAGGCTGGGGAAGCGCTTTTAAGCGAGTGCTTGCGGTTTCCTGCGGGAAAGCACGATGACCAGGTCGATTGTCTAGCTTTGCTGGGTCGTATGCTCGACGATATGGGCATCGGCAGGGAGTTTGCAAAGCTCGAGCCTCGAGCGGCCACGAGGGATGATGCGGATAAGGCGCGGCGCCAGCGCCGTCTAGGATTGGGGCGCGTCAGTTACTACGTGGGGGATGTATAGATGACAACAGCCCCCGGCATATCAGGGTAAAAGGACGGGAAATTGAGGGGACAATATTAGATGGCCTATCCGACGCGCAATAAAGACCGCGCCACCTTCTGGCTGCGCAAGATCGATTTTTCAACAAAAGTTCTGGAGCCGTTTTTCAGGATAAAGGACCGCATCACGGACCTTTATGAAAACGAGGCGACAAGCTTGCGTGAACAAACTTTAGATGGCTCGGATCTGGGGAACGAAAACATCTCCAGGTTTAAGCCTTCGCCAACGTTTGCGTGGATCGACCAGAGTATAGCGAATCTGCTATTTAGGAACCCTAAGTTCCGGGTTCGCCCAAAGAAGGTGGGCAGTATTGAGGGAGCGAATACGGTCAGTAATGTGGTGAACTACTGGATGGAGGAGACGAACCAAAAGAAGCACGATAAAAGAGTACTTCTAGATGCGTATCTGGGTCCTTTTGGCGTGAAGAAGGAGGGCTGGGATGCGGACCCGGAAGCGGAGCAAACTTTGAGTGATATGACGGATCTCGTATTCGACGATCCTGAAGAAGAAAACCTTTATCTGGGCATAGGTGAAGCGGTTAAGGTTATGGATGACCAAGATCACGAAATGCATATAAGGAGCCACCAAGAGCTCCTTAAAGACCCGGAGATCGACGACGAGATAAAGGATAACGTGATTCAGCCTCATATGGATGAGCATGAAGACGTGCAGAATGCGGAATCCTCGGAGCCGTCTATCGACGTCCGCCGAAACCAGCCTTTCGGCATTTGGGTAAAGGCGGAAGACTTCCGGTTCGACCCCACGGCCGACGATGTGCCAGACGGGTGCCAGTGGATAGCTTTTAGGTCTATTCGGACGCTCGACCAGGTAAGGGCTAACCCTAACTACAACCGAACTGCAGTTAACAACCTGAAGCCGACGACGCGCCTGGATGGTGCCCCTGAGAGGGACGCCTTTATTACGCCTAGAGCGGAAGACGACGACTTTGGTGTAGTAATTATCTGGGAGATTTGGGCGAGGGGTTTTCCCGTATCGAGGAACAAAAGGAAGGATCTGCTGGTAGTTATTGCGGAGCAGGGAGACTCGGCAGGTAATCCCCAGAGCAGCACGGGTAGTGGGGTAGTTTTAAGGCATGATGAAACGTGGCCATATAAGCGGTTGCGTAGCTATCCGGTGAAGGTCTTAAGTTTTCTTAAGTCTTCAAGGCAGTGGCTCCAGAAGCCAATACTTGCCCTAGCGGGTGCGGACAACATGCACCAATTAAGCAACGAGATGTATGATTCAATGTTATCGGTTATCCGGAAGCAGAAGAACATAATCATGTACGATTCGGACATCATCAACCAAGAGGACATGGAGCTGGCATTACGGTCTCCACAAGACCTAACTATTGCCGTACCCAACCTGCGACAGGGTGGTGGGGCTGCGGTGGTACCGTTTCCCTTTTTGCAATTTACCGTTGAGAAAATGAACTTTTTAGAGCTGGCCCGAAGGAATTACTATGAGACGGCGGGTACGCCCAGTGCTACGGGCTCGGAGAACGCTGATACGGCGACAGAGGCGGCAATTCGGGAGCGGCGTACAACGGCTCGAGAGGCGCTGCGTGCCGACGAGCTCGAGGTTTACCAGATAGGAACGGCGGAAGATTTTTGGGCATTGCACACGCAGTTTAGGCCCGAAGAGGAGATATTAGTAGATCCGAATGTGGGAGAAGTTGCCGATGTGACGGACGACGTGGTAAGGGGTCAGTATCGATTCGAAATCGACGTTAGCAGCCAGGCAACGGCACTCGCCATCGAGCGGAAGCAATGGCTGGATCTTTTAAATATACTTAGCGGCATGGTGCCCGTAGCTATGCAGGCGGGACAGCCTCCCCCGAATTTGCCAAAGGTTGTCGAGCAGCTACTAATTCGGGGCTATGAGATTTCAAATCCCGAGGAGTTTTGGCCCGCGGTTGGTCAGGCTCAGCAGGGTAACCCACAAGCCCTCCAAGGGATAATGCAGGCGGCCGGAGGAGGGAGCCAACCGGGACCATTAGACCCTGCGCTATTTAGCGACCCCGTTCCGTCTGAGGCGAACATCGGAGGAGCGGCGCACACTCTGTAAGCTTTAACTGGGGTAAGAAATATGCCATTTTACGACTATCGATGTCCCTGCCGCGTAAAGGCCTTAGAGAGGCCCTACGAAGCCCGTAAAGACCCGCTGACCTGCGAGGAGTGTGGGGAGCCGGCAGAATATATGTTCCCTCTGAGCGCCGCTAAAGGGTTTCAGCCCTTCGAAAGCTACTATAATGAAGCGCTCGACTCCGATGTGCATGGTCGACGTCACCTACAGGAGATTTTGCGGGCTAAGGGGCTTCAGGAGGCGGGGGACAAGGTAAACGGGGCGAGGCTCAGCGATGAGAATAAAGGTACATCAGCGCATATGATGAGGAAGCAGCCTCCGAAGGGTGTTGATTACGGTGAACAGATGCGAAAGCAGGACGAGGCCCGAAAATTGGTGCCCGAGCCGGATATTCGCACGGACATCCCTCCGGAATAACAAATAGGTTTTATTAGAGGAGTAACGAGATATGGCAGAAGATGCAGGAGAGTCCACCGAGGTTCAGAAATTCCCTGATAACCCTTTGGAGACATTTCGTCAAGAAGCGATTCAGGAAAATTTCGAGAATCTCGAGGCGCAGCTACAACCCCAGAACGGATCGTCCGAAGCGGAGGACCCACCGGAAAAGGAACCCGAGGGAAAGCGCTATGGTCACGATGTCGCACTGGATAAATTAGCGGAAGTCGACCCGAAACTTGCTGAGACCTATCGTGGAATGCAGGGAGATCTTACGCGGGCCAACATGAAGTTGAGCGAGATTGACAATAGCTTGGATACGCGGATCGCGGAGGCGCTGGAGGAGCAGATGGCTGCCCAGCAGCCGCCCCCCGAGCCGGGGCAGGGGCAACTGACCGCAGAGCAGATCGAGCTTTTCCGGCAAGTTGCTGATGAGCTGGGATACGTAAAAAGCACGGACCTAGACTCGCGAGATCAGGCCAGGACGACAAACGAATGGCTGATCGAAGCCCAGAACAGGCTATTAGAGCGGCACGGTGACGCCTTTGGGCGTATGGAGGGAAACGAATTAAAATTCGCTCCAGGTGTACAAGCAAAGATGGAAGAAGCCCACCGTCCGATTACTCAACATGGGCGCCTGAACCTCGAGGATCTGTATACACTGGCCTACCATGCCGACCTGGTTGAACAGGCGCGGCAGGAAGGGATAGAAGAGGGCCGCAAGCTGGGTGGCGTAAATCGCCAGGAGCTACGGTCGGCACAGGTTGAAACGGGGTCTATCGGCGTGGGGGCTACTCCTCAGATTCGAGGGGAAAAGGGCACCCGCTCCGATTCAAAGGAAGCCGTCATGGGTAGGGCCGCATTAGTTGCCCGGCAGGTACGGAACAAGATAGGATTGGCATAATTTGAGGATCTTTAGGTATGGCAGGTGAAGCGACAATATCAAGAACATATGAGGCGTTTCTCGCCACCACGCTAGATCAGTACCTCGAGTCGAACAAGATGTTCGACAACATCGCGGACGCTACGCCGGGTCTGAGGTGGTATATGACGGGGAACCGTCTTAAGGTGGTGACGGGGGGCGACTTCCTGTCCGTGGGTATTATGCATGAGCTTAATACGACGGCAGGATCTTATAGTGGATATGAGCAGTTAGACGTTACGCCCCAAGAGGGAATGACGCGGGCTTTTCTCGACCCCAAACAGTACAGCGCAACGATTAGTATCTCTGGGGACGAGATGACCGGAAACATGGGCGAGGCCGAACTTGTGGATCTCCTCATGGCGAAGACGGATCAGGCGGAAGTTTCACTGGCCGATCAGCTGTCGCAGGGGGTGTTCTCAGATGGCACGGGGAACAGCTCTAAGGACATTACGGGGCTCGTCGCTATGGTGGATCCCTCCCCTGCTACGGGTACGTATGCCAACATTAATGCTGCGAATAATGCGGCATGGCGAAATAATGCGGCATCCTCCGTGGGCTCGGCGGCGACGAATCTCCTTTCAAATCTGCGGACGCAGTATAACAACTGCTCCCAGGGTAAGGGAGCGATGGGGACGCGCCCGGACTATATCGTTACCACGCAGACCGTTCATGAGGCTCTAGAGGCTATTCTTTTCCCGATGTTCCAGTTCACGGGATCGCAGGGTGAGTCTGGAGCGAACGCGGGCGTCACGGAGCTGGCCTATAAGGCGGCGACGGTGGAGTGGGACGCAGACTGTGACTCCGGCAACCTGTATATTCTCGACTCCGCGCATACGTGGATGGCGGTATATCGGGGCCGGAATATGGAGTCTGCGGGCCCGTTGCAGCGCCCTGTCAACCAGGATGCCCTGATTACGCAGGTTCTGTGGAAGGGCAATATTATTACTCCCGCCCGGAAGAAGCTGGCCGTTCTAGACGGTATTACCTAATAGGCGGATAAGGGGATATATATGGCCAATGTCGACGCTACATTCGACAAGAATAGTCCCCAGAAGATTGCGGGGGCGTTTATTGTTACAGGCACAATCGCCGCAACTACCACAGCCAACGAGACGCGACTTGGGAAAAGTATTTTGTGGTGTCACGTCGAGGATACAACGGACGATGCCACCGCCGATATTCGTATAGGTATCAACCTGGAAGACGATTTTAGCACATCATCCCAGGGGCTTGTAGCTCACCAAGCCGAAGGTGACGACGACACCTATCGATTTACTGCGTCTGTCTTGTTGTAAGGAGATACTATGCAGATCCAGATGGTTAACCGAGCGGAAGCGGAGAAGGTTTTTCTGACGGTAGAGAATGCGGAAGGCGCGGAACTCGAGCCGGGGAAAGTGGTGGAGTGGAGTAATACTGCCACTGATGCTGATCAGGGCTACCAGGTGGAACTTGTGGATAGCGCAATCAGTACCACGGCCGGAATCGGTGGAAACAAGGTAGCGGGCGTCGTGGACTCAACGATCAACTCGGAAGGAGTAGGTCGTATTCAGGTTTTCGGGCCGGCGAATGTTCGCTCATCGGCTTCCTATAATCTGAGTAATCTTGTTGCGGCAGGATCTATTAATGCCACAAACCAAGGTCACGTCACGACGGTAGCGGGCCATTCAGACCACGGCATCAACTATGTTGCGGCACTGGTTGGGCACACCTTGGAAGCGGGGCCCAATGCCACCAACGCGACCGTGCAGATCTCGTATTGTCTTTAAAAACAAGGTCGCCGATGCCGGGTATAAACCGGTGACGTAAAATTTTATCTGACCGTGGCTTCTCAAGTTTACCCGGCAGAGAAGCCGCGGTCAGGTATTACAGGCCTATTGGGTTTGCGGTATAAGCCTTTAGAACAGGGAGTCCGAGGACTGGATTTAGTGCGGGTGCATCATAAGGCGCGGGAGATCCCCGACAGCCTTCGTACATGTTGGGATGATGTGCCAGGAGATTATCGAAAGGAAGGGAAGTGGACGAACTGTCAGAACAGGCGAAGAAGGCTAAAGTGCTCGTCGCCCAGCCAAACTATACGAACTCCTTTTCGAGCGAGGTTCATGTAAACCACCTCGAGTGCGCTGTTGAGTGGACGCGGGCGGGGATGTGGCCCATGGTGCAAGAGGCCTATGAGCGAGGTCTAGCAGATGCCCATATACCCGAGGCCGAACGGGAAGACCTAGACGTCGAGCAGCAGTTGTTGTACAACTTTCAGATCGTAGGGCGCACGTTTGTACACTTTGCGCGGACTCAGATGGCAGATGTGGCTGTCAAGGGGGGATATAGCCATATCTTATGGTTTGACGACGACGCACTGATAAGCCCGGAGTATCTGCCAAAGATGATTGACCATGATGTTGATGTCGTCATAGCCCCATATCCCATGCGGCGCCCAGCTTATGAAATAGGGGTACTGAGATCCACGGCCTATCGGTGTAATGCATGCGAGTGGTATGGGTATCTTTTGTGGGACTATGAGACGGAAAAAGTTGTTGTGCTGGATACCATGCCAGACCCCGAGGGGATGGAAGAAGAAACGGGGCCCGTGGCCTGCCCCCCGAATGACGACGAGGTTTTTTGTCCCTCCTGCAATTCTAAGGACTTGTGGCGGGACTTTCACAATCATAAGGCTTATAGGAATCTCAGCGCTCTACACAACCTGGATCAGGGCATGATGTCTGTAGACGGCGGCGGAACCCATGCAATGCTCATAAAGACTGAAGTACTTACAGACCGCCGGGGAGTTGTGGGTGGGCCGGCAGCTATGCCCCCAGAGGTGCAAGAAATAATTGATACCCTTAAAAACAACCTTACGTCGAGCCAGATAAAGAAATACGACCACTACTTGGGGGACTTGCCCGACGAAACCTCAACTTTTTACGAGGAGAACCAGCAAGGCAAGCCCTACTTCCTCATGCCGAAGCGCGGAACCGAGGATATGTATTGGTGTTATAGGGCTAGACGAAAGGGTGTCGAGATTTGGTGCGATACGGACATGTTTGCTCCCCATTTGGGATTCGCTCCCGTCATCACAAAAGGATTTAGGGTTAAGTCTGAGGAGGACAGGTATCAGCTGAATGGCAACGGTTCCAAGCGGGAGGTGCAGCTGACGGAGTTGCAGGATGACAATGGGGCTATACGCCGACCGGTGCTTCAGCAAAGTAAGGTTGGGAACCTGGTTTGACCTTCGCCCCTCCTGATGGGGAGTATAATACTGGGCCTCTCAGTGATAAGCCGCCCCAGTTACTGCGGTGCAAGGACTGTCGCAAGGGGTTAGACGTTTCAACGGAACCAGGGCAAGCTTGCCCATATTGCGGGGGGAGCCTATGGACGAACCGAATAGGGAGGCTGGGGATATTCGAGGTTCTGAGGATATACCGAAGAACGGGAATAGTATTCCTCGACCCAGACTTGCCCCGATGGATAAAGTCTGCGGTCTTGTTCTTGGGGTCGATGGCAAGGCATCAAGGCAGATCAACCACGGAGACCAAGCCACTGTCGGCTTCTTTGCCCGCAGGGGAGGGCACGTAGTGGATTTGGCCTTCCCCGCGAAAGCTCGCATAAAGGCGGATACGGCCTGCATCTCCGAGGGGGAGGCTTACCTCCTCGGGGGACTGATCGCCGCTCTACGCCCCCTGAAAGTGCTAGAGACGGGCACCCATAGGGGAAGATCGACGAAGGCCATTCTCGAGGCTCTAGTATTTAATGGCCAGGGGCATATCTGGACGGTAGATGCCGACGATTACCAGACCTTGAAGCATGCTCTGACGGATCGGGAAAAGGAGCATATAACGCAGATAGTCGGAAGGACTCCGGGCGTATTTAGTGAAAAGCCCTTAAGTGATCTCGAGGGTATAGACTTCGCGTTCATCGATGGGGACCATACGTATCAAGGTCTTATGGCGGATTTAAAATATGTTGAGGCCCACAGGGCAAAGCGGTGTGTTGTACTTGTAGATAATTCGCAGGATGAGCAGTGGCCCGACGTCGCCGAAGGTATGCGGGAGTGGTCGGAGATTTACCCCGCGGTCACCTTAGAGACTATGCTGGGCATGGATTTAATGATTCTCGATGGATAACGTGGATAAGAGAGAAGGGAGTTTGAAATGATGTTTAAGGGTACGGAGTGGTCCGATTTCACCGCCGGAACGGACAGCGGGGCGACAGCGACCCAGGCCGCTGCTACGGGAAAGCAGCATTTTGTTACGGGAATTTATGGTTTTGTAGACGCGGACTCGGCGCTATCCGTGAAGGCAGGATCTAGCGTGGTGGCGGAATGGGCGATCGATGTGTCCGTAGATGGAGGGAACTTTTCTTATACGGGGTTGATGATCCCCATAACACCGGGGTCCGCAGCGAATGGGGTGCTAGCGGCATCGAGTGCCGATTGTGGGGTTACTTTACAGGGGTTTACGATTCCTTAAGGAGTTTTTATGGAAGCTGCAACTGAGGTAAGAGACTATCATGCGCTAGTATCCGATGAGATTGTAGATACCAAATATATCCCCGAATCTGGACTAAAGAACTTTGACCCGGGGGATAAGTGGATAAGGCATGTCATCGAATATCCGCCCGTGGGCCTTCAGAGCCATGAGGGTGTTATTCTAACTATCGAGGGTACGAGGCGTGTCTC
>CEUS01269054.1_pt1 | contig 10676 bp, 9 predicted proteins | sample 427031 | NCBI WGS metagenome assembly CEUS01 (sample SAMEA2622837, study PRJEB7988) | marine metagenome | biome: marine biome (ENVO:00000447); feature: marine epipelagic mixed layer (ENVO:xxxxxxxxx); material: "saline water (ENVO:00002010), including plankton (ENVO:xxxxxxxx)" | depth 140 m | reverse complement strand
CCGCCGGGGTAAACGCGTTCCTCTCATCCACGAAGACCCTGCCAATAGAATACACGCTCCTAGACCAGCAACCTGAACCCTGGGAAAACTGGCATTGTATAACCGTCTACAAGATGCGAAACACCCTCCTGGGCACGTTTGAACCAAAGCTGTTTAGGACTCGGTTGGCTGCTGTTCTGGGAGCTGACAAGGCCGCGGAAATAATCAAGGGCTATCCTCAGGGCCACCTTCTTACGGTCCCTCCTGGAGAGGTATATTCCGGTCCGCAAGTCAGTGGGCTTGAGGCCCTCGCGAATGCGGCAGAAGACGCACGGGGACTCACTGAGACAGATGCAGGATCGAATGCATGGTCCATATCCGGCGATCGCACTAGGTCTGGACTCCCCCTAATGGGAGGAGATTCGCATCGTGCTCTTGACACACCCAGTGTGTATTATCAGGTGCACCTCTCCTGTCCCGAATTCACCGTCATCGGCCACTCTGTACCGGGTATGCCGGGGGCCCTCCACTTTTGCCACAACCAGCACGTCGGCTGGGGCATGACCTACGGGAATGCGGACACGCAGGACCTCTTTATCGAGCGTGTCAGACAGAATGAGGGCCAATGGCAATACGAGCACAAAGGACGATGGGAACCTGTCGAAGTGCTTGAAGAAACCATCACCGTGAGTGGAACGGATCCAGTCGAGATCCAGATCCTGATTACACCCCACGGACCGGTAATAGCCGGAGATCCGTCTACAGGAACAGTTATCGCCATCAGCGATCCGGGCCTCCTGGATGGAACGCCCTGGGTCGACTCCGCACATGACGCAATGATCTGCAAATCGGTGACCGAACTGCATCAAGCCTTCGAAAAGTGGACGGATCGGGTCAACAACTATGCCGCTGTCGATGTCCACGGGAACTTCGGCTATCTACATGAGGGCAGAATACCGATTCGCTCGGAAACGAACGGGTGGCGCGCTGTACCGGGATGGACCGGAAACTACGAGTGGGAAGGCTATATACCTCACAACGAACTGCCGATCGCCTTGAATCCGGAATGTGGATACGCTGTCACCTGCAATCAGCGGATCGCCTCATATGACTACCCATATTATGTAGGTCTATATTTCTCGCCCGAGTTTCGAGCCAGGAGAATACAGACCCGCATTCTCGAGCTCGAAAAGGCTGTCCCCGAGGATATGGAAGACATTCACGCGGATCATATCTCAATTCCCGCCCGGATATTTCGGGATGCTCTCGTTTCAGTTCCTGTTGAGAATGAGACTTGCCGGGAGGCCATCGGCCTGCTGAGGAGGTGGGATGGATCCATGGATCGAGATCTGGTTCAGCCCACCATATACTCCCAGATGCGGCTGCAAATTACAAGAGACTTGATCTCCTACCACCTGGGTGAGATGGCCCCGGCAGCACTTGCGTGTGCACAGGGAGCTGAAGCGCACATTCGCTTGATTGTCCTCGAAATGATCCTCGGTCTGCAGAACGAAGACACCTCGTTTCTACCCGAAGGCGTCACCTGGGCGGACACCCTGGCCACTGCCCTGGCAGAATCTCTAGCATTTCTCAAACAGGAACTGGGAGAGGATGTCACCACCTGGAAGTGGGGACGCCTGCATCGAACCACACCTACGCATCCCCTTTCTTCTGTATTTCCCTCAGCCTCTGGTTTCCTGGATCCGCCATCTCTACCCGTCCACGGAGATGGGGACGTGCCCCTTGCTGGAGGGTATGCGATTAACAATCCATTTGCGGTAACGGGACTGTCGGTCAACCGCTATATCCACGATCCATCAGATTGGAGCAAGTCACGCTGGATCGTCCCGCTTGGAGCATCGGGACACCCGGGCAGTCCGCATTACTTCGACCAGGCCGAGAAGTGGTCGAATGTGGAATACATCCCCCAATTATGGGATTGGGATAGGATCGCACAACAGGCCGAGTCACGCCAGCAACTGCTGCCGTCAAACTGAATATAGTATTCGCGCAGCGATACGACACATCATCGGATGGGTGGAAGACACCGCATTATTACTTGTCGGAGTCTGTTGGTATCGCAACGGGCTTACTCATCACCGCCATACACAATGCCAGCCTTACCTGCCTTACAAGCAAATGGTTTGACCGGATGAACCGTCAACTCATGGATCTTGAGAAGTCCTTCATTCACAAAACCGGCCTTCAGGATCGTCCCTTGAACCGTTCTCTATTCACGGCGGAGGACCCGTTAAGTGGATATGGATCCTGGATGCTCCCAGACCTGAGATACGAATTGGAGCACCGGTCTACGGAGAATAGACAGAAATGGGAATCGACATACGTCCGGGCGGTCGAAACCCTCGGCTCCAGAATTCGTAAGATAACGGAGTCCTTGAGCAGTTTGGGTTGAAATTAAGCATTCTACCTGAAGGAGTATATTGGCATGACCTCAAAAGACTGCACGGTGAAAAACATTGAACGTATCGTTCTCAACATCCCTTTTCACCCTCGATGCGAGCGAGTTAAGGAGCTCCGCGTCTTTGGGTGGTCGGTAGTAGAATTGTGCCGGGTAACACTCTCGTCCGGTGTAGTTGGGGTTGGAGAAACCCTCCCCAACTACACATTTAGGCGTTCTACGGACGAACTGTTCAATAAGGTAATAGGTCACAACCTGTTCGATCACCTCTGGGACGACACTTTAGGTGCGGGACTGCAGATGGCCTTGTTTGATGCCGCCGGGAAGCACCTGGGAATCCCCTGTCACCGTCTCCTGGGCATTCAGTACAGAGATGCGTGCCCGGTTTCATGGTGGGCACAGGACATGCCCCCGGAGGAGTGGGCTGCAGAAGCCGTAGCCGCAATCGAGCACGGGTTCACCACAATGAAAGTGAAAGCTCGCCCCTGGTTCGATCCCGATCAACAGATGGAAGCCGTCTCAGCAGTTATTCCGCCCCATTTCAAAATGGACATGGATTTCAATGGTTTACTCCTTGGTCCGGATCTGGCCGCTCCGCTTATCAGCCGTCTTGAAGACAAGTATCCGAATCTCGCTATAGTCGAGTCTCCTATACCACAGGCCGACGTAGCCGGGAACGCTGCATTGAGAAGGAAGATCCGCAGCCCGATCTCGATGCACTTTGGTTCACCTCCTATCATGACCGCCATACGAGAGGGCGTCTGCGACGGTTTTGTCATCAGTGGTGGGGCCAACCAGGTGAAGAAGCAGGGGGTTCTTGCAGAACACGCGGACATGCCCTTCTGGTTGCAGTTGGTGGGTACCGGGTTGACAACCATGTTCTCCGTTCATCAGGGTGCAGTATTATCACAGGCACGGTGGCCCGCCATCCCTTGCATCAACATCTACTCACATCCGCTTGTTAGAGACCTGCAGGTCAAAGGTGGTCATATAGAGGTACCCCAGGAGCCTGGACTGGGTATCGAATTGGATCCGGACGCTGTAGAAAGGTTCCGCGTAGATCCCGACTTCCAAAAACCGGTCCAACGACAGATCCATACACTTCTTTGGCCTGACGGCCGAAAATCCCATTATGCCACCGGTGTATACCGGGACCAGTTCCTCGCCGGGAAACTGCCGGGATTCCTTCCGGGTGTATCGTTGGATGCACGACTTGACGATGGGTCGGACGAATTCGACCGTGAGTATCGTGAACACTTCGGTGAGTAATCTTTCGAGGTTCGCTGAAAGCACGATTCATTCTACAGTTCCTGGGGTAACGTCATGACGATTGCACTCGACAAACAAGCTGGAATGCCGGCATTCTCATCCTACTTTCCCTTGCCACTGGCCAGATACCGGAATGTACAGTTTCAGTTCGTCTATTTTCGACCAGAGATCGCTGCGGTCGGTCGCCTCCTTCCGGCCTGTTTCGAACCAGCAGACGATGGGTTTTGTGCGGCCATTGGATTGACTGTTCCCTAGTCCTCGAACAACGGTTCGTTTCAGGAGAGTCTGGTGGTCGTCAGGTGCACGTATCAGGGAGAGATGGGTTATTTTGCACCGGTTGTATTTCTAAACTCCAGATCGAGCATTCCCGCAGGTCGGTAGATATACGGTACGCCCAAAGTCTACGCAGAGGTCGGTGTTGGGTTCGATGAGCGTGTTATGTTCACCGACACTTGGCTGGCTGGCACGTCCATTCTAAGCCTCTGGTCTACAATGTACCTCGATGCCGATCCGGATGACCTGCCTCCACTCCTTCCCTCATGGCGGCTAAAAGCCATCCCGAGGGCCTATGGAAAAGGCCACGATGTGTTGCAGCTGATCGACACTTTCGAACACCACAACAGACGTCGAGGTCCACCTCTGTCTGGCGATGGCGTGGTGCAGTTTCAGCCGTCTCCCACCTACGATCTCACTGGGCTCACACCAATTGAATATATGGGGGCACATTACCTGGAGATGAATTACACTGAAGGATACGCAAGCATTGTGCACGACTTTCTCAAGGACTAGCTGCATTTCCATCAGGATCGCCGGAACCAGGCAGTGATATCGCTGGTGTTGTTACCGACTACATCACATAAGGGAGAACAGCGAAATGGTGCAGATTGTGAAACCGGATCAGAGAGATCTGAAGCCGTTTGAGGTTCCTGGAATTCAGGTTCAAGTTTCCGATCCGGTTATCGGAAAGGACGACGGTTTTGCCGCAGGATTTACGGAGTACGTCTCCGCGGGTACTCTCGAGTGGACCTTCGACTACAACGAAGTCTTCTACATGATCAGTGGTGCACTGGAAGTCCACACGGAAGGCCAGGAACCTGCCAGGTTCGAGCCTGGCGATCTTGGATACATAGAAAAGGGCACCACAACGGTTATCAAAGTACCCGATCGTGCCCTCTTGCTGCATGTCACGCAACCTGCCTGGAGGGAATAGACGCTCGATCTAGGTCTTGAAGGCTGGCATTACCTTTTCAGCGAACATCCTGAGCGAACCACGGACCAGATCGGGCGCCAGGTTTCCAATTCGTGTCCAACCCATGAAGTGGTCCAGTCCCGTGTTCTCACGAATCCACTCGATTCGTTCTATCGCGTGGTCAGGATCCCCTACGATGGCATGCTGATCCAGAATCTCCTCGAAGGTGATGGTTGAGAATTTTTCCTTCAACCCCTGGTAGAACTCCATCTGTCCCGGCGGAGCGATCTCCGGTGGGGGCGCTATCACTTCCGCAAGCAATGTGCGGAAATACCACATCAGTTGTTCTCGGCATTCCTCTATAGCCTTCGCCGTCGTGTCTGAGACGTATAAGAATCTCGCAAGCGGGAACTCCAGCTTACCGGCAAAGCCTGCTGCTTCAGCGGTTTTGTGATAGGCTTCGTATAATTCGAAAACCTGATCATAAGGGTGGAGGAACGACGTCAGTACATTGTATCCCTTCTTGATGACCCACTCGTATGTCGAAGGACTTACCGCTGCCACATAAACCGGTGGGTGCGGTGTTTGCACCGGTTTTGGAATGACGTTGATCTTCCTCACTTTGTGGAATTTGCCGTCATACTCGAATGGACCTTCCCACGCCTTCAAAATGATCTCCAGTTCCTCCTGAAACCGATCTCGGCTCTCCTCGGGATCTATACCCCAGTTGTAGAACTCCTCTACCTGGTAGCCTCTGCCGACACCAAATAGTAAACGTCCCCTGGACATAATGTCGACGGTCGCGAAATCTTCCGCCACAATAACAGGATTGTGGAAAGGTAGCACCACAACTGCTGTCCCGATCTTGATCTGTTCTGTGATTGCCGCAGCATAGGCTGCCATCGTGTGTATCGAAGGTGTGATAGAATAATAGTTCGCGTCTGGCGCTCTGTGATCGAAATGGTGCTCTGCCAGCCAGAGAGAATCCCATCCAGTTTCATCCATCAACTTGAATTGATTGAATGCCTCGTGGTACACCTCTACGTGATCTTTCCCCGGAGGTGTTTCAAGCAAGTAGAACTGACCGAACTTCATGGCGATCCTCCCATTTATCGTGGCGATATCCTGTGCTATCCTTTATCTTCCGATTCGAATAGTGTACGCATTAATCTCATCTGGAGATCACCTGTCTCGATCAGGAGACCACCTTGGACATATACCAATTGTTCACTGAACACGGCATAACTTACGAACGACATGACCATCCCGCCGTATATACCGTTGAGGAGTCCAACAGACTCGTACCTCCCTTGAAGGGAGCAAAGACCAAAAATCTCTTTCTGCGGGACAAGAAAGGAACGCAGCATCTCCTAGTCGTTGTCGGGCACGAAAAAAGAGTCGACCTGAAAGGGTTGTCTACACTCCTTGGAATCAACAATCTGAGTCTCGCCTCACCGAAGCGACTTGAGGAATTTCTCGGAGTGGAACCTGGTGCTGTTTCAATTCTTGGAATCGTGAATGACTCTGAAGCCCGTGTCCGCTGTATCGTGGACGAAAGCATCTGGGCTTCAGAGTCCATCCAATGCCATCCTCTTGTAAACACAAGCACCCTCGTCCTATCTCACACGGATCTTGAACGACTCTTTCAGATCACAGGGCACCAGCCTGAGATCCACAACATTCCCTCCCAGGAATAACCGTACAGGTTGGCCCCGATTCACAGGGACTTCACTGTAGAAGAACGAATTCTTCCCTAGGCCGATCCTCACTTAACGCGGTTTGCACCTTCCCTTTTCATATATTGCCCTTCTTCTTCACCTCGTGCCCGCCAAACTGATTGCGCATTGCCGCGAGCAATTTGTCCCCAAAAGCATCCTTGTTCCTCGACCGAAATCGCTCAAGCAAGGACAGCGTGATCACTGGAGCTGATACATCCTGTTCTAAGGCTTCCGCTACTGTCCATCGTCCCTCACCGGAGTCTGAGACATAGGCCTCTATCCCTTCGAGATCCGGGTTCTCCGACAGAGCTTTGGCGGAAAGGTCGAGTAGCCAGGATCGCACCACACTGCCATGTCTCCATATCTCCGCAACCTGATGCAAATCCAGATCGAAGGATGACTTGCTCTCCATAATCGCGAAACCTTCCGCCAAGGCCTGCATCATCCCGTACTCAATTCCATTGTGAATCATTTTGACAAAGTGCCCGGATCCTGCGGATCCGACATGACCCCAGCCACTTACCTTTGATGGTGCCAGTGTTTCGAAGATTGGCCTCAATTGGTCAATCTCCTTCTTCTCGCCACCTACCATCAGACTGTAGCCTTCCTCCAAACCCCATATCCCCCCACTTGTCCCGACATCCACAAAATGAACGCCTGAACTTGCCAGTTCGCCGGATCTTCTGATCGAATCTTTATAATTGCTGTTGCCGCCATCGATCAAGATGTCCCCTTCGGACAGGTGATCTCGCAGAGCAAAGATGGTCTCTTCGGTCGGCTCTCCGGACGGCACCATAACCCACACGACTCTTGGTGACTCCAGTCGCGATGCGAGTTCCACCAAAGTGCGTGCCCCTTTCGCACCTTCCAACTCTACCTGAGCGATTGCTTCTTCCTTCAAGTCATATGCGATTATTTGGTGCCTCTCCCTGAGCAGCCGTCTTATGATGTTGGCACCCATTTTTCCCAGACCTACCATTCCCAATTTCATGCTTGACTCCTTGGGGAAGTCCTCCATCCTTCCGACCGAATCCTGAAATTAAAGGCAACACCAGACAATAACGTGTCACTCATACGTAAACCTTGAAAATTCCGTATTTCTTACCGGAGATTTATTTATCATGAATCATCTCGTGCCTGGCAGAAATGGATCCACGAAGCCGGGAGTCCACTGGAAGCCACCAGGATTGGAGGTCACTATTTCCTCAAAAATGCGCATAGGCCTCGGTCAATTTAATGAACTGACCGACGAAAAGCTCGCCTTCATTAAGCAGCTCGGAGCGGATGATTTCCTGATGAATACACCCAAGCTGCCCGGTGACAAACGGTGGGAGTACGAAGACCTGGCAATTCTGAAACAGAGGGCGGACCAGGCAGACCTCAGGTTGATGGCACTCGAAAATGTGCCGGTGTCATTCTACGACAAGGCTATGTTGGGTCTGCCGGGCCGCGATGAACAGATTGATCACATGTGCAATACCATCCAGAATATGGGCAAAGCTGGCATCCCCATCCTTGGATATCACTGGATGCCCAACTCTGTCTGGCGAACACCTGAGATGGCAACCCTGCGGGGGGGTGCAAAAGCCACTCGGTTCGATCTCGAGGAGCATACAGACGCACCTCTTACACATGACCGGGTTTACACTGCAGAGGAAATGTGGGATAACTACGAATACTACCTGGCTCGCATACTCCCGGTAGCGGAATCGGCAAGCGTGAAGCTTGCCCTGCACCCCGACGATCCACCGGTGGAATCGCTCGGGGGAGTCGCCCGAATCTTTCGGAATTTCGAAGGCTTCAAGCGTGCAATGAATACCTTTGAGAGCCCCATGCATGGGCTGGACTTCTGCATGGGTTGCTGGTCGGAAATGGGCCCGGAGGGTGTACTCGATGCCGTTCGCCACTTCGGGGAGAAGGGACAGATCGTCTACGTCCACTTTCGGGATGTTCAGGGTCAGGTACCGTGCTTTAATGAATGCTTCATCAATGAAGGAAATGTCAACACCTTCCAGGTTGTGCGCACTCTCAATGATGTAGGATTCACAGGATTCATGATCACGGACCACGTCCCCCATATGGTAGAGGACACGCCCTGGTGTCACCGTGGACGCGCCTATGCGATCGGTTACATGACAGCCCTTCTGGAGGTCTTGGATGAAGTCGTCTGACCATTCCTGTCTTGATCACGCCGGACTTGTTTGGTTTCCATGAGTAAAACCAAATTGGTATTATTGATCCTCCTGGGTCTGCTGGGATCTATCATATTCATGTTTTCTGATCGTGCCGGGCCTGCACCTGACCACCCCTATTTGGCGCCCAGGAGGTGCCGAGTTATAGCACATCGTGGAGGTGCCGGCTTGTGGCCGGAGAACACCCTTTTGGCGTACACGAATGCCCACGAATTGGGAGTCGACATCATTGAGATGGATGTCCGGATCACTCGGGATGGAATACCGGTCTTGTGTCACGATGCGTCGGTATCCAGAACCACGAATGGTAGTGGCAGAATCGACGCCATGACTTTTGAAGATTTGCAACGGCTTGATGCAGGATACAGGTGGACGATAAACGGTGGACAGGCCTTCCCTTTCCGAAACCGTGGCATAAGGATTCCTGCGTTGCAGGAGGTCTTTGTGGTCCTGCCCAACGCACGATACAATATTGAATTCAAGATCGGGGGAAGTGAGATACTACAGGAGGTTAACCGTCTCGTCATACGCCATAAAATGTCGGATAAAGTAATGTTCGTCTCCGCTTCCAACAGCACAATAGTTGATTTCCGTTCTATCAGTCCGGATATCGCGACTGCAGCCAGTTTTAAAGAGGGACTCCTATTTTACGCAACGAGTGCTCTTGGCATGGATGTAATGTATACTCCTAAATACCTTGCTTTTCAATCACCAGAATTCGTCTTTGGCATCAAGCTACTCACCCCCTCCGTAATTGCCGCCGCCCACACCCACAATTTGGAAATACACGCCTGGACGATCGACTCCGGAGATGAGATGCGTAGATTCATCGACATGGGCGTGGATGGCATTATTACGAACTATCCGGACAGGCTGATAGAGATAGTTGCCAACTGAACTGAAAGGCTGTGGTCTTGTCCTGGGAACTCAGACACATAAATCATGATTCATCAGACCACGAAAAGCGGGAAGTCCTGAAGTTTTGGACAGGCGACTACGTCTGGGCAACCAGCTCTCGGCTCTCCGTGCCGTGGGGTGATGAGACCTACGGATTCGTTGCCGCGTTCGACGGCTCTAGGTGTGTTGGTACGACCTCGCATACCATCTCTCCTCGCGGGCTGGGCATTCTATCCCAGGTCTTCACCGATCCCGACTACCGTGGGCGGGGAATTGCAACTGCAATGGTGGACGAAACCGTGGGCATCTTTCGCCGTCATAGTACAAAGGCAGCGTACCTGGCTTCAGGGAAGGAATGGGTCCGGCAGTTGTACCGGAAGTTCGAATTTGAATTTGTTGGGGCAATGGGACGCCGCCACGGCTTTAAACTTACACTCGAACCTGCTGGAGAAGACGGCACACTCTTTCGGAAAGGACAAGCGATTGCCCTACGATCCATAAAGCCTGACGACCAAGGAGATCTTTGCGCCCTTTTCAATGCCGGTCACGACTGTGTTGTGAAACATTACGCACTGGGGTGTTACATGGGGTCCTATTTCGAAGGAGAATTCTACACACTTAGACGAATGGAAGAAACAAAGGGCTACGGGTCGACAATCCTGGATGGAGAAGAGACGGTTCTGGGGCTGGCAACGATCCTGCCTTCAAATCGGCGGCATGAGAATCACAAGGGAATCCTGGATTGGCTTGTTCACCCAGAATACCACGATCAAACGCAGGCATTGTTGGACAATATACTGAACAGATGCGAACTGAATGTGTTGGATGCATACGCTGACACATCAGAGGAAGCACGCCATGAATTACTGGAAGCCAACCAGTTCAAACAGATTGGACGTCTCCAGGACCAGGTCCGAATCCAGGACGATTCCTTCACACTTCTACACTACCGATCGCTTCTTTAGATGAACCTACATTATCTGATGAGGAAGGAACGAAGTCGATGAGCGTTG
>CEUS01200593.1_pt1 | contig 10679 bp, 8 predicted proteins | sample 427031 | NCBI WGS metagenome assembly CEUS01 (sample SAMEA2622837, study PRJEB7988) | marine metagenome | biome: marine biome (ENVO:00000447); feature: marine epipelagic mixed layer (ENVO:xxxxxxxxx); material: "saline water (ENVO:00002010), including plankton (ENVO:xxxxxxxx)" | depth 140 m | reverse complement strand
CTGTCACGCCGAAGGTCGCGGGTTCGAGCCCCGTCTACCCCGCCATTAAAATTTTACAAAGAGACAAGAAACCCTTCCACAAGAAGCCGAGTGGCTTTGTGAGTGGAAGGGTTGTTTTTTTGATAGGAAGAAGGATCCGAGGTCCTGTGTTAGGATCCTGGGTGGGAAAGCTGGCGCGACAATGGTCGTAGAAAAACTCAGATGGACGGCCTGGGTTCTCAACTGGGACCTTTGGACCCGCTCGAACTTACTGAGTGATAACAAAACTGAGTGATCTGAGAAGCAATTTGTCTGAAGACTGAGCGAGCCAAGAGGCTTGGTGAAATGTCCTCTTGACTCCGTTAAGCCGGTGTCCTAGATTTTGGTTTGTGTTGGTAGTGCTACGAAAATGCTAAAATTAACTCGCTCGGCCTGGGCTGAAATTGGGTCGGGCGTTTTGGTGTTGGGGGAAGGCGTGTCCTTCGTCCGGGGATGATCAAGGTCAGAGTCGGATGTCCTAAATTCCCCACTGGGACCTTCGGTCCAGATCGAAAGTATGGGGTTAACTGAGAAACGAGCAGGTCTAAGGGTAAGAACAGACTAGGATTCAGGGAGTGGGTATGTCGGTTGAGCGAATCTATTGGCGGATGGTTAAGTCGGAGCCGTTCCTGGAGTTGGGGAAACGGATCGAGGCGGGTGAGAGGGAGATTCCCATTCGGGGATTGCCCGGGTCACTGTCTGCGATGGCGGTGGCGTTTGTCGGCGAGCAAGTAGAAGGGACACTGTTGGTCGTGACCGCGACTGAAGAGCGAGCGGAAGAGCTGCGGGACGATCTCGAACGGGTGATGGATCAGGAGCGGGTGGGGATCTTTCCTGCGTGGGGGGGATCGGCGTACGACGGGAGGTCTCCTCACCTCGACGTGATGGGATTGCGTCTAGAGGCGCTCGACCAGATGCAACGGGAGATAGGCGGGATTGTGGTGTCCCCGGTCGAGGCGCTGATGAGTTTCACCATTCCACCAGATCTCTTTGAGATGTCGGTGCAGGAGTTGAAAGTTGGTGAGGAGGCGAGCCTCGACACGCTAATCGACCACCTCGTCGATATCGGATACGAGCGGGTGCAACAGGTAACGGGAATGGGTCAGCTCAGTGTACGCGGCGGGATTCTGGATGTGTGTTCTTTCGGAAACGATCACCCGCTTCGTGTGGAGTTTTTTGGAGACGAGATCGATTCGATTCGCGGATTCGATCTGGGAACTCAGCGCTCCGTTGAAATGTTGGATTCGGCCAGGATACTGCCGTGTCGCGAGGCAGTGCTGGGCGATACGATGGCAGATGTCTACGGTGAGTGTCTGGAGAAGGCCGAGAAGAGATTCGGAATCGATCTTACGGTCCTGAGGGAGCAGTTCGAGTCTCAGCGACTTTTCGACGGTCTCGAACATTACCTGGGTGTGCTGTACGAAGCAGAGCCGTGCCTACTGGATCATCTGAGCGACGGTTACGTGGTGGTGGACGACCCTGGACTGGTTCAGGCAGAAGCCGAAGATGTGTGGGAGCGGCTGGAGGTTACGGCTTCGAGACAGAAGGCGCGCAGGGAAGAAGCTGAGCCACTGCCGGCGGAAGGTGTTCTACGAAAACCCGATAAGGTGCTGAAACGACTGGAGGGACTGAAGCGCGTGGTGCATTGGTCACTGGGAGGAGCCGTGGAGGAAGGGATCAATTTTGCGGGCACGGGGGGGCAGCGGTACGAAGGTCACCTAGAGGTGCTTCAAGAGGATCTGAGGAAGTATTGGCAGTCAGACTACGAAGTTGTTCTGCTGTGCGAGAGTCAGGGACAGAAAGCGCGCTTCGAGGAGCTGCTCTCAGAGGCGGCTCCCTACCTTACAATATATGTAGGCAATTTGCACACAGGCTTCACGTTCAATTCCACGTCCGCCCGGGTGGCTCTGTTTAATGACCACGAGATCTACAATCACTACCGTCGGAAGCGGAGATACAGGCGATTCAAGGACGTCACTCCCATCAAGTCGGTGTCTGCGCTGCACACGGGCGATTTCATCGTTCATGTGGATCACGGAATCGGCAAGTATGAAGGGATCGAGCACCTGAGGGTTGATGGTGTGAGCCGGGATTGCCTGACGTTGTCCTACAGGGGCGGCGACAGGGTGTTTGTCCCGGTGGATCAGATGGACCGCGTACAGAAGTACGCGAGCCAGGAGGGGAGCGTTCCGATTCTGAACAAACTCGGGACGGCCACCTGGGAGCGAGTCAAGGAGCGCACGAAGAAAGAAATCTTCAAGATGGCTGCGGAACTCGTAGGACTGTACGCCGAGCGGAAAGCCAAATCGGGTACATCATTCTCCAAAGACACATCGTTACACAACGCGCTGGACGCATCGTTTCCTTTTCAGGAAACAAGGGACCAGATGCAGACGATCGATGAGGTAAAAGAGGATATGGAACATACCTCACCGATGGACAGGCTGGTGTGCGGTGATGTGGGATACGGCAAGACGGAAGTGGCTGTACGGGCGGCGTTCAAGGCTGTGGCGGACGGGAAGCAGGTGGCAATTCTGGCGCCTACGACAATCCTCGCTCAGCAGCACTACAGAACGTTCCAGGAGAGAATGGAAAGGCTGCCCGTATCCGTCGACGTGCTAAGCCGATTCAGGACCAAGAAGGAGCAAGACGCGGTGGTCAAGCGAATGGAAACCGGTCAGGTGGACATCGCTGTTGGGACTCATCGGCTGCTCTCTCAGGATGTGAAATTCCGCGATCTCGGCCTACTCGTGGTGGATGAGGAACATCGCTTCGGAGTACGCCACAAGGAAAGGCTGAAGGAATTCAAGCGACTGGTGGACGTGCTCACTTTAACTGCAACGCCAATCCCGAGAACCCTTCATATGTCATTGATGGGCGCACGGGATATGTCAGTTATCCGCACGCCTCCCAAGGACAGATTGCCGATTACCACCGAGGTTCTCCCATTTAATGAGGAGCGAATTGCCGAGGCGATTCTTCGAGAAATCGACAGGGGAGGGCAGGTGTATTTCGTGCATAACCGCATCCAGTCGATGCCTGCGATGGTGGATTTTCTTAAGAATCTGGTCCCCCAGGTCCGGTTCGGAATGGGTCACGGCAAGATGCCGGAACGACAACTCGAAAAGGTGATGATGGAGTTTCTGGAGGGAAAGTACGATTGTCTTATATCAACGATGATCATCGAATCCGGGCTCGACATCCCAACCGTAAATACGCTGATCGTGAATCGTGCGGACCGTCTGGGACTGGCTCAGCTCTATCAGCTTCGCGGGCGTGTCGGGCGATCGAATCTGCAGGCATACGCGTACCTGCTCATCCCAGGCTGGAAGGGGCTCTCCAAGACCGCCGGCCGACGGTTGCGAGCAATTGAGGAATACGCCGATCTGGGTTCAGGCTTCAATATTTCGATGCGGGATATGGAGATTCGGGGTACTGGAAATCTCTTGGGCGAGCAGCAGCACGGTCATATCGTGGCCATTGGGTACGACCTGTACTGCAGACTGCTGGACGAGGCCGTCGGTCAGATCAAAGGTGAAGAAACAGACCCCGGGATCGAGCCCGACTTGCAAGTTTCGGTCTCGGCTTACATCTCGGAGGAATACATCCCCGATACGGACCTGAAGATGCAGTTCTACCAGCGCCTGGGTGAATGCAAGCGAACGGTCGAGATTCTCGCGATCGAGGAAGAACTCGAGGATCGATTCGGGAAGATGCCTGAATCCACGGCTGCCCTTGTTGACACGATACAGGTGAAGATTCTTGCGCGACAGCTCAAGGTGAGCGCACTCCGTGTTGGGCAAACTATGATGATCACATTACCCAAGGAGCGGATGCTGACCCGAAAGGAAGTGGAAGAACTGGTTGGAAAGTCGCCGCTTCCCCTGCAATTCTACCTGGGAGACCAGGCCCGTATAGAGGTCGAATTGGAGGGAAAGGGTCCTGCTGCGAGGCTCTTCTGCGCCAAAAATGTGTTGCAGAGCCTGGTATGATCATCTATATTCCTCGATTATTCGGAACCAATTGATCTTTTTTTAGTTAGCGATACACCACGGCCTTTTTGAAACGCCTTACCGGCCGTGGAATCCGGGGGTGTTTTGCCCAATAGACGCGACAAATTCAGTCTGAATTTTTCGATTTTACTTGCCGCCTTTCTTTTGGTTCCTACAGGTTGCCAGAGTCCTCCCGAGGGTGATGTAGCGGCACGTGTTGGGGAAGTGAAACTAACCGGAGCAGACATCGACGCTCGGGTTCCTGTTCAATTGGCGGGACAGGTGGCACCGCAAGATCGCAGGAGAATCGTTGAGCGGTGGGTAGAGGAGGAACTGCTATATCAGGAGGCCTTGCGGCGCAAAATAGACCAGGATCCTGCGGTGAGCTCGCGGGTATCCAGGGCCGTCAGGGAACTGGTGATTGCGGAATTGCTGGAACAGGATTTCAGATCGGACGCCGAGATATCAGACGATGAAATTCAGGTCTACTATGAGGCTCAGCAGGAAGAATTTATCCGAAATACACAGGAAATCAGAGTCCGGCACATCTTGGTGAAGAGCAAAGGGGACCTCTACAGAGTGAGGAAGCGGTTACGGTCCGGGGAACTGTTCGACCAGGTGGCCAGAGAAGAGTCCGGGGACATATCCGCAGGTTCCGGTGGCGACCTTGGGTACTTCACCGAAGAAATGGTGGATAAGGCCTTCTGGGCGGCTTGCCAGAAGGCGAAGCTGGGTCGGCAGATTCGAACCGTGACACCGCTGGGACGTCACATTATCGAGGTCCTGGATCGCCGGGAGGCCGGCGATCCAAAGGATCTGACCGAGGTCTGGTCAGAGATTCGCCAGAGAATTTTAACGGAACGCAGACAGGCCAAGCGGTTGAAACTGCTCGTAGACCTTCGAAACGGAATGCCCTGGTCTATCGAGTCGGACCTGCAGTTGGAAGAGTAAACGAAGCGCACCCAAATTGCAGAAGAAGAGGCGGAAGTGATGAGCAGAAACTCTGTTTGGATTGGAATTGCAGGTGCAGTCTTGTTGTTTTTCACTACTTTTGGCGCACTGTCGTGGTCTGAGCCACAAGAAGTGGACAAGATCGTGGCTGTTGTGGACGACCAGATCGTTCTGTACTCGGATGTGATGTCACAGGTCGGCCTTGCCGCAATGAATGAGGGCATCAGCCGCTCAGATCTTACAAAGTCGAAATTCGAGGATTTGTTCAAGTCTATTCTGGAGAATATGATTCAGGAGAAGCTGTTGCTCGCCAAGGCGGAAGAGGACAGCATCGAAGTAGACAACGAGGCGATAGAAGAGGCAATGCGCGACCGGATCCGTGGACTCAAGACGCAACACGGCGAGGCCGAATTTGCGCGAATGCTGCAGGAAGGCGGCGCCACAGAGCGTGACATTCGTGAGCAGTTCCGCCAGGAGTTTCGGAAGGAATTTCTACGACGACGTATGTTCGACAAGCTCCAAAAACAGGTGGACGTTTCTTTCAGGGATTTGCAGGAATTCAAGGGAAGGTACACTGGCGGATTGCCTCCATTGCTCAGCATCAGTCACATCCTGATTCCGATCGAGCCGTCGGACGACTTGAGAAATCAAGCGAAGTCACAGGCGGAGGTTTTGCTGGCGCGCCTGAAACAGGGAGAGGATTTCGCAGAACTGGCCAGGCAGTATTCAGGCGACACCGGCAGCGCATCCGCAGGTGGTGATCTCGGGTACTTCACACGGGGCAGAATGGTCCCTGAATTCGAGGAGGCTGCTTTCTCGCTACGCCCTGGTGAAATCAGCGATCCGGTAGAGTCGGATTTCGGATACCACATCATCCGCGTAGACGGTGTGCAAAGCGACAAGGTGAAGGCTCGCCACATTCTCATTCCCGTTCAGGCAAGTAACATGGACATCACCAACGCGTATTCCAAGACACTGGACCTGGCGAAGCGAATACAAGAAGGCGAGGATTTCGCGGAGCTGGCCAAGGAGTACTCATCCCACAAGGAGACGGCGGAAAAGGGCGGACACCTGCCGGGTCTGTATTCACCGGGAAACCTTCCCCCAGCCTTTGCGGATGCGATCAAGAAGATGCGTCTGGGAGAGGTGAGCCCGCCTGTCCAGACGGAACATGGATGGCACCTTGTGCGGGTAAACGACGACCGCTCCGCTCTTGAAGAGGTGGTTCAGCAGGAAAAGCTGACGGCGTTATTCGATGAGGTTTTGGCGAGGATGCGAACGAGACTATATGTGGACGTTCGTTCCTGGGAGAAGGGGGAATAGGAAAGAGGCGTTCGGGGTCTTGCGTCCAATGTCCGGTGTCGCCAGGGCGATAATATTTTGGGGGAATGATGCGATTGGATCTTTACCTGAAGCGTTGTTGTTTGACCAAACAGCGATCCGAGGCAAAGCGAGCGTGTGACAATGGGATTGTGGAGGTTGATGGCCAGACCGCCAAGGCCGGTCGTCCCGTGAAAGTTGGCCAGCGTCTTAGTATTTCATTCCTGGACCAATATCTCGAGGTAGAGATCACCGGGCTTCCAATGCGGAATGTGTCGAAAACGGATGCTCGGACCTACTACGAGATCCTGCGAGACGACGAGAGGGAGGCAACGGATTTCTGATCTTGAGACAAACCGATCTTGAACCGCAACTGGTGCAACCAATGGATACTGCCAGCCTGTCAGGGCTGGTTTTTTTTCTTCAATCGGACCTCTTTTGCTTTAGCTCAAACAAGCTCGATCTTCCTGAATATGATCAAAGGATACGACATTATCGTTTGCTGTTTGCCGTTTCGAAGAGGGGTTCCTATATTGAGATTCCCTATGTTCAAGCGCAAACAGAAAATACCTGAAGTGCCCTCCTACAGCAGGTTGGCCGCCATATATGATTATGTTATGCGTCACGTCGATTATGTGCATTGGTCGGACTATATCGAATCGTTGTTCGTGCGTCACGATGCGGTTCCACCCAGAATTCTGGACCTGGCTTGTGGCACCGGGAGCCTGGCCCTGGAATTGCGTCGGCGTGCCTACGGGGTGGCCGGGGTGGACGGCTGCGAACAAATGTTGGTGAAGGCCAGAGAGAAGGCGAAGAGACAGGGCTATGACATTTTATTTTTCCACAAAGATCTCCTCGATCTTTGTGGACTCGAACAGTACGAGGGAGTGCTCTGTCTCTACGACAGTATCAATTACTTGATGTCTCTTCAGGATGTCGAGAGGGCATTTGATGAAATCCACCAGGTGGTTGCTCCAGGCGGGATTTTTATATTCGACATTTGTACCGAGACCAACTCTTTGAGATATTTCAGGGATATGACGGACAGGGACAAAGGTGACGGATTCTCCTACGAACGTCGGAGCTACTACAATAGCGGAATTCAGTACAACGAATTCAAGATCGAGTTTTCCGACATCGGTGAGGTGGTCCAGGAGGTGCACCAGCAGCGCATTTATCCCCTGGCGGAGATCACCCAGATCCTCGAGAGTTCGGCCTTTGAAGTTGAAGCCGCTTATGACGGATTTGGCACCACGGCGCCAACCGAACAATCGGATCGCGTTCACTTTGTTTTGCGGGCCTGAAAGATCGATTAAGGGATCCCATAGCACTATGGTAGAATTGCGACAGGTGAGAGTTCGGCAGCAGGGTCGCATCATCCTTTCGGATGTCAATTTCGAGGTGGACCGCGGGGAGTTTGTATACCTCCTGGGTCCGATGGGTTCGGGCAAGAGCACACTTCTTAGATTGATTCTTTTCGAAGAACGGCCCGATGACGGGGCCGTTTTTGTGGGTGATTATGATTCGGGATCCATTCAGGAAAATGACATCCCGTTTCTGCGCAGACAGGTGGGGGTACTGTTTCAGGATTTCAGATTGCTCGAAGACCGCACGGTTTTCGAAAATGTCTCCTTCGCACTTGAGGTGACGGGCGTCCCGAGAAGGAAGCTGAAGCGCCGGACCCTTTCGTTGCTCTCTGCGACAGACCTGATCCACAAGCGGGATGCCTACCCGGCCAATCTCTCCGGTGGCGAACAACAGTGCGTGGCACTTGCGCGTGCTCTGGCCAACGATCCCTTTGTGTTGTTGGCGGATGAACCAACGGCGAACTTGGACGGCGACACGACGGATTTGGTGATGAAGACATTGGGTGATGCCAATGCGCGCGGCACCGCCATCATCATGGCCACGCACGATGTGTCTCTGGTGGAGAGGTTCCGTCGGCGAACCCTGGAAATCGGTGGGGGAAGGGTAGTCGGCCAGCGATGAGTATTCCCCAAGCATTCCGCGAGTCCTTTCGGGGATTGTGTAGAACCGGCACCGCAGGCGTGATGTCCGTAGTTGCCACAGCTACCTCCCTCCTCCTTCTCGGCGTGTTCGTACAGATTGTGGCGGGAGGCTATGTATTGGCCGCGTCCGTCAGAGAACGGGTAGAAGTGGAGGTCTATCTCCGAGATGGATTGAGTCGGAAAGCGGCGCTTAGAATTGCCAGAGCATTCGAGGAGATGCCAAAGGTTGCAGAGGCACGCTATATCGACAAGAATGCGGCTGCGGAGGAATTTCGGGAGATGTTCGGCACAGGTCTCCTGGAAGCTGTTTCGGGTAATCCGCTGCCCACTTCCATCCGGGTGAGATTGAAGAACGAAGGGGATCTGACCCAATGGGCGCGTGAAATTGCCGACGCTATATCCGGACGAAAGGAAGTCGAAGGTGTGGAAGTGGGCGAGTTCTGGCTGGGATCTCTCGAGCGGTTTCTCAGGATCGCTACTGCAGTGGGTGTGCTGCTTGGGGGTGTGCTTTGCCTCGCCTGTGTGTTTGCAGTGAGCAATGTTACGAAGCTGATGGTATTGGGTGAACGGGAAGCTATTCTGGTGATGCGGCTTGTTGGGGCAACAGGGCGATACATTCGGATGACCTTTCTGCTGGGTGGTTGTCTTATAGGGGGCGCAGGAGGTGTGCTTGCCGGGGTGGTCTTGTGGATGGGTGCCGCATGGTGGACAGGATGGATACCGGAAATCGACCCACTGCCCTTCTCTCAAATTGTGCCATTGTTGATCTTGTTGGGTGCAGTGATGGGTGTTCTGGGCAGCTGGACCTCACTGAGTCGTGTGCTTCGCGTGGTGACGTGGAGATGAACCCGACTCGAACCGGCCGATTGGCCAGGGGTGTGCTTTCGGCATTTCTGGGTTTCGTAATGTGTGCAGGAACGATTTCGGCAGATCTCGAGCAAGCACTCGAGGTAGAGCGAGCCGCCCTGGACAGCCTCAAGGCGAAGCTAATTCGGGACCAGGAAGCCCTGCAGCAGACGGAGTCCAGGCAGCAGTCCGTTGCAAAGGATCTGGAACTTAAGGAACGTGATATCTCCCAGATCAAAGGAGAGCTTCGTGATATAGAGCGGAGGGGACGCGAGCTGTCGGGCCGTTTGGGCGGCACACGTCAGGAATTGAAAAAGGTGGAATCGAGATTGAAGGTCAGGGAAGCCGGTATGGCTCACCGACTTAGAGAGATGTATAAGAGGGGCCGCAGAGGCGACCTTCAAATCCTGTTCGGCTCGGAGTCGTTCCCCCAGGCCTTGAAGCGATTGCGTTATCTGTCCCGGATAGCAGAACAGGACAGGACCGACTACAACGCCATCAAGTCCGATCGCAGGCGTATAAAAAATGTCGCCAGGCTGCAGGAGACTCAGTACGACCACCAACGTACTCTACTCAAGGCGAAGCGAACGTCGGAAGACAGGCTGAAGCGACGTGCCGAGCAAAGAGTGAAGGAGCTTCAAGGACTCAAAGAGGACCGTAAGGGCTGGCTTAAAGGAATTCGGCGAACAGAAGAGGAAATGGCGGAATCGGAAAGGAGAGTCGGGGAATACATAAAAGAGATTCAAAAGCGCCAATTCCTCGTTGAGCTCCCTCCCTTCGATTTCATAGGCCACAAGGGAAAGCTGGCCAGGCCCGTTGATGGAAAAATCCTTGTTCAATTTGGCAGGACCCAAGATCCCGAGTTGAAGACCTGGACCATCAACAGGGGCATCAACATTGGTGCGGCGGAAGGCACGGAAGTCCTGTCCATTGCGCCCGCAGAGGCGGTACTTGTAGACTGGTTTCCGGGTTACGGGCAGTTCGTTCTGCTTCGGCACCCGGGGGGATATTATTCCCTGTATGGACATCTCCTGTCCGTTCAAGTGAATCAAGGTCAGCTCATCGCCCAAGGCGCTGTGCTTGGTCTGACGGGAAGCACGGGTCGGGTGGACGGTGTGTCCCAACTCCATTTCGAGATAATGAAGGGGGAGAATCCCCTGGACCCCCAGCATTGGTTATCGTGGTAGTGCCGGATGAGGTGATCTGATGGTTCTTGTAGGCATCGACATTGGCGGCACCTTCACGGACCTGGTGTGTTTGACTGGTGGTGAGACCTGGACACTGAAGGTTAACAGCACGCCCGATGACTTTAGCAGGGGTTTTGGAGAAGCGCTGTTGGCGTGCAGGGTACCCTTTCAAGAGATCGATGCCATTTTTCACGGTACAACTGTTGCCACCAATGCCTTGATTGAACGCAAGGGCGCCCGATGCGGATTGATTACCACCCCGGGATTCCGAGACCTGCTTGAGATGAGACGTAGGAACCGTCGGCGTCCTTACGGTTTTGAGAAGGCGTTCGAGCCACTGATACCCAGGGAACACC
>CEUS01250697.1_pt1 | contig 10683 bp, 9 predicted proteins | sample 427031 | NCBI WGS metagenome assembly CEUS01 (sample SAMEA2622837, study PRJEB7988) | marine metagenome | biome: marine biome (ENVO:00000447); feature: marine epipelagic mixed layer (ENVO:xxxxxxxxx); material: "saline water (ENVO:00002010), including plankton (ENVO:xxxxxxxx)" | depth 140 m | reverse complement strand
CCGTGCCACCTCCTGTAAAACTAACGCCTCAACGTCGTCCTCTGGAGTGTCGTCAGTCACTGTCGCGGGAGATTTTTTTGTGGCAATAAGCTGTTGGTCTTCGACCCGTGCCACATCAAGACGATATGCATCAACGACACGGCGTGGATTGCCTTGAGCTTTAACCAAGCCTTGATCCAACCAAATGGCTTCATCACATAAGCGTTCGATCAAATCGAGTGAATGCGTTACCAGAACAATCGTTTTTCCACGACGCCTAAACTCCGAAAATTTATCTAAACACTTATGAGTAAAGGCTTCGTCCCCTACGGCAAGCACCTCATCAACAAGCAGGATGTCTGGGTCCACGTGAATGGCAACTGAAAACCCAAGCCGCATATACATACCAGAAGAGTAAGTTTTGACAGGAGCATCGATAAAATCTTCAAGCTCAGCAAACGCCACAATGGCATCGAGTTGGCTAGCAATTTCTCGTCGAGAAAGCCCCAGCATCATGCCATTAATAAAAATATTTTCGCGACCGGAGATTTCAGGATGAAAACCAGCTCCGAGTTCAATAAGCGCAGAGATTCGTCCGTTAACACGGACTTTTCCCATTGTGGGTTTACCGATTCCTGCAATAAGCTTCAACAGTGTGCTCTTGCCAGAACCGTTTCGCCCGATAATACCGACAGACCGCCCGGTTTCTACATCGAAAGACACGCCTTTAAGTGCTTCAAAGCCTTCATTCACTTGAAGGTCGCGTAATAACGTGCGGGATAATAAGGCGCTTTTTAAAGTAGCAAACTTCCGTCGTCGGCTAAAACGACGGTAAGCCTTGCTTACTTCATGAATTTGAATGGCAGTCATGCTTGCTTGTCGTAGCTAAATTTCATCAGCAAGGGTATCCCGCAACCGGTCGAAGATGAAGTAACCAATTAAAAACGCTAGAACAGATATCCCACCGACGATTGCTAATCGCCAAACTTCATGGAAAGGTCCAGGCCGAAACAAAACTTCCTGATATGAAATCGCTAAGTGGGTAAATGGGTTCAAATTTAGAATCGTTTGTGCCCACGGGGGAGCCATTGATGCTGGATAAATGATTGGTGTTAAGAAAAACCAGAGTGTCAGTAAGTTCATTAAGAGATCTCGGACATCTCGAAAGTAAACTGTCAACGCAGAAACTATAAACGCCAATCCTAGTGTTAGCAGCAACTGCACAACTACAATAATCGGAAACCACAATAGTTCGAAGAAAGAAACAGTCGTACCGTAGTAGATCAAAAATACCGCAAGGATCGGAAGACCTAGGCAGAAATGTGCGAGGTTCGCCAACACTGTAGTAATCGGTAATATCTCAGCTGGAAAAAGAACCTTTTTAATTAGATTCCCGCCCGTTATTAATGCGTTAGAGGATTCAAGCAATGACGAGGAAAACCAAGTCCACGGAAGGAGACCGCACAGCATAAACAATGCGTATGGCTCATAACCTTCCGGTCGAGTGCCTGGTAACACCACAGTAAATACAAAAGAATAAATTAGTAGTAGAAGGAGCGGATTAACAAATGACCAGAAAAATCCCAACAAAGAACCACGGTAGCGAGCTTTAAGCTCACGAACCGCCAGACTTTGGATCAGCGGGCGATAACGAATGAGTAGGCGGAGATTTGCGAACACAATACTAGTAAATTGTTCACGAATCAGAAGCTTACGGCAATTTTTTTATTTATGCACCTGATGAACCCTCGTCGCCACCTGGAGACGAACCAAGGCTTTTGACAACGCAATCTGCGCACGTTCTAAATCTATCTCTGGATTAGAGCTCGCGATCCGTTCTTCTGCGCGCTTTTTTGATGCTTCTGCGCGTGAGACGTCTATTTCTTCCGGGCGTTCAGCAACCTCAGCCAGAATAGTAACTTTATCTGGAAGCACTTCTGCAAAACCAAAACCAACGTGAAGATAAAACGTTTCCGTGCCACGACGATACGATAGTGCGCCTGCTGCTAAGCTAGCCACAAGCGGCGTGTGGCCAGGCAGTACGCCAAAGTAGCCTTCCGCACCAGGCACTTCCAATTCCTCAACCTCTTCATGGACCAAGGACCGATCAGTTGTCACTATCTCAAGCATTAGCATCATTGGTAATACCACATCAAAACTTAGGCTTCGGACTTGTCACTCCGTCTTTATTGTCGTGGCCTTTTCTATCGCTTCTTCGATAGTGCCCACTAAGTAGAAAGCTTGCTCTGGTAGTTCATCGTGCTTTCCTTCAACAATTTCTTTGAAACCTCTAATAGTGTCGGCAATTGAAACATATTTGCCTTTTATCCCTGTGAACTGTTCAGCCACAAAAAATGGTTGTGACAAAAATTTCTGTATCTTCCTGGCTCGTGTAACTGTAAGTTTGTCTTCTTCAGATAATTCGTCAATCCCAAGAATCGCAATAATGTCCTGCAGATCTTTGTACCTCTGCAAAATTTCCTTCACCGATCGAGCTGTGTCGTAATGTTCATCGCCAATCACACGTGGATCGAGAATACGGGAAGTTGACGCGAGTGGATCAACTGCTGGATAAATTCCCAATTCAGCAATCTGTCTCGATAAATTCGTCGTTGCATCCAAGTGGGCAAATGTTGTGGCTGGGGCGGGATCCGTGTAGTCGTCAGCGGGTACGTAAATTGCTTGCACGGAAGTAATGGACCCTTTGCTTGTAGAAGTAATACGTTCCTGCAATTCACCCATCTCAGTTAATAGTGTTGGTTGGTAGCCAACTGCAGATGGCATGCGGCCAAGAAGTGCTGAAACTTCTGAACCTGCTTGTGTGAATCGAAAAATATTGTCTATGAACAGCAACACATCTTTACCTTCGCCGTCACGGAAGTATTCCGCAACAGTCAGAGCCGAAAGCCCAACACGAAGGCGCGCACCTGGAGGTTCCGTCATCTGACCATAGACGAGTGCCGCGCGTGACTTAGAAGGATCTTCCTTGTTAATAACGCCGGACTCTTGAAACTCAAGCCAAAGGTCGTTGCCCTCTCTGGTTCGCTCGCCCACACCCCCAAATACTGATACGCCACCATGTTTTGTAGCAATGTTGTTAATCAGTTCCATGATGATGACAGTTTTGCCTACACCTGCACCCCCGAAAAGACCAATTTTTCCACCCTGCAGGTACGGCTCAAGCAGATCAATTACTTTGATGCCTGTTTCAAACATCTTGAGATCGCTTGACTGCTGCTCAAGGGTTGGTGCGTGCCGATGAATGGGCCAACGTTCTTTGGTCTGGATTGGACGATCTGGAAAATCAACTGGTTCGCCTAGTACGTTCAATACCCGCCCGAGCGTTTCTGGACCAACCGGCACTGAAATCGGTGTGCCCTCGTCGATTGCCGTCATTCCACGGGTCATGCCGTCGGTCGGCTTCATCGCAATTGCTCGTACTCTGTTTTCCCCTAGATGTTGCTCTACTTCAGCAACTACATCAATCTTGTTCTCTCCGTTGTCCTCCGACACGATACGGACCGCGTTGTAAATTTCTGGTAATTCTCCGTCAACGAACTCGATGTCTATTACCGGTCCGATAACCTGTACTACCTTACCTTTTCGTTGTGCTGTTGCTGTCTCTGCCATAAATATGCTTCCGTAGAATTTTGGTTAAACCTCTCACTTGATCTGCACACAGAGCCACAATCCCTGTGATTGTCTCATGTGGCGGCCGCTCCAGAAACGACCTCAATGATTTCCCGAGTAATCGCAGCTTGACGAACTTTGTTCATATAAAGCGTCAAGTCGTCAATCATTTCCGTAGAATTCCTTGTTGCAGCATCCATGGCTGTCATCCGGGCCGCATGTTCAGCTGCTGCCGACTCAAGTAGTGCACGATATGTCTGGGCGCGCACATGTCGTGGAAGTAAATCGCGAAAAATTTCTTTTGGTGTTGGTTCATACAGGTGGTCAGTACTGGGAATGGTTTGTTCTTCGCTTCCTTGTTCAAGTCGCTGAATTGGAAGCAACTGTTCCACGACCACTTTCTGGGATATTACAGATTTGAACTCGTTATAGACAAGTGACACGCTTGAGGCCTTGCCAGAGACAAACTCTTCTATTGTTACATCTGCTAGCTTGGCAGCATCGCTGAATGTCAAATTCTGAAAAACGCCAATCTCTTCATAACAAACATCAAAAGTGCGTCGCCGAAAAAAGTCCCGCCCTTTACGACCCACAAGACCCAACATAATTTCATTGTTTACATTCTCCGCTGCAATGAATTGTGATGCCGATTTAATAATATTTGAATTGAAACTGCCACACAGTCCGCGATCAGCCGTAATGACAATTAGAAGGGGTCGCCCTTCACCTGGGGTTGGAACACGAAGGAGTGGGTGGGAGGATTGATCCTCTTCTGTGACAAGCCTGTTTAGGACATGGAGTATTCGCTGCGCAAATGGCCGAGCGTTAATGATTCGATCTTGTGCGCGCCTAAGTCGTGAGGCCGCAATCATTTTCATTGCCGAAGTAATCTGTTGTGTCGACCTGACTGCACGAATCCGACGCCGGAGATCAATAAGAGAAGGCATTTACGCAACAGCTGTTTTTGAATGGGTTCCAACAAATGTTTGTGCAAATTCCTTAAGTGCCTCATTTATTGTATTTTTTAAATCATCGTCTAGCGTTTTCTTTGCAGCAATAGTTGTTAGCAAGGTTGGATGGCTAGTTTCAAGAAAGCTGTAGAGCTCTTCTTCGTAGCGACCCAGGTCCTCGACATCTACGGGATCCAAGTAACCGTTGATAGCCGCGTAAACTATAACTACTTGTTTCTCAACTTGTAGCGGCCTGTACTGAGGTTGTTTGAGAATTTCAACGAGGCGTTTACCTCGGTTAAGTTGTGCTTGTGTTGATTTGTCGAGATCTGAACCGAACTGAGCAAATGCCTGAAGTTCTCGGAATTGTGCCAGGTCTAATCGAAGCGATCCTGCCACCTGGCGCATCGCACGAATCTGAGCCGAGCCCCCGACTCGTGAAACTGAGTTGCCAACGTTAATTGCGGGGCGAACTCCCTGATGGAAAAGGTCTGCTTCAAGAAAAATTTGACCGTCTGTAATCGAGATCACGTTGGTAGGAATGTAGGCTGAGAGGTCGCCCGCTTGGGTCTCGATAATTGGCAGTGCAGTTAACGATCCTCCGCCCATCTCTTCTCGCAGTTTTGCGGCACGCTCCAAGAGACGGGAATGTAAATAAAATACGTCCCCAGGATAAGCCTCGCGTCCTGGTGGCCGTCGCAACAATAAAGAAATCTCCCGATAAGCTTGTGCATGCTTAGATAGATCATCATAAACACAGAGAACATGGCGCCCATTATCCCGAAAGTGTTCTCCAATGGTACATGCAGAATATGGACTAATGTAGAGCAACGGTGCTGGATCGGATGCAGCGGCCGCTACCACTATTGTGTAGCTCATCGCATCGTTTTCTTCCAGAGTGCGCACGACTTGAGCAATGGTTGATTGCTTTTGGCCAATCGCGTTATAGATACAAATAACGTCTTTGCCTTTCTGGTTAATAATCGCGTCAACTGCAACGGCTGTTTTACCAGTTTGCCGATCACCGATAATAAGTTCCCGTTGTCCGCGACCGACCGGCACCATCCCATCAATGGCCTTAAGGCCTGTTTGAAGCGGTTCCTTTACAGGCTGTCGATCAACTACGCCTGGGGCTAATCGTTCAATAGGTAGGAATTCTTTGCTACTAATAGGACCTTTGCCGTCAATTGGCTGGCCAAGAGCATTTACAACACGCCCTAAAAGTTCATCGCCCACGGGGACCGAGATAATACGGCCAGTACGCCTAACCTCGTCGCCTTCTTTGATTTCTGTGTAGTCACCAAGAAGTACAGCACCAACGCTGCCCTCTTCGAGGTTGAGGGCAATCCCAAAAACTTCATGGGGAAACTCTAACATTTCGCCGGCCATCGAACCTTCGACACCATGTACGCGTGCAATGCCATCCCCTAAAGAAATAACACTGCCAACCTCGGCAACATCAACGTCTACGGTATAGCCACCAATCTGGTCGCGAATAATCTTTGAGATTTCGTCAGCTTTAATATCCATTTTTGTCCTGCGCCTAATTAATAGTGTGCTCTAGCTCTGATTTGTCCACTTAACCCTCAGCAATTAGTCGTTCGCGTATTCGCGCCAATTGAGTCGCAATACTGGCGTCATACACGGTGCTCCCAAGACGGGCAGTCACGCCGCCTAGAATATCTTTGTCCACCTTCCGATCCATGGTGACAGTACGTCCAGTCGCTTTTGAAAAACGTTGTTCCAGTTGTTCTGCTTGCTCATTCGAAAGAGGCGTCGCAGTTACAAGCTCTGCCTGTATAACATTCCGATGATCCATCAACTGCTTCTGATAAACGTCGACTATGTCCGGAAATAAATTAAAGCGATTGCGATCTATTAATAGGTTAAGAAGTCTGGCAACTGGTGTCGTTGTTCCTAATCTGTCGATCAGTTGTTTGATCACGCCTCGCTTGGCATTAATTGGAAGTCCCGGATTGGTGAGCACTTCTCGCAGATCAGCGTGTTCTTTAAATAATGCTAGAAAGGCCACCAGGTCTTTGTCGGCTCGATCGAGAATTTTTTCCTTAAGAACAACTTCAAATAGCGCCTTCGCATAGCGTGAGGCAGACGCACGATCACTCATTGCTTCACCTGGTGATATCTTTTCAGGACAATTTTTAAGTGGACAACCTTACTTTTATATCACGGGCAGTGGTCAACAAGCCATTAGTTGCCACAAAATTACTGTGCCCGGTCGGTCAACAATCCATAAAGACGATTTAATTCAGTCTCTGACGTGAACTGTATTTCAATGGATCCTCCAGAGCCTTTCCTTAAAATACGTACATTTGTTCCGAGAGTGAAACGCATCCGTTCTTCGGCAGCACGTGTATGAATGTCCGTTTCAGCTTTGGAAACCCCTGTCGCTGTAGGAACGGGTGGTGACCCGAGACGCTTTACTAACGCCTCAGCATCGCGTACAGATAACCCGCGCGCAATAACCTCGCGGGCCGCTTGGCGCTGTGCTTTAGGATCAGCAAGGGCTAAAAGAGCTCGAGCGTGTCCCATCGAAAGCACCCCGGCTCCAAGGTTTTCTCGGATGTCCTCTGGTAACTTCAATAAACGAAGATAGTTAGAGATAGAACTCCTGTCCTTGCCAACCCCTGCTGCTATTTGATCTTGAGTGAGATGGAATTCATCTGCTAGACGCTGGTAAGCAAGTGCCTCATCCACACAATTAAGATCTTCTCTTTGAATATTTTCAATGAGGGCTAGCTGTAACTGTTGTTGCCGAATCTCGCCCTTTATTTCTCTCATCACAACGGGAACTTTAAGAAGACCCGCCCGCTGTGCTGCACGCCAGCGCCGTTCTCCAGCAATAATCTGATAACCATCGTCCGTGTGTTGCACAAGGAGTGGTTGAATAATTCCGTTGGCGCGAATGGACTTAGCCAGATCTTCAAGTTTATCGTCATCCATCTGGAGTCTGGGCTGGTCTTCATTTGGAGCAATCAAATCGATGTCAAGCTCCGTAATACCTCCAGAGGCCTCAGGTGGAGATTCAGGAATTAATGCACTTAAACCTTTCCCTAATGCAGGTCGACGGTCCATTTTCTAAGCTCCTTGCAAATTCCTAGCATCAGTATTTCTATTCAAATAATTACGCAGCGGCACGGCTAAGCATCTCTTGTGCAAGCAACCCATAAGCTTCGGCTCCGCGTGACTTAACGTCGTACAAAACGCCTGGGATTCCATGACTTGGTGCTTCTCCTAGTCGAATGTTACGAGGGATAACAGTGTTATAGACTTTGTCCTTAAAAAATTCCCGAACATCTTTAGCAACCTGTTGTCCAAGGTTTGTTCTTTCATCGTACATGGTCAGTAAAACCCCTTCGATTTCGAGAGATGGATTCAAGCCGCCACGCACACGACGTAACGTGCCAACAAGATCGGCAAGGCCTTCAAGTGCGAAATACTCACAGTGTAGTGGAATCAGCACAGCATCCGCAGCAACAAGCGCATTGAGCGTCAGCAATCCTAAAGAAGGTGGACAATCTATAAAGATGTAATCAAATCGTGAACGTAGTGATTCGGTAATCCGTTGCAGGCGACGTTCCCGCTCTTTAAACGTAACCATTTCAATTTCAGCACCAGTGAGATTTCGATTGGCAGGAATAAGAAATAGGTTGTCAACAGCTGTGGGTAAAACGAAACCTGTTGAATCCAATGGATCGCGGGTAAGAGCTTCATAAACAGTGCCTGTTGCTGCTTGTTGATCTTTAAGCCCAACGCCACTAGTTAAATTTCCCTGTGGGTCTATATCAATAAGGAGAACGCTTCTGTCAGCCATTGCAATAGACGTAGCTACATTGATCGCTGTTGTCGTTTTACCAACACCACCTTTTTGATTTGCCACTGCCAGAACTCGTGCCTGCTTTTTATCTGTCATTTAACCTAATATATAGAACTTCCTCTTTCTTTCAGGCCAACAATAGCACATTGAAAGCCTTATTAAGTGTTTCACGTGAAACATTTCTTTGTTTTTGCTGTTTCTGTTTATTTTGGTCTTGGTTTCTGAAAAACAGCCAGGTGGCTATGAAGGGCTTGTGCCAACGGGTGCGTAGATTTCCATATTAGTGGCAGGGCAGTCTCTTCTAATAGCTTTGCGCTCCTGGAATTAAGGAAGAGGAACAATAGTCCTCCAGGGCGTAAAAACCTCTGGACGTCGATCAGGCTTTTCTCTTCCAGTCGAATTGCACGAATTGTTATTAGATCCCAGGCCTCCTGGAATTTTTCGTGCTTTAGAAGTTCTTCGTAACGATTCGTGACTACCTCTGCGTTCAAAAGCGCCAGTGCACGAATAGCTTCTTTTAAAAACACTGCTTTTCGTGTTTTTGATTCGACCATCAATAATGATAAATGGGGGATAGCTAGCTTCAATGGAATTGCTGGAGAACCATTGCCACTACCAATATCTAGCATGCTTTTTAAGTCACTGTTTGTGTGGCGGGCAGCCACTAAGGGCTCAATTAATAAGCGGTCAAAAGAATGAGCTGATAGCTCCGAAAGATTAAATGCTGTTAAGTTTATCTTCTGATTCCAGGTTTTTAAAAGCCGGTAATATGTTTCAAGGTGGGAACTGAGCTCTGCAGAAACAAGCAAGCCAGCTTGACCAGCACGTTCTTCTAATTTCCTTGCGAATTCCCTGCTGGTCAATGAGAAGCCGACTTTGTAAAACTAGGACGATTTAAATAGGCCCCTAGCACTGCAAGTGCTGCCGGTGTTACTCCGGGGATCCTTCCTGCTTGACCAAGTGTTTCAGGACGGACTTCCAATAGACGCTGTACAACTTCTCTTGACAAGCCTGGAACCTTCATAAAAGGAAACCCTGTCGGAATTCTTCGTCTTTCTTGACGACGAACTCGATCTACCCTTGACAATTCCTGCTTAAGATAACCAGCATATTTTACAGTAGTTTCCACGCTTGCCAGATCTAGATCGAAAGTAGATTCTGTGGTTTCTATAGGAATGTATCCTTTTTGATACAAATCGACTAGCTTTGTCTTTGGCCTTTTAAGCGCCTGTGCTACAAAAAGGTTTTCATGGCCAGGCAAGCGAATTTTTGTTGATTCCACAGTGCTCAAGTTTTGTTTATATCGCGCTAGTCGTTTTTCAAAATTGTCCCATTGACAGTTGCTTACTAAACCAACCGCGTGACCTTTTGGGGTTAGTCTGAGATCGGCATTGTCTATACGAAGTAAGAGCCTGTGCTCAGCTCGAGACGTGAACATTCGATATGGTTCTAAGCATCCTCGTGTTACTAAATCGTCCACAAGAATTCCAATATAGGCTTCGCTACGACTCAGGGTAAATATCTCTTCACCTCTTATTAATTTCGCCGCATTGATTCCAGCCACGATGCCCTGCGCAGCAGCCTCTTCGTACCCTGAGGTTCCATTGATTTGCCCGGCAAGTAGTAAGCCTTTGATGCGATGGGTTTCAAGTGTCGATTTTAGTTCCGTAGGTTGAATAAAATCATATTCCACGGCATACGCTGGTCGGATCATTTCTGCGTCCCTCAGGCCTGGTATTGACTGAACAATTTTCTCCTGAAGAACCCGAGGAAGACTCATCGATAAACCGTTTAAATAAATTTCATCGTTATCTAATCCTTCAGGCTCAAGATAGATCTGATGACGTTCCCGTTTTGGAAATCGCATTACCTTGTCCTCAAGTGACGGACAATATCTCGGACCAACGCCTTGAATCTGACCATTGAAAAGGGGGCTTTGCTTGATGTGATCCCGTACCAAGCTATGAACATTTTCCGTTGTGTATACAAGCCAACACGAAACCTTGTTTTCTAGTTTTTGGACTGTCCTAAATGAAAATGGAACTGGTTTTGCATCGCCTCTTTCTTCAGAAAAGATACCTGCTTCAGTCGCGGCAGAAAAATCAATACTGCGACGATGCAGTCTTGGTGGAGTGCCGGTTTTAAGTCGACCCCACTTAAAGGCATGCGCTTTTAGTGATTCGGCCAATGCGCGCGATGGTGGCTCCTTCGCACGACCGGCAGGAATTTGTTCGTCTCCAATGTGGACTAATCCATTGAGAAACGTGCCCGTAGTAATAACGAGTGCCT
>CEUS01267286.1_pt1 | contig 10693 bp, 9 predicted proteins | sample 427031 | NCBI WGS metagenome assembly CEUS01 (sample SAMEA2622837, study PRJEB7988) | marine metagenome | biome: marine biome (ENVO:00000447); feature: marine epipelagic mixed layer (ENVO:xxxxxxxxx); material: "saline water (ENVO:00002010), including plankton (ENVO:xxxxxxxx)" | depth 140 m | reverse complement strand
AACTCTCCTTATAAGTTGCAGTAATAATATTAATAACATCTTGTTGTCCTTGAAGAAATCTAATATCTTCTACAGTACATTTTTTATCATTTGGTAAGTTATTAGGGAAGGTATTATTGAGCCAAACTATAAGATCTTCTGAAATATTATATGCTCCAATCATTTAATCTCCTAATAATATGTACCCTTTCTTCTAGAGTGGTGGTTTTGTATATACTAAAACAAAGGGTTACATATTAGTTACTGAATTTATTAAGGAATTTCACATGCTCCCCCTGAGCAAGAAAGCTCTTGGGAAGAAGTAGTATAATCATCCTTTTCATATTCAGAAAGTTTGGTCCAGTCTAAGGTAGGCATCTTTTTTAGGAGGGATTTATACTCTTTTTCAGAGCAATCTTGGTAGGGTGCTTGCTTATATATGTGATCAGAATAAGGTAAGAATGAGACTCCTGATATCGCATCAAAGTTTCGATACACAAAAGCTCCTACTTCCAGCCACTCATCTTCTTTTACTGAGATTGTTTGAGATACTTTATGTTCAGTAAAAGCTTCTGAATAAACTGAGTGAAGAACAAGCTGATCTATTGCAGAAAGATCATGTCTATATATTGCATGTTTAGGAGACTTCATAGGAAAAGAAAATACTAATCCTGTTTCAGGTTTTACCACATCATCTTCATGAGGAACACCTTGATCTACCATCATCTTGGAAATAGGATCTTTCTTATCTCCTCTAACAGTTCTAATATAGAATGGATTATGTCTTGTGTGTATACCAGAAGCAGAGTCAACTAACTGACTCACTGTTCCACTAGGTTTAATAGCAGTAATAGCAGCTGAGGGATTAATACCGATGTCTCTAGATATTTCCTCATTTTCTGCTACTGCTGTTTCTTTAAGAGTTTCTAATTTTTCTGATAAACTTTCAATCTCTTTAGGAGAAACTAAATTATGACCATTGGTTAGTTTGTTGTCCATAATTCCAGTTAATGAAACACCAAGTAATCTTTCTTCATCACAATTTGTTTTCCATTTAGAAGAGATATACCTAAAATTAGTTAAGGTGCTTTGCCATGTTCCTAATATTGTAGCAAGTCTTACCTTACGTTCTATATCTTTCCAAGAATCATTAGGTCTTATTACTGCTTCTGTTAGATTACAGAACTCTCTAGGTCTGAGAATTATTTCAGAGCATGGGTTCGTACCAAATTCATGTTCAACATTCCTTCTTTTTCCTAGTTTTTCTGTATGTTTCTTAGCGTTTAATGTGGAAAAAAGTCCACGCTCACCAGACTTAGACATATAAAGGCTTCTCCATTCCTTTAAGAATGTTCCTAAGTCTGGTTTTTCATGGTAGTTTGCTGAGTTATTTGCCAGATATCTTTGAGCATTTTCATAACCAAACTCACCAGACTTACAATTCCTGAGTTCATCATCTCCAAGATCTGAAAGAGAAAGAAGAGCACTCCTTCTAACTCCTCCGACTACAATACACTCTGCAATCTTACAAACAATATCATGACATTCCAATGCACGGAGTCTTCTACCTACTGCTCCTTTAAATTTTTCTACAGTAAATTGAAACAAAGAAACCAATGGCTCAGGTCCTGATGCTCTTCCTCCAAATGTTTTAAGTACTGATCCTGCTGGTCTAACTTCAGACATATCCCAAGATGGAATCAATCCTGTCCATAAAAGAGAAAGTAATTCACGGAATGCTTTAGCCCAACCAAGTTTAGAATCTCTAACTTTAATAATAGTATCAGTAGGATATAGCTCTCCAGGAACAAACGGAAGCTTCTGAATATGCTGAGTTTCTACAGAAAAACCAATTCCTGTACCATTCATGAGGACATATAAAATCTCATCAAAAGATTTTACATTATCTACTGGAGTATATGCACAATTATATCCTGCGATGTTCTCTTTCTTTAAAGCTGGTCCTGCTGTCATGAGGCAACGCATAGATGGCATCACTTCCAGATTTAATACAGCTTCTTCCAATTCTATGTAAGTACCGATAGGTATTTCATAAGAATAATTTTCTTTTAGATGTGCTTCAAAGAATTGAAAGTATCGAGACACAGTTTCTTCCCATGTTTCTCTTCGTTTCTCTTCAGGTAACCATCTAGAATAACGGCTTAAATGTATATACTCCTGATATTGTGTAGGTAATTTACTCATTTTTCATCCTCTCTATTTCAATAAGTTTTTCAAGATACGTTCTAGCTTTTAATAAATCATTTACTCCTCCTTTGTGAGGATAACGTGAAACATATTTGATTATATTTCCTTCTAAGAAATCTAATTCATTTGCAATAATATATTCCAAAGGTTGTATTCCAAATCCTACCTGATCATAATGTTTAGGATTTGTTACTTCCTCTTTTTCAAGTCGAGATGGAATAAGTGTACTTTCTATACTATTTCTCGCTTGTAGTTTTTTCATGTTTTCTTGATCTCCTCTTCCAAAATCATAGTTTGTCATGTTGTTCTCCATAGATTAGGTTCATGAATTATTTTACTATCCTTCCATAAAATAACTTTATTAGTTGTTCGATCATACTCACACTTCCTGAGTATTCTAGCCATACGAGCATTTAATAATGCATCGTCTTCAGTTAATCCTGCTTTCTCAAATCTTTTTACTACAGTTTCCCAAAGATTAAAGGATCGTGTTTCATTAACCGCAGCTCTTAATAATTTTTCTGCTGTTATTCTTCCTACATTAGGACATCCTTTGTAATTATCTACAGCATCTCCTGTTAATGTCTGAGCAAAGAAATTAAAATCAGCTTCTTCCTCAGATAAAAAGTAAATCTCTTTCTTTTTAAGATCCCAATGATATCCCGGAACAGTTAAGAGATCTTTATCTTCACTAACAACTACATATTCATTATCATTTTCTGTAGTAGCTATGATTCCTATTACATCATCAGCTTCTAGGTTTGGAAACTGTCTGAATGGATATTGTTCTTTACAATATTCTAAAGCTGCTTTAAAACAAAGAGGTTTTCTTCCTCCTCTTCGGTTAGCTTTATACTCAGGATTAATTTTTTTCCTATAATTTTCTTTGTCTGAAAAGCAGAGAATAGTTCTGTCTGCATTCATATCTTCTACCAATGAATCTACTTGATCATCTATGATATGTTTAACTGCATCCAGATCAGACCATAACATCCATTGATCATTACCCCAATCAACTTCTTCTTCTGCACTTCTACATGCTTTATACAGTAAGATGTCTGCATCTATTACTGCTACTCTAGCTGAATATTTCATATATCCTCTTTATAATTTTGGTGGATTATTGTATGTTTCAGGATTAGTTAGATCGTATGCGTAATCCTCGTAATCTTTTAACATTACAGTTTGTGTTATTTCTCCCTTACCTTTTAATGCAGGAAAAGGTATAACATAAATTTTTGGAAACTTTACTGTGAATAAAAAATCAAAATCTTTTTCAGTATAACGATATTGTTCTCGTTTCTTTTGACCTTTTCTTCCTCCTTTTTCTCTTCTTAAACTTACTGAATCTTTTTTCTCAGTAGCTTTAACTTGTATTGTAGTCCATGAATCTTCACTACAAATTACAAAATCACATCTGCTACTAGGGTTACATGGTTTGAATACTTCGTAATGCCAACGATGTAATATATACTGTACTAAAGATTCTCCTGCCAAGCCGATAGTTTGATTAGCTTTGCCTTGAGATTCTCTAATGTGTTTCTCCCCAATTATTTCCGATGGAGTATTCTCCTGAGAGTGGGATTCGGAGTCCAAACCTAATCCCTGTAGAGGTAATTGCCTCGACACAAACTCTACCGATTTCTTCTGCATAGTTCTCCTTTACTGTGAGTTGAACTTCATCGTGAACGAAAGCTACTTGATCATAATCCTCTCCACGCTTGAAGCCTTTCTTGTTCAGTAGTGAATGCATTTCCACTACCCACTGTTTACAAATAATAGCTCCTGCTGATTGTAGGAGTGTGTTAAGAGCTGCATGTTTAGATCTTACAGGAACAAGTCTACCATCTAATCCTCTTAGTGTACCTCGTTCAGTTGCTTTTCTCTGAACAGCTTCTCTTAAAGATTTTAATGCTGGAAGTTCTGAGAGAAACTTTTTCTTTAATGAGCTTCCTTCTTTCCTACCTTTACCCACGATCTCACCGATCTTTTGATCTCCTGCACCATACAGAAAGCCATATATGAATGTCTTTGCCTGATCCCTCGTAGCCAATCCGGCAGCCTCCTGATTAACAGAATGTATGTCCTCCTCCAACAGTTTCTTACCATATTCACCATTGTCATACTTAGCAAGATAATGTGATAAGCAACGCAACTCAAGACCAGAGACATCAATACCCAATAGTTTCTGTCCTGTATTCGGGACAAATAAAGCCCTGCAATCCTTCCCAAAGGGTGCGTTTGTATTCGGGACTTGAGCAAGGTTCGGGTGCGAATGAGATGCTCTTGAAGTCGATGCTCCCATCGTGTTGACTCTTCCATGTAATCTCCCCTCTTTAACGAGTTTAAGCCAAGCTTGATCACCTTCTGCAAGCTGACCAATGCGTTTATTAATCATTAGATATTCAGACATTAATTTAGCTTCTGGATAATCTAATTTTTTAAGGATACTCTCATCAACTTTAGGTTCACCAGTAGGAGTAAACTCTTTAGGTTTCCAACCTCTTAGTTCCTTTAGTCTCTTAGCGATGTGTTGCCTTGAGTTAGGATTAAACTCTATAATTTTTACCTTAGTGTAGAGTTCATTCCTTCTAAGTCCTTCATTGATAAGCCATGTTCCAAAGACATCTTTAAGTTCTTCGGATAATTCATCTCTCCTCTTAGAAAGTTTGGAGTATAATTTAATAGCATGTTCTTCATTGAAACAAAACCCAGTTTTTTCTTGCTCAAAACAAATTTCTGCTATATTATGTTCCAAGCGTATGGATTTTTCGGATGGTAATTTTGCCCTTAAATTTTTCCATAAAATATTTGTGAGTTCGACATCGTTCTTACAGTAATCTATCATCTCTTCTGATAGTTCCTGGAAGTCCTCTGTTTCGTTCCCAAAATCTCCCTTGTAATGCTCAAGACGATATCCCCACGCTTCCAGAGAATGTGATCCCCATAAACGAGGTTCTAATCTACGAACTGATGCATCTTCCTGTCTGATGTCAGGATAAATTAAACGAGATAGAATAAGTGTATCAGTTATCTGATCTATAGGTACACTTAGACCATAAAATCGTTTTAATATTTCTAAGTCAAATCCTAGAATGTTATGACCTATGACATGACTATTTCTTAATTTATTTACTGCTGTCCTTATTTCTGAATCAGTAGTTGCTACTTCCATGTAAGACATGTGATCAGTAGCTTCAACTTTCATAACCAGACAATGTACTTTTGTACATGTATCTAAAAGACCATCAGTTTCTATATCAAAGATTATTTTTTCCATATTAAAAATCCTCCTTTTCCTCCTTCTCAAATCCATAAGATTTAGCTTCCTCTTTAGAAGCAGCTTCAGTCATTCTCCCTGTTTCTTTGGAGTAATGAAGAGTATCGGCAATACCAGTTTCTCCTGTCCAACGATTCTTTAGTATTCTTACTGTAGTCAGATCAGAATTTTCCTCATCTTGCTGATTTCTCTCACAACCAATCACAATATCTGATAATTGTGCTATACCATGTGATCCTCTGAGTTGGTTTAATGATGTTCGTACTCCTTCTTCATGACCTTTATCTCCTGAAGGTCTACGGAGATGTGAAACTAATATTAATGAACATTGAACTTCTTCAACTAAGCTCCTAAGCTTTGTCATTACAAAGTCCAACATCCTACGCTCATCACCACCTTCCAAACCAGATAATATAATGGTGATATGATCAAGGATAATGTGAGTACATCCCATTCCCTTAACGAGGTATCGTACCTTGTTGAAAAGATTGGAGATTTCCATACTCCCCCAATGATCATACATGAACAAATTGCCAGTTCCCAATACGTTATCAAATCCATCTTTCAACTCCTTCTTGGTGTACTCTACATTCTGTAAATGAATTGGTTTATTCAAATACAGACCTATAAATCCAAGTGCAGTTCTCTTTGTGTTCTCTTCTAGAGCTAGATAACCTACCTTCTGGTTACGGAGAATTAATGAGTAAGCTATTTCTCTACATACCTGACTCTTACCTATCCCTGATCCTGCGGTAATTGTTACTATTTCACCTTTACGGATTCCCTGAGTCATATTATTCAGCCCATTGAAGGGATAAGGAACGGATTCAGATTTCTGAGAAGTTGATACTAATTCCCAAGTATCTTTTCCGTCTATTATTCCGTCAGGTCTATAGGATTTTGCTCCCCATATAGCACTTATTATGTCTGCTCCTCTTCCCTCCTTGATCATTTCATTTGGATCATTAAGCGGAAGAGTTGCTATCTTTACTTTTCCGGGAGAAAATAACTGGACACATTCATCCACAGCTTTCTGTCCTGCTTCATCCTGATCGAACATTAGAATAACTGATTCAAAATTTTCCAAGTATTCTAAGTCATTCTGGATTGCTTTCCTAGCTCCGGCTGCTCCAGTAGCAATAGATACAACGGGCCATTTATTACCCTGTGCCTGAGATACAGACATCGCATCTATTTCTCCCTCACAAATTGTAATCATTTTCCCTTTTTCCCAAAGATGCTTTCCGTATAGTCCAGCTTCTTTTGTATCTCCAATAAATAGGAAATCCTTGTTAGGGAATCTGAGTTTCTGAGCGATTACATGTCCGTTCTTTTTGTAATTTGCAATCTGAACTTTTTTACCTTTGAAAGTTCCTGTTTCATATCCCCACTTATCCACAGTGGTTTGATTGATACCACGTTTTTTAAGTGGAGTTCGTTCTCCTTTTATAAAATCCATTGAATAATTCTCCTCTTGTTTAGTGTTATCTTCGTCTTCTCCTTTCTGTCTATATCCACATCCCGGAGTAAAACACCAACCATGCCCATCATCGTAGATTGCTAGGTTATCTGCTGAACCACATCTAGGACATGGAGCATGAGAGATGCAAGTAGATTCTTGTTCTCCCATATTTCCCCTTTAAATTTTGAACCAGTAACTAAAAGTTAGGACAATGAATTAGACATCAATGTTTCTACGCATCTCTAGTCTCTCTGGGTCACTACAATTACATAGTTACTGGTTTATTTTTCATGAATCCAAGAGTTAGGAACTATTGATTCGGCATATAGAAAATCATACTTCTCACACCACTCTTTACAAGTGAACCTTCCTCCTTGAACTTTTTTACTTAGTTTTTGAAATACAAATCTAATATCTAGTTCGGGATGTTGCTGCTTTATAAGTCTATGTTTTCTCTGATCTTCAGATTTAAACCATCCCTTAACTTCTATTAAGATACCATTCGGAAGCAGAAAGTCTGGAGTATATCGTTTAGGAACTCCATACTCTATTTTGTGAGGTTCAAAGATATACTTGACTCTCTGCTTTTCCAGTTGATCTGCAACCAGACCTTCTAAATCAGACCTATAACGATTAAAAGTCTTCTTCATCATCAGAGGTAGATTCATCTTCACTGGTTACAAAAGGATTTTCAGAAGGTTCTTCGGATATGAATCCTTCTTCCTTTGCAAATCCTGATGTTTCAGAACCTTCGTACTCAACCAATTCAATAACTTGAACTGCATTGAAGTACATGGTAACTCCTGATTTCCCATTTACAGTATATGGAACTGGAGAGTAAGATACCTTAACTGTTGATCCCCAACCAATATCCACATTACAAGGCTTCATCTGAGAATCAACTACCATGATCTTAACTTCACGAGATTCTCCATTCTTCCCTCTTATGGAAGTTTTCTGCTTGAACTTGAAGATAATATCATCTCCATCTTCCTTGTAGGGAATAAACTCAGATGCTTTTTTGCCTGAAGATTTAACTTCATCAGCAATCCAACCATCAATCTGAGCCATCCATTCCTTTGCTTGCTTTGATTTAGCTGGAAGCAAAAGATTGATCTGATAATTATCATACTCAGGATGAGGTCTTTTAACATTTACCCATTTGCATTTAGCTTTGGGTGAAACCATTTTTGTTGTTGCCATATTGTTCTCCTTATTATATATTATATATTATACAGTATATTGATACGACTTAAATTGATTTATTATTTCCTTTTGAATAGGATCTAATCCATCATTTTCTTCTTCTTCTTCTATATCCTCCTTCTTTGAAAATAGGGTTATAAGATATTCTGGATCTATTCCAGAATTGTTAAGTTCAATATAGATATCTACAGGTAATGGTTCTCCTGATTTTAATATCTCTATTGCCTGATATTCTATGTCTTTCATATTTACCTTTATATCTAGAGTGTCCAAAAAGAAATTAACAGAAAAAATAAGGTGATCTTAACACCTCATGAATATTAAGATTTCCCATCTTAGGAGGTTCAGGAACTTCATCCAGAACTTCCAAAGCTGCTTTATAGAAATCATCCAAGACATCATTGTTCTTATAAATATCCACGAATGCTTCTCTTAAAAGCTTTGCCATCTTAGGAGTATTATGAGCATGAGTTCCATAACTGTCATGGATCATGGCATAACTATTTATCTCCTCCTTATTGCATAGATGCACAGTAAGAGTTAGTGCTGAGGCATCCAGAGAATGTACAAAGTTAGGTGCTGATCCATTTACTGACCTGAGTATATCTATCTTTTTACCATCCTCTTCATAAATCACAGGCTTCAGGAGTTTACCATCAATGGTAGTTTCTATTCTTCTCCATTTAAATGCCTTGTAATGCTGGTAGATGTAGAGTCCAGTAGGAGTTTTCCAGATTACAGGATAACCTTTCTTGGAAAGCTCAGAACTTACATCTCTTATCCAATTCATAGCTTCTCTTGCAGAAACTACAACTTCTCCTATGGCATTCCAGACTAAAGCAGTAATCCAGTTTATGTACTTGGATAGAGTTTCATTCTCAGGAATTTTGAATTCTTCTCCTTTCCTGAGTTGATCTTCTACATATTCCTCAACGTAAACCATTGCACTGAACCTAGTTCCACCATAAGGAACAACCATCACTGGTCTTTTAGTCATCTTTCGATTGATTAGACCAGATTCAAGCCACTTCTTAGCCATTGGATCATCCAAAGCAGCTAGTCTTTTGGTTTCCCTGAGAACTACATCTGCTACCTCCTGATAAATGTCCTGTGGAGAAGTTTCTTTTGTTAAGTTTGTCGCTTTACCTCCGATAGGACATCTCAACATAGCTGAATAATGCTGTAAACCATTGTTAGAGCCATCTAAAGCTATCGGGAGATAGCTGAGTACCCCTAAGCCTTTTCTTTTCAATACAGCCCATTCTGAGCAGAAAGCAAAGAATAACCAAGCATCATCAAATTGTGTCCACCAATCATAGTCCAAACCATGATCCGCAGATTTGATAATATGTTCCTCATTATCCAAGACCCATTGGATTCTTTCTGAGAAAGAAACTTTGTCTACTCCTGCACAGTTTGCACCATGAATAGCAAGCCAATCTTTTTGTTCCTGATTCTCGATTGGTAGACCTTCTCCGAATGTTAGGAGAGCTTTGGCATATTCTGTACCTTGAGGAGTCAGGAAAGAAGATACAGTATACTTTCTTCCTCTGAAATCTGCTTGATACGGAAAATAAATCTGCTCAAAGTCCTTGAATTTATTGGCTAAGTTCAGAGTCCTCATGAATTGAAGAAGTTGAGACTTCCTTCGGATATTTTCCTCATATATTTGGGTAGCTTTTACTTTCCAAGCCTTAAATTTTAGCTTGGTTTCCTCATCCATATCTTTTTTCTTGAGGTCTTTCGGGATTTCTCTTGCTGGAAGATCAAGCTCATTCTTATCAGGCATTGAGCCTATAATTCTTCCCTGATCCCATGCTTCCTGCATCACCTCTAGAACTCTGGAGTTTACCTTCCACTTGGTTGATTGAAGTGAGTTCACACATTCAAATTCCATATCCATGTTGTGAAATGGCACATTATTTTTAACATTCTTATAAGTTTCCTTAATGAATGGTAATCTATGGCTTAGATATCCCCCATTATGAGGACTAGTCCAATTCTTAGGAGTCGTAACCATTGGTAGATATGCAGGAGACATTAATTCTCCCTGACTGATTATATCTTGGATCATATCTAAGGTTTCCTGAGTAGGAACAATAGTGTAGGAAGAATATTTTTTCCCTCTGGTTCTTGTTGAACCTATTTTAATTAATCCTGTAGACCTAATAATTAGATCAATCATTAATTGTCCTACCTTAGTACGTTCTACCTGAGTCCAAACTGGTACTTCTTCTCCCATCCTGAAGGATGCTGTACGGATTAATCCATACCTTCTGTAATGTCTGGAAGCAGATATTTTTCCTATCTTTTTCACTAACATTTGGAAGTAATCCTTATCTTTATCCTCCCACATATTAAATCTTACCTGATCAGATAATGCCTGTCCTATCTGATGAGATAGATTTATAAGTTTTTGGGAATGTGATATTCCATCCATTAAGGCTCTTAAACTGATAAAAGCTGCCACATCGTTATCTAACATGGCAAGGAAAGGACTTACTGATTTCATCCTTCCTGGTTTCCCAACCTCCTCAGTTATATGATTGTGAATAGCT
>CEUS01043339.1_pt1 | contig 10698 bp, 10 predicted proteins | sample 427031 | NCBI WGS metagenome assembly CEUS01 (sample SAMEA2622837, study PRJEB7988) | marine metagenome | biome: marine biome (ENVO:00000447); feature: marine epipelagic mixed layer (ENVO:xxxxxxxxx); material: "saline water (ENVO:00002010), including plankton (ENVO:xxxxxxxx)" | depth 140 m | reverse complement strand
GCCCTTTGTCGCCGCCTGCCGGGTCGGCTCGATCGATCGCCTGGGCCTCGGTCTCGGTCGTGAGCACGCCGAACACCACGGGAACCCCGGTGTCGAGGGCCACCGCACCCAACCCGCGCGCCACCTCACCGGCGATCAGCTCTAAATGCAAGGTCTCTCCCCGTATCAGGCAGCCTAGGGCAAGTAACGCGTCGTGGCGACCCGCACGCGCCAGGCGACCACACGCCTGGGGCAATTCCCACGCTCCTGGCACCCGATAGACTTCGACATTCTCGGTCGCAGTACCCTGCTCCGTAAGGCACTGGACTGCGCTCTGGAGCAGCGCTTCGGTGATGTGGGAGTTGAAGCGGGACGCCACAACCCCGAAGCGCCGCCCGGCACCCGAGACGCGACCGGCCAGCTCGGCGGCATAGGAGCCGTCACCGGAGCTCACCGTTCCCCCACCATCAGAGGATGTGCCCCAGCTTCGCTCGCTTGGTCTCCAAATAGTGCTCGTTGTGCCGGCCTGGTTCCACCTGGAGGGGCTCGCGCCCCACAATCTCCAGATCATAGCCGTCGAGACCCACCACCTTACGGGGGTTGTTGGTCAGCAGACGGATGGAATGGAGGCCCATGTCCAAGAGTATCTGTGCGCCAATGCCGTAGTCGCGCAGATCCGGTTTGAAACCGAGCGAGGTGTTGGCTTCGACGGTGTCCATGCCGTCATCCTGGAGAGCGTAGGCACGCAGCTTGTTGCCCAACCCTATCCCGCGCCCCTCTTGCCGCAAATAGACGATCGCACCCTGCCCCTCCCGGTCGATCCGTTCCATGGCGGTTGCGAGCTGCTGACCGCAGTCGCAGCGCCGCGATCCGAATACGTCACCGGTCATACACTCGGAGTGCATACGCACGAGAACCTCGGGCTTACCGGCGATGTCCCCCTTCACCAGCGCGAGGTGCTCCCGGTCGTCCACCAGGCTCCGGTAGCCAATCACGCGGAAGTCCCCGAGCGAAGTCGGGAGGTCGGCCTCTGCGATGCGCTGTACCAGCCGCTCCTTCTGGAGCCGGAACGCCACCAGCTGTGCCACCGTTATGAAGCGGAGGTCATGCTCCCGAGCAAAAACTTCCAACTCAGGACGGCGGGCCATGGTGCCATCTTCCTTGAGTATTTCGCAGATCAACCCGGCCGGCCTGAAACCCGCGAGCCGAGCCAGGTCCACCGAGGCCTCGGTCTGGCCCACCCGCCGGAGGACACCACCCGCGCGAGCGCGTAGGGGAAACATGTGGCCTGGTCGGCACAGGTCGGAAGGTCGTGTGGTGGGATCCACCAACAACCGGGTCGTGGCGGCACGGTCCTGGGCGCTGACACCGGTCGTCACACCGAAACGGCGGTGTCCGTCGACAGACACGGTAAAGGCTGTGCCCTGCGGGTCCGTGTTCTGGTCCGCCATCGGGGACAAATCAAGTTCGTCCGCCCGCTCCTCGGTGAGAGCGACGCATAGGAGCCCGCGCCCGTGCTGGAGCATGAAGTTGACGACGTCGGGAGTCACGACCTCGGCGGCGCACACCAGGTCACCCTCATTCTCCCGGTCCTCGTCGTCAGCGACTACTACAATCCGACCTCTCCGGATGTCCTCCACGGCATCTTCAACGCAGTCGAAGAGCGTGACACTTTCCTCGCTCGAGTCGTTCGAGATACGCATCATGGGTCGGGGATGGCTGGGTCGGGTGAGCGGCCCGGGACGGCACGCTGTGAAGCAAGGATCCTACCCACGTACTTCCCGATCAGGTCCACCTCTACATTCACGGCGTCCCCGATGCGGAGACTTCCGAGCGTCGTGACCGCTCGCGTGTGTGGGATGAGCGCGACCTGGCAGCTCCCGGGACCTGGTAGCGCATTCACCGTGAGGCTGACACCGTTTAGGGTGATCGATCCGTGCAGGACCGTTACGTCCTCCACTTCGGGAGGAAGCCGTACGTCTACCAGCCAGCTATCACCATCGGAAAGCACGGCGAGCACCTCACCGACCCCATCCACATGACCCTGTACCATGTGGCCGTCCAGGGGGGCCCCAAAACGAAGACCTAGCTCTAGGTTAACTTGCACACCCTCGTGATAACCTCCCGCAACGGTGCGCTCCAGCGTGGTCCCGATCACATCGACCGAGAAACCGTCCGAGTGGAGATCGACCGCGGTAAGGCACGCGCCGTCCACCGCCACCGACCGCCCGACCGTGAGACCCTCGATCACGTCGGGAGCACAGAAACGGATACGACGCCCAGCCGCGTTTGTGTTGACCAGGCTGACCACGCCGGTCGCCTCCACTATCCCTGTGAACACTCCGCTCAAGCCTCCCGCTCGTAGACCGTGATCACGTCGTCCCCCAACCGCTCCGGGTCGAAGGCCGGCACCCATTGACCCCACATGCCCTCGGGGAAAGGTCCAGGAAACGCAGACACCCCGGCGGAACCGAGCACGTATGGCGACTGGAATAGGTAGAGTCTGCACGCCATCCCCTCCGCTAGAAAGGAACTCGCGAGCCGGCCACCACCCTCGCATAGGATAGATCGGATCCCCGTCTCTGACGATGCGTCTAGCACTGCACCCAAGTCGAGCCCTCCCTGCGCCACCGGCACCGGGTGCACTTCGGTTCCTGCACGTTCCAGACGCTCCAGCTCAGCTTGTTGAGCGTTCTCCCTAACGAACATTATCACACGTCCCTCTCGTTCGCGGAAAAGTGCACTGGTCTCTGCGAGCGAGGCTTCCGAATCCAACACCATGCGTGCAGGGGGCACCCGTGGAATCACGCTCCCCGCGCGTACGGTGAGACGGGGGTTGTCCACTCGTGCCGTGACCGACCCGACCATCACCGCGTCGAAGCCCGCCCTCAACTCGTGCGCTGCGCGGAGGGCTTCGGGCCCGGTCACCGCGGTCTGCTGCCCCGGCACCGCAGCGATAAGGCCGTCCAGCGACACCGCCAGCTTGACAGCGACGAAAGGCCGCTCCGTCTCGTGCTTGTGGAAGAACATCGGATTCTCGCGTCGGCCGACTGCCACGGGCCAAACCGGACCGTCGACCCGAATCCCGGCCGCGTCCAGAGCGGCGCCTCCTCCTCCGGCACTCCCCCCGGGGTCTGCAACTGCATACACCACACGTTCTACACCGGCGCGTACGAGGGCGTCGGTACACGCGGGCGTCTTGCCCCGGTGACGGCACGGCTCAAGGCTCACGTACGCCGTCGCGCCGACCGTATCCTCCCCGGTGCGCTCCAGCGCATCCACCTCCCCATGGGGGCCGCCGAACTCGCGGTGCCAACCTTCGGCCAACACGCACCCGCCACGCACTAATACACACCCTACCATCGGGTTTGGGTGGACCCGGCCCCAGCCCTGTCGCCCTAGGAGGAAGGCGCGGTCCAACCAACCCAGGTCCTCGTCTGAAAGATCAATGAACGGTCGCTCACGGGGACGTGGGTCGCCGTGTCCCGGCGGACGCAGAAGGCTTGAGACGCCGCTTCCCAAGAGACCGTCCTACCAGGTGAGGCGGCTCGCGACCGAACCAAATACCGACCCCTTGGTTGGGTCGTTCCCACCGGCGGGACGGCCCAACGTATCGGCCCATCCGGTGGCGTACCCGACCTCGGCCGATACCTGAAGCACCAGGAAGGTGTAGGAGAAGCCCCCGAAATAGAGCTGACGGTCGCTCGTGAAAACCCCCGAGGAGGCCTGGCCCGTGCGCACAAGGCCGCCTACGGTCTGCCGTACCGTCAGCGTCGTGCTCCCACTGTACCGCTCCCACCCCCAGCCCCCCAGCACACCAACGGCGAGGAAATCCTTGCCCGCAACGGCACGCACCGAAGTCGCGGTCGGCTTGAACGTGAGATTCACTCGGTCAGCATCCGCACGGCCCCATGAGGCCTGTGTCATGGAGCGGCGGACAACCGACACGCTCACACCCGGAAGGGTGAATGATTCCCGCAATAACCCGAGACGTACACCATAGCCGAGGCCCTCGATGGAGCCGTCGAACCCCGCACTATCGGACAAACCGACCAGCGTGGCCGAGCCGAGCAGATCTAGCGAAAAAATCCCACCGACGGTGGGAAGCAGAGCGAAGCCATTGAGCACGCCAACCGTTACGCCCACCTCGACGGGAAGCGCCGAGAAAGTACGCTTGTCCACTCCACCGGTGCGGGGATCCGGCATGTCCGCGTGGGCAAGGCCACCGCGTACCGACAGGGCAAGCCGGGGCGAGCTACCAAGCCGACGGCCCAACGTGCTCGTGCTCCCCGGAACCGGAGTCCCGAGGGAAGCAGCGGCCAGCCCGACCCCCCCGCGCGCCGCCTGGAGGGCGAGCGCACCCTCCAGGCAAAGCGGCTGTAGGGCCGGATCGGCACCGAAGCACTCGGCCGCCATTTCTATGACGGTCCCCTGGGCGGAGGCTCCCACACGTCCCACCACCAGGAAGAGAACCGACAGCGCTATCGCCTGGGGTAGCTTACGGGAAAAGTGCAGCTCAGCCATAGCGAACCCCTTGGCCAGCCTCGATCTCCCCCATAATCCACGCCGTCTCACCCTCCGAGCGAAGCGAATCGATCACACCATCGGCGTGAGCAGGGTGGACGATCGCGATCATCCCGACCCCCATGTTGAAGACCCGGTCCATTTCCTCCAAGGAGAGCGAACCAGCCCGCTGCAGGACGCCGAAAACCGGGGACAATTCCCATGAGTCGCGCCGCACGACTGCACCGAGGCCGGGGCCAAGTACGCGGGGTAGGTTGCCCGGGATCCCACCTCCAGTGATGTGCGCGAGCGCGTGCACACGGCCGCCTTCCAAGATAGGTAACAAGGAACGGACGTAGCTCCGGTGGGCCCTGAGCAGCTCGTCGGCCACACTCTGTCCCGTGGTCGGGAAAGGGTCGTCGGGCCCGAGCCCTAGCTGATCGAAGACGACGCGCCGGGCAAGCGTATAGCCGTTGGTGTGGAGCCCCGTGGAAGCGATCCCAACCAGAAGGTCGCCCACCCGCACCGCGCTACCGTCGAGCACCCGATCGCGCTCCACCACACCCACTACGAAGCCTGCCAGGTCGTATTCGCCCGCAGCGTAGAAGTCGGGCATCTGAGCAGTCTCGCCCCCGAGTAGAGCACAACCGTTCTCGCGACACCCGAGCGCGACCCCCGCTACAACCTCGGTCACGACATCTTCGTCCATAACTCCGACCGCAAGGTAGTCGAGAAAGAAGAGTGGCCGCGCGCCCTGCACCAGGATGTCGTTCACGCAGTGGTTCACCAGATCTCGACCTACAGTGCCGTGCCTGCCGGAAAGGAACGCGACCTTGAGCTTGGTGCCGACCCCATCGGCGCTCGCCACCAGCACCGGAGCACGAACACCGGGAGGGACCAGGTAGAGCCCCCCGAACGACCCGAGATCCGAAAGCGTGTTTTCGTCCCTCGTGGCTGCGACCAGATCCTTAAGCCCTGCCTTGGCACGCTCAGCCGCGTCTAGGTCGACACCCGCTTCGCGGTAGCGCGGCGCATCCTCACCAGCGCGTGAGTTTACACGAGGGGGAGACTTCCCTACCTGCTCACCCATTCCGAACTGCCCCGACCTCGAGTTCGAACGCGGTAATCTCGTGGAACTGCCGGATACGCTCCATCACCTGATCCGGTGTCAGATTTTTGAGTCTGTCCACACTAAACGCCTCCACCGCATACGAACCCAGTGCCGACCCATACACCATTGCACGGCGGAAGTCGTCCCTGGAGCGGCTACCCGACCAATCCAGATAGCCGAGGAAGCCACCCGCGAAAGCGTCGCCAGCGCCCGTAGGATCGCACACCTCTTCTATCGGGTACCCCGGCACGAAGAATACCGACGCGCTACCGAACAACACCGCACCGTGTTCTCCCTTCTTCACCACCACCCACTCCGGCCCCTGGGCCTGGATCCAGCGTGCCGCCTTCAGGAGGTTGGATTCGTCAGCGAGCTGGCGCGCCTCCGCGTCGTTGACCATCAGAATATGCACACGGCCGATGACCTCGAGGAGCGCCTCACGATTGCCGTCGATCCAGAAGTTCATGGTGTCGCACACGACCAACTTGGGTAGCCGCACCTGCTCGAGAACGTCCAGCTGCAAGACCGGATCGATATTGCCGAGAAACACGGTACGCGCGTCCCGGAAATGATCGGGAAGGCGAGGCTTGAATTGCTCGAACACGCCCAGTTGAGTCCAAATGGTGGTGCGGTCGTTCGGGTCATGGCCATAGCACCCCTTCCAACGGAAGCTATCGCCCTCCACGATTTCTACGCCTGACAGATCCACTTCCTGTTCCTCGAGAAATCTGAGCCTGTCCATCGGGTAGTCCGAACCCACCACACCGACGACCTGCACGGGAGTTAACATCGAGGCTGCGGCAGCGAAGAAGATGGCGGATCCACCGACCACGCCATCTGCACTGCCGAAGGGAGTCTCAACGTGGTCAAGGGCAACGCTGCCGACGACGAGTATAGACATCGGGTTCCCAGTTTCTAGTTCAATACGGGTCAGGTCACTGGAGGGGCTGACGACTCCTCCAAAGCTCGTTCCATCCTGACGGGCGCCGACACGTTCAGTATGCGCAGTCCGTTCCTGAGCACGACCCGCACTGCACAGGCCAGCACCAGCCGCGCGGCCCGCAGCTCGGGATCGGGCGTCAGCACGGCCAGCTCAGGGTTTCGACTCGGGTTGCCCGCGTGATACCAAGCGTTTACGGCCGCGGAAGTCTGCTCAAGGTACTCGCAAAGCAAGTGGGGAGCGCGCGCGGCGGCAGCCCGCTCCACCACCTCGGGAAACTCAGCGAGTTCCTTCACCAGCGCGAGCTCGGTCGGATGGGCGACTCGTGTCAAATCAGCTCCCGCGAGCGCCGCGACCGCGGCTTCCCCACCTGCCTTCGCGAAGATGCTGCACATGCGCGCGTGGGCATACTGGATCTTGTATACGGGATTTTTTTCGGACTGATCCAACGCCATGTCCAGATCGAAGACCAGCTGCGTCTCCGACTTTCGCATCAGGAAGAAGTACCGCGCCACGTCCACCCCCACCATCTCGAAGAGCTCACGCAGCGTGGTATAGGCACCTGCACGCTTGGAGAACTTGACCTCCTTTCCGCCCTGCTCCAGCCGGACCATCTGGTGGATCACCCATTCAGGGAACCCGTCCGGAAGATCCAGAGCCATGAGCCCGGCCCGCACACGCGCCACGGTGCCGTGATGGTCGGAGCCCTGCACGTTGATCGCATGCCTGAAGCCCCGTTCCCACTTTGCCACGTGATAGGCGATGTCGGGAAGGAAATACGTCGGGGCGCCACTACGCCGCACCATCACGCGATCCTTGTCGTCACCGAAGGCGGTGGTATTCAACCATACCGCGCCGTCATCTTCGTACACCATCCCGGTTGTACGCAGTGCCTCGAGAGTGGCATCAACCCGCCCTTCCTCGAGGAGCGACGACTCCAGATAGTGGTTGTCAAAACGCACACGAAAGTCTGCCAGGTCCCGATCCTGCTCGGCGCGCAGCCGGCGTACCGCAAAGTTGCGGAAGGTGTCCAACGCGGCTTGCGCATTGTTGCCACGGTAGCTGTCGGCGCCCTGAACATGAAATTCCTTCGCGAGATCCAATACGTACTCCCCCTGATATCCCCCGTCGGGGAGCTCCCCCCGCTCGCCCAATACCTGCATATAGCGCGCACGCACACTCATGGCGAGCAGATCCATCTGGGTGCCGGCATCGTTGTAATAAAACTCCCGGTAGACAGACCATCCGGTGGTGGCGAGTAACGCACAGAGAGCGTCTCCCAGCGCTGCTTGACGGCCGTGGCCGAGGTGCAGCGGACCAGTCGGGTTGGCCGATACCCATTCGACGATCACCCGCTCACCCGCTCCGGTGGCGCTATGCCCGTAGGTCTCATCCTCGACCACGATGCGCGCAAGCTGCTCGGTGATCGAAGCCACTGCGATCCGGAAGTTGAGGAATCCCGGACCTGCCACCTCGACCGCGGTGATCAATGTCCCAGCCAAGTCCAGCCCCGCCGCAATCTCTTCGGCAATCTCGCGCGGCGGCTTGTGTAGTGACTTCGCCAGAGTAAGCGCCACGCTGGTCGCCCAGTCACCGTGAGAGGGATCGCGCGGCCTCTCGAGTCGAACCTCCGTGTCTCCAGCTCCCATCCCAACCAACGCACGCTCGAGCGCGACCGTGATCGCAGCGCGGGGATCCGACGTCACGCGAGAACTCGGCTCATTTTTACCCACCGGAGCTAGGCTTGCCGCGTGATGTCTTGGACAGGGATACCTCCTTCTGCCCGCCCGTGTCCTTTCCAGCAGCTTTGACCTCACCCGCCTTGCTGTCGCTCTCCTTGGACCCTCCCTCCTTGACCTCGCTCTTCTTCTTGCCGTTGGCCTCTCCTCCGCTCGGGTTGTCCAAGGATGCCTTCTGCTTGTAGTCGTCAGATCTGGTGTCGGTGATGTAGAAACCTTCACCCTTGAACATAAAGCCGGCTCCCGGAACGATCATACGTTCGGCATCCGCCCCGCATTCGGGGCACTTAGCTGCGGCAGGATCGGACATCTTCTGGAAAACATCGAAGACGTGCCCCTTCGGGCAATGGTATTCGTAGGTGGGCATGGCGTCGGTGTTTGGATGGGCAATCGCTTCAAGCGCAGAAGCTAACGCGTGGAAGGCCCCTCGTCGTAGGTCCTCCGGGCCGCACGCACAGTGTCCCTGACCTCGCCCAGGATGGCGAGTGACTTGACCGCAGCCACGATCGGCAGCATCAGACTTTCCGCCCCGTTAGTCGCACTGGCCACTCGGCCTACCCGCCTTGCCCGGAGCAAGATCAGTTTATCGCGCTGCTACCCCTCCAGGACCGAGTAGTCAGGTTAGAACGATGCGCGGGTCCTCCTCCGCTTCAGTGAACGAGTTGACGACCACAACCACGCGCTCTCCGGTCTCGATCTCTATTTGCTGCACGTAGACTTAGTGGTCGGTTTCCTCGGCCATGAAGTCGATCGACATGGCGACTCCACCCAGCTCGCCAATGTGCGCGAAAAGCCCCCAGGCATGGACGCCAAAGCCCGGCCGGTGACGAATCGGTCCATCTCGACGAACAGGTCGCCGTCGATCACCAGGTCCAGCCGCTCGCGCGAGGAGGCCTTGGCGCGCTGCTGCTGGGCACCCCGCCGAACTTGTCCACTGCCCAGTTCGTACTCGCGGCGGAGCTCTTCCCGCCTCCCGAGCTTCTCGCGCATCGTCACCGCTGAGGCCTCAGATTCCGCCCGGCGGGCGCATGCCGGGACACACCACCTGGAAGGGTGGACCGTCCATTGCCGGGGGCTCCTCCCCCGGAAGGACTTTGGGTCTCCGATCGATGAGCACCGGTTGCTCCCCGGTCGCTATGGGCGACATGGTCTGGTCCTGCATGCATACCAGTTGATTGTCACGCACAGCGCGGCCGTGCTCAATCCCCAGTTGGCCGGTGGCACCCGGAAAGGCCGTGATGCGCCCCAACGCAGCAGCGATGTTTGTCGGCGAGCGGGCGCCGCCACGCAGTGCCTCGAACATCAGCCCGGCCGCGTCGTAACCCACCGCGGGCACCGAGCTCCGCAGCGTGCGGCGGTACAAGGTCTCGTACGCGCGCACGAGCGCTTGGGCTCCGGGGGACTCGTTCTGGCCGGTCGGATCGGGAGTGATGGCAACGACCCCGTCGGTGTGGCGTGGGCTGACCGCCCCGAGCACGTCTTGGCGGGTCCACCCACCGGTACCGAGGATCCGGACGTCCAAGGTGTCGATGCCGAAGAACGTGATCTGGGGCGCAACAATCTCCACGTCATCGGCGGGAATCGGGAGGACAAGGGCGTCGGGAAGTAGCGCCTCGATGCTGTGCATCTGTGTCTGGAAGTAGGTGGTGCCCTGGTCGTACAGGAACTGCCCCAGGACGGTCCCGCCAGCCGCCCGAAAGGCATCAGTGAATGCGGATGCCTCCTGCTCGGATTCCGCCCCGCGCGGGTGAAGAAGGGCGACCCGGGAGATCCCAGAGCCAGCGGCCCACCGGGCCAGTGCGCGGGCTCCCGCTAGGTCGGGACCACCTAGAGTGTACACGTTCTTGGCCCCGGCGACGACGTGGGAAGCGGTGGGCGAGATCAGGGGAATCGGCCGCACGCGCGCGAACACAGCCGCGGACAATTCGGGCTCTGCCAGGGGACCCACCACGACAATCGCACCGGCTCGCTCCAGCGCCTCCATTCCCCTAGCGGCACCCTCAGCAGTTCCCCGGTCGTCTTCCACCACAATTTCGACGCGACCCGAAAGGCCAGCGGCGGTAGCAGCGGAACGGATCCCTTCTTCGATCTGGTCTGCCAATCGCGAGAGCGCCGGGGGCCCGCTCTTCGGGAGCAGGACCCCGACCACGGCAACCGGGCCGGTCAATCCGAGAGCTTCGTCGATTCGCCCCGCCAAAATCGCGCGGCTTAGATCAGCATCGGTCCCCGTAGCTCCGGCAGCGAGGGCGTCCTCAGCGCTCCGGCGCGCCAGCTCGTCGTCTCCGTTGTTGAAAAAGTAACGCGCCCGGGCAGCCATGAGTGGGGAGCGGAAAAGATGACCGCGTGCGAGCGCGTCGAGCCGCAGGTCCAGTGCGGCTGCCCCAAGAACCGCGCTGGAGCGCCGAACCAGGTCCAGGGTGGCCGCC
>CEUS01029332.1_pt1 | contig 10699 bp, 7 predicted proteins | sample 427031 | NCBI WGS metagenome assembly CEUS01 (sample SAMEA2622837, study PRJEB7988) | marine metagenome | biome: marine biome (ENVO:00000447); feature: marine epipelagic mixed layer (ENVO:xxxxxxxxx); material: "saline water (ENVO:00002010), including plankton (ENVO:xxxxxxxx)" | depth 140 m | reverse complement strand
GGAACTTCGTTCCACGTGAATTTCAACCCTTTCGGCAGCACAATAAAATGAGTCCCGACCGTATGCGTCTCAAAACGCGCCATGATGAACGCCTCACCCCGTTTGGCAGCGGTCACGACACCGTTTTGCTCGATGGGCGCCGAGTTATCGTTGTTTGACAGAAAATACGCCTGGGAAGTTACATCACGGTCGGTGCCATCTGAGTACTTCGCACGCACACTGATTTGCTGTGTCGCCCCTTCACCATCGAGCACCGCTCCCTTGGGATAGATTTCCACAGAGACCACGGTAGGCACTTTGGCCGGATCCGGGTCATTGGGGGCACCGGCAACCAGCCAACGTTCTATGGTGCGGGCCATCTCGCTATCGATGTCAAATCGCTTGCCGCCGGTATGCGGAACCGCACCCGTCGCCTTTTCCATCACCAGGCTCTCGCGTGGCACCGCCAGGTTAATACGGCGGCCGCTCAATTCGTGAGTCATGCGATAATGGTCGCCTTGAGGGTCAAACCCAAACAACGAGAGCCGAAACCCATCCTTGCCACTAGCTGCACCGTGGCAACTTCCCGTGTTGCAGTTTGCCTTCATAAAGACGGGCATGACATCAAGCATAAAACTGATGGGAACGTCTTCTTTAGCGCGTTCGACCTTCACCGGCACAACCAACTGATGGCCGGCATACGTGACCGTGAGCTGCCCCTCACCATCCTGCGACGGGTAGAGAACATTCTTCTCAAGCCGTGCCAAACCAGCATCGCTGAGCGCAAACTGGGCTTTGTCGGTAACATCGCGCGTAATACCATCAGAGTAGATTGCCTGCACAATCAAGCCTTGCCGGTCACGCACCGTACTGAGATGAACATCCGCGGGATAAACCTTGATCTCAGCCGGAGCCACCTGTGGCGTTTTTGATTCCTCGGCAGTCACCGGAATTGCCCAAGTGAGAATTGCCGTGGCAACGATAAGAAACACCTGCGTACGCATAAGAGTCATCCCTCTTCTGTGACCGAATTCGGTGTATGTCCAATGAGTGAATGAAGTTCAGGGTATTCAGACGCCAGGAATATTGCCTGCTACTCGCCGCCCTCCTGGGCGGCCTTGGCTTTCTCTTCCTGTCGTTTTTTGGCAGCCAACCGGAGCTTCTGCAAACGCGTCAACGGCTTCGGAGGCTTCTTTGGCTTGGGCTTAGGTTTCGCCTCTGGCTTTTTCTCGGCAGCCTTGGGCTTGGGCATCGGTTTGGGGGCATCCGGTGGGGGCGGCAACGGCTTGTCGATTTGCAGTTGAACTCCGCCCGCCCGACTCACGATCGGCTCACCGTTCTTGGGAATCGTGACCTGGCAGATCAAGTTGTGCTTTCCAACTGGACTCGCCGGGTCTGTCTTCAGGGTGAACACCAGCTCTTTCGTATCTTTGGTGAACTTCATCGGTGTCGTCGTCACCTTGGGAGGAATTCCCAAGAGCTGCGCGGTAGCCTCACCCTCAAAAGGCGTAGTGTGATTCAGCTTGCACAGAATCTGTGCTTCCTGCCCCTGCTCGCAGGCCGGTCGTTGCATTTCAAAACGCACGAACGCGTCGGCAATCTCCAAATCCGCCAACTGGGAAGAGCCCCACATACCGCCAGACGAACCCAGGGCAAAGACTTTCCATTTCTTGATCTGGGCACCACCATTCGCATTGATCGGATAATTCACCTCCGTCTTGCCCTTGGGAATGTTGACGGAACTTGCCGCACCGAGTCCCGGTGGACGGAACGGAAATTGCACATTGATCCCTTCGTCCCAACCTTCCTTTTTGGTGGCCACGATCTTCAACTGCATCGATCCGTCTCGAACAACAGGCACCTTGGGCACCACAATATCGATCTTGAAAGGCAACTCCTCAACGACCGCCACCGCCAACTGCTTGACAGATTTCCAACGGTAACGCGACTGGCCTGGGGCTGCGATGATGTAGTCCGCCGTGTTACCAAAACTACCGCGAATAGCTTCGTTCTCGACGTGCCGCGCAGTGAAGTCCAACAGCTTGCCTGAAAGCGGAGCATCGGCTGCCGCCTCAAATACCACGGGCATCGTATTCATGTTGGACGGCATATTGTCGCAGAGCATTTTCAAGCCAGCCGGCAAGTCTTTGCCTTCGAGGACCAACTCACCGCCAAAGTTTCCCCGTCCCGCATTGATCAGTGTGGCAAAACGGCCGCCGCGGGGCACGTAAATCTGCTGGCGATACTGTCCATATCGCTCGACACGCGGAATGGACAACGAGAGACTTGGTTTAATTGCCTGAAACTCAATACGATAAACCAGATCCGGGCCACCCCGTCCCAGGTGGTCGGTTACTCGAATGATGTATTCACCGTCCGCCGGCACGTTAAAGCGGAAGTAGCTGTCGGGTCCGCGCGAGTCGTCATTCCCAGCGACCCCACCGCCATCGGCCTTGTAGAGGTTCATGACAGGATCCAACCCGGAGCGAATACGCCGCGCGTAGCACTCGACCTCAAACTGCTGTCCCTTCTTCGCGCTGAACCGGAAAAAATCGACATCCTTCGGTTCCTGAATGATTCCGTTGAAAGCCAAAGGCAATTCCACGGGCGAAGCTTTCGCCATCTCATTATTCGGTTCTGTTTCAAACGCATTCCCATGCTCAAACAGACGGAAATTATTGGGCGTGGGAGCAATGCCACCATCATCCTTTGCAAACACGCCAAAATCGGTGACGTCCTCGGCAGGGAGAGCAAACTTCTGCACAAGTTCACCAGAGGGCAATCCCAGAAACTTGACCTCAACTTCCTCACCCTTTTTACCGCCAGCCGGATAGGCAGCAGTGGGCCGCGGAAATGTCCCCACATGGAGACGATAATTATTCCCGTTGGCATAAGCGCTTTCACGGACTTCAATGATGTACTTGCCGTCTTCAGGAGCCACAATCGACGCATATGCATCCTGGAGCGCTAGTGGCGTGTCATCATTGGCGGAAAGCTCGAACCGCTCACTATTGAGAATCGCCACATAGGGATCAAACAACGCGGTACTCAATCGCATGGCGACGACTTCGGCCGAGATACGCTGGCCCTTCTTGGCCTCGACAACGTAGTAATCCACATCTTCATTGCCTACATTCCCGTTAACGACCTTGTTCAATTCAATCGCCTGCGGTGCAGCAAACTCGCTATTGGGTTCCTTTTCTTCGATTACGGCCAGATCCTCGACCCAAAAGGTTCGATAATCCGAGAGACCGGTTTTCGTACGAACCTGCGCGACATGTTCACCAAGTCGCACATCGGGAGCAATCTTCATGGTGACTTTGACGTTACCGCCAGCCGGCTCAAGCTTGGTAACTTCAAATCCTTTATTTTCATAAAAGAAGATCTGCTCAGCATCTGCCAGATTCGAGCCATTGAATGAAACAACGATTTCCTGCCCGCGTTGCACACCGCGTGGTGTGATGCTGCCCAGACGCGGCGAGGCCGCGAAGACGCATGCAGTGAGGGTCAAGCACAAGATGGCTGTGACGTGCATCTGCACAAGAAGAAAACGTCGTGACATGGCTTCTCTCCGACTATCCAAGAAATACGGGCCACGCTTTGTCAACGTGGCCCGCTTAAGGTTCTATTCCCAATACAGGCCGCTCAAACGATCAACTCTTTACGGACCTTTCCGCCATTGACGATTTCAATGGGCCGATCGCCTGGCGACATCAGTTCTTTGTCCGCCACGATACCCAGGCGGTTGTAAATTGTCGTCGCCCAATCTTCGACGGTCAACGCATTCTCCTCCGGCTCACTTGCCGTGGAGTTAGAGGATCCGTAGACAATCCCCTGCTTCAAACCACCACCCGCCATAAGCACACTGAACACTTTGGGCCAGTGATCGCGGCCGGCGTTCCCGTTGATCTTCGGCGTTCGGCCAAACTCACTAGCGATACATACGAGTGTCGAATCGAGCAAGCCTCGATTGGTCAAGTCACGAATCAACGCGCCGAATGCCTGATCAAACGGCGGCACCTGCCCGCGAATACCACCTGCGATATTGCTGTGCATGTCCCAACCACCGTACGTCGTAGTGACAAAACGGACGCCGGATTCCACCAACCTGCGAGCCAGCAGCAAGCGAGCACCCGCGGTGTTACGGCCATACTCATCGCGGAGTTTGCCGTCTTCCTTATTAATATCAAACGCTTCACGTGCCTTTTGGGAACTAATCAGCGAATAAGCGCGATTGTAAAACGTATCCACGGCATCCAACGAATCAGACTTTTCCTTCGCCTTGAAGTAACTGTTCACGGAATCGAGTATCCGCCGGCGTCGAGTGAAACGCCCTTCGTCCACTCCACCCGGCAAATTCAAATCCTTCACTTTGAAATTGCCGCTCGCCGGATCCGCACCGAGGCTGAAACCGGCGTACGAAGAGCTCAAATAACCTGTTCCAGCAAACTGATTCGGCTGCCCTGGCACGCAGACATACTGGGGGAGATTATTGCGGGGGCCAAATTCGTGCGCTACTACGCTGCCCATACTCGGAAACATCAGAGCCGGACTTGGCCGATACCCGGTGAACATATTGTGCGTACCACGTTCATGGGCGGCCTCACCGTGTGTCATGGACCGGCAAATCGCCAGCTTGTCCGCGACCTGCGCAGTTTGTTTCCAAGCCTCGTTGATCCGCACACCTTCGACCTTGGTATCAATGCTGTTCATCGGGCCGCGGTATTCAATCGGCGCGTAAGGCTTCGGATCAAAGGTCTCCTGGTGACACATGCCGCCAGGCATAAAGATAAAGATTACGGACTTGGCTGGGCCCTCTTTACTTTCATAGAACTTCTGGTCCGCTTGCGCCTGGATCCGAAAATAATCGGACAAGGTCAGCCCCAGGCCGCCTAGAAATCCGACATGCATGAAACCGCGACGACCAATATTGTTACCTAAGCACTTCATGTAACGATCTCCCGTGTTACGGTGCACGTGCGGCCAAAAATCGAACCGGCGTGAAGAAATTCACCTGTTTGAGGTTACCAAATTCTAATCACGGTCAGACGCAACAAAACCGGCGTTTCACCGTGGCAAATCACAGACCTAAGGCAGGAAACCCGCCACCACATTTCACTGGCGAGCTCGATCTACGGCGAGGTATGAAACAACCGCACCAGCCTAACTTCCGGCACGCAAATTGTCAAATCCCGGGCGGTGAGCAGCAAGCCTCGCAGAGACAGCTTTGCGTTGGCCAGGAGCGGTTTATTTGGTTCCGGCTTACTGAATGCACCCAGGCGTGGACCGGCTGGGTACCCGGGCTCCCACACCAGCGGTCTGGGCTGGCGGATTGGAATGGCAGATCGCGCCACAAAAGAGAGCCGATCGCACGATCAAGAGGAGTGAAGGCGGCCCGCCCCAGAGCGACAATTACCGCGCTGGCCTCAAAACCGGCTTCATCGGTACTATCATCAAGTTCCGCTGGAAGCCGTACCGGTGTCCGTGGACGTGGCAAATGCCTGTAATTCGTCGCGGAGTACAACCATTTCAGCCGGGGCATCGATGCCCACACGAACGTTATCGCCGGAGAGTCGCACAATCGTCAGCACGACATCCTCGCCCAACTTGATACGTTCGCCTTCCTTCCTTGAAAGGACCAACATCGCCATCCTCCGTTCGGTATTGGCCGGCCATCCATGCCGACATCAAAGCACATTCTCGCAAGCCAGCAACCACTTCGGCAGTTGCCACATCAACCGACAGGTACCAACGCACCGGCCGAACTCAGCCGCGTCTGTTCACGGCGTTCACCTGTCGCACCGTAAAACAACACCGAATTCCGCTCAGAATCCCAGATTGCGACAAATCGTACGCTACGAGGCCCATGCAGGCAGAAATACCTGCCGCACGGTCGCTGGCTGCGCAAAAGCTGCCTTTCTGTCATATGGAAGGCGCCGAACTCTAACTCATTCTGGTCGCACAGGGTTTGGTGAACATACTGCCTCAATTCCGCCAAATCGGCAATCTGTACCGGCTCAGGCATAATAAAACCGACCTCCCGAAAGCAATTCTCTGCCCACCCCAAATTATGAACAAGGCGGCAGAAGCGTATGAATAAACCAAGGACAAAGTAGACTATCGGTACTTTGGACCGACTAGTTAATCTAGAAAAAACAAATAGCCTACGTCGTCGCAGATCTGGTTTCGACCCTAGAGGCACAAACGTCTCTATTGCTACCAGCCGTTTTTGCGAGATAAAACTGTTCTTCGCCCCCGAGCAAATCAAAAAACACGTCAAAACAGGCTAAGACCCAGCCAGCAATACCGGTCGCCTCCCATGCTCTCGTCTCAAACTGGTACAGGCGACGATCGCACCAACTGCCCGATGTGACGGCCTGGCAGCGCCGCGGCCGAGTTCCGCAGTCCGCAGCAGCCTCCCTCGGCTATTGGCCCAGTCGCCCGAATAGGCGCCGCACTAACCCCAGCAATGGCCGTGCACGAGCGGGCTGCTCTGCATCCATAGCCACTTGCCGATCGGTCTTTGCGTATTCGGCAAACGCCTCGGCCACTTTACCGGCCGCTGTGTCACCCTGGTGCAGCAGAACTCGATAATGGAGCGAGAAGGACTCGCCCTTCTTCATCGTGTGCCCGCCATCAATACTGTTGTCGCCGTAAAAGTGATGCAAGCCAAATGGGTTCGCTGCGAACAGGCCATAGGTTCGTACATGCCAGTGGGTGGGAAAGCGGAAACTGCTGGGGTGATTGAGAATCGCCACGCCTACCGTTTTCTCACCAACTGGCCCAACATAATCAACCCACTTGGCCGCCTTGCCCCAGGCACCTTTGTCTGTTTGCCCCTCACTATTAAGGATTTTGCCACCGAGCTTGGCGTCCACTTTCATAGTGCCGGCCAGCCGGACACCAAAACTCCCCTCTTTGGTGTCGCCAAACTTAACATCGCGTGCCGCCGTGATCGTAATATCAAAATCGACCCAACGGTGTTCTTGATCCGCACCGAACGTCAATGTGCGCACATCGGAGCAGTGCGTCTCTCCGGCTGGATCGACCCAGTCATTGCGGGTCGAAATCAGAGCCGTCTGGCCCCCGCGCACCTGAAGAAATTCACGGTGCAAAATATGGCCGCTCTTCTCACTCTCCCCCCAGAAATCAATGCCGTTGACATCGCCGTGTGTAAACCAGAAGGAACGATGGTGAATATGATCCGAACGTTCGGTTTCAACCGCCTCTTGCAATGGGTATCGACGGGTCAGTTCTTCACCGCCGCTACCAATCAGCGGGTATAAGACCGGTTTATGGCCAGATTTCACCAGATACTCAGTAAAGGTTTCTCCCGCCAGCATTACCTTGACACCACGATCCTCCTGCTTGACGACCTTGAAGTCCGCTGCCCGCACAGTGACTCCCGACAACAGCACCGTCGCCACCAAAACAACGCGTAGCACAAACATAGCCCACCTCCTGGCAACTGGAAAAACCTCTAACCCCTCGCAGATGGTAAACCGGCACCATCTCCCGGGCATCATCCTAACGGTTGCCCCACCAGGGCACCAGCAACCTCGCGCGCCATCAGAAAAACAAGCGCCACAGTCTGTGGAAACGACTCAAAGAAGAACCGGGCCCCCGCTGCAGTGCGTTCCGCAGAGAAACCACCAACCGGCTGCTGAAATTGCGCACAACTAGCGCGTCTGCTGGGGTCGAGACGCGATTTTTCGCGCCCGCATATAATTCGCCAGCGTAACCAGCTCAAACTCAACCAGGTGTGCGTTGGCACGCGTGACCCGCTTGCGGTTTTGTTTCGTCAGTGTCCAGTAGGGTATGTGATGTGAACGGATTCGTGTCCTGCCACTGGAACGACGGCCTTCCGCCACGCGTTCGACTTCCTGTGGCAACCACCCGCGTTCTGCCAATTGGCGGTTCAGTTCGGTGCGGATAAACGGTGGAAATCCATCCCGTATCGCGTTCAAACGAGCAATCCAATCAGCAAATTCCCGGTACTGGGCTACCGCCTCTGGGAAACGAGGCTCCTTGCCTTTGACGTGATAACGCATCCGCTCTGTCAGCAGACTTACCGACTTCTGCTTCGCATCAAACTCAAATTTTACCTCTGGCTTCACGACCGCCAGTTTGTTCGCTTGGATCGCCTCGACTTTGACCCGCGCCAGTAGGTCTTGTAGCTGCCTGGTCGTCAAGGTGGCCCGCACCTTCCGGCGTGGGTCGATCAAATGAATCGCCCCGGCGGTCGGTTCAAAGATCGTAATCTCCTGCGGCCCCGTCAGTAGAAAATCATAGACTTTTCCATCGAGGAAGACGGTCAGAGTCTTGGCCACAGGACTTTTGCCCTGACCCACGTAAATGTCAGTATCGACGTGGAAATCAGCCGCCTGGGAACCGGTCACCAGCAGGCCAAGCAGGCAGGACATGGTCACAAGCGTGCGCATGATGAAACGTCCTCAAATCGCAGGGAATGTCAGGCGGGGAAGAGCGTAGCCGGAATCGGGGAACCGTGTCCAGGGGAAATTCTGCTCCTGCCAAGCCAGGGACTGCCCGGACGGCCGCACAGTTAAGACCAGGAAATCAACTAACCGGGGCCCTCCGTCCGCCATCAACCTGCCGCTAGCGTTGCGGGCCCCCCCGCTCGTAGACGGCGGAGCCACTGGTCGATCCCAGCACCTGCTGAGCCTGTGCGCTGCTGGAGGCGACCGACTCCCTCAGATCTAGCTGGCAGTCGCAGCTTTTCGTGGCTATTCACTGCTGCCAGGCCGGTAATCCTGGCGAGCAACTAGCCCCGTTGAGCGATGTCACGATCGCGTGTTACGGATTTTCGGGGTTTTCCAACGCACATATTTGCCCAACTGGCGTACCTCATCCAAGGAATACCACTTCACCAACTGCCCCTCGACAATTTGGGCAACACCCGGTTTGTCCATGGGAACCAGTGCGGAAGCATCGAAGATGCCATCTCGCACCAACGCACGCCAAGGCCTAGTAATTGTCTTTTTCTTGATACTTCGTGGACAAACAACAATCCAGACTTCGTCACCAAGGCTGACGTCCTTTGCTACATCGGTAACTACTCCGGCATACCCCAACACCTCTCGATAGAAAGCAGCGCGGTAGTTCATACTATTGCTGTGAAGTACGATCTGCCCGCTCTCTGCGTGGGTCAGCGCGTGGAGTAACAATGCTGACCCCTGGTACCGCATGTAACGTGCTGAAAAGGAAGACTGCAGCTTGTCCACCACCTGATGACAGCGGTACCCACCCAAGACAGCGGACGCCAACAACACGAGGCACAATGCCCATCTTTTCGTACGCACTCTTCGAATCATTAAAGAGACCACCACGGCAATTCCCAGGTAAATCGGAACTGCCAGCGGATAGAAGTACTTTTCCGATGGCTCGTGGGTCCGCAACCCTACCGCCAGTGCTAGAAAGCAGGCGGGGATCAACGCAGCCAAGGGGACAGCCAAACGCGAATTTTTCTTCGCGAGCAGGCAGAGCCCGACACCGGAAACCGCCAAGAGCAGCCACCCAAAACGAGTTCCCATGAACTCTTTGAACTTCGCTCCGATGGCCCCATAGTCAAGCTTGACTTCAAGCTGCTTGGCAGAATCCCGCTGTGGCAACGTTCCACCAGCCTGACTATTCTGAGTCGAAATGACCTGCGAAACTTGTTCTCGAGAATCAAATTGACTCGCTGCCCGCGCCTCCGCCTGCACAAAAGTCTGCCGTAGATGGTATCCCTTCAGGAGTCCCGGCAGGCATAACACGATCCCTGCACAGCACGAGACCGCCACACCGAGGCACATCTTCTGGACGTTCGTCGCTGAACCAGCGCGACGTGCCTGGAAGTACCGCGTGGCTAACGCAACGAAGACGGCAAGCGCTACATACGCGTTCAGCATATGCACCCAGAATCCGAGTACAACCAGGACTGCCAGACCGCACCAATTCACTAACACTTTGGACAAGGGCAGGTGTGCGACGCGCATTAAACGCCGCTCACTGGTCAACGACAGCAACATGCAGAGCACACAAAACAGCCAGGTGCTGTAACAGCGGCCGAACGCATCAGTCGCCACCATAACGGGAGCGATAGCCAACAAGGCGGCGCATGACAACGCGGCGATGGCATCGGTCGCTCGACGCGCGAGCACATAAACCAGAGCCAGATTAGTGATCCCAAAAACCACTGCCGGTAAACGCAGCGCCAATTCGGAGACCCCAAAAACGGTCAACGACAACTTGGCGAGCAGTTCAATTCCGGGTGCGGCAAAAAAATTGTGTTCCCAGCGAAACAAGTGTCCCCAGGAACCACTCGCGTCCATAAACGTAATCGATTCGTCATACCAGAGAGGAAGTCCACTGGCAGCAACCAATCGCAATGCCCCCCCACCGACCAGGATGCCTGCCAGGACAAGCCATTCCCACTTTCGCCGCGACACGCCTGACGCTGCTTCAGTTAGACCGTGCGTTGTGCCCATAGGGCCTTGCCCAACAACCATGATGGTGTCCATAACAATCGACGTGCTTGTCTAAGATCTCCACTTTCTTCCAGTGTAATTGCGGCATGCAGGTACCGAAGAACTTTCGAAATTTCTTACTGTCCGAGATCGTCCTGCATGCTGCGTATAGACGTTACAACAGGAATATTCGCCCTAGCAGGCCCGCCTTGTTTTCTAATGAGGCAAGCCTCATCTCGGCAATGCGCGACTTG
>CEUS01009558.1_pt1 | contig 10700 bp, 14 predicted proteins | sample 427031 | NCBI WGS metagenome assembly CEUS01 (sample SAMEA2622837, study PRJEB7988) | marine metagenome | biome: marine biome (ENVO:00000447); feature: marine epipelagic mixed layer (ENVO:xxxxxxxxx); material: "saline water (ENVO:00002010), including plankton (ENVO:xxxxxxxx)" | depth 140 m | reverse complement strand
TCAACTTCTAGAGATTTTCCATTATCGTCTTTTAAAATAGTTTTTTTTATTTTGGTAAGCATGGACATTTCACATATTTATTAGGACACATAACCGACGAAACAAAATTATTTCTTGTTTCTTTTTTTAAAACCAAATCTGCAAGTCCTTCGATAAAACTCTCCTCTACGCCCAATGCTGGTACTCTTTTGTAGAAACTGCAACCATTTTTTTCGGCTAATTTTTTATATTCAATATCTAATTCTACTAATGTTTCTGAGTGTTCCGAAACAAAGGCTACGGGAACTATAACAATTCCTTTTTTTTCTTTAGAATATTTAATAATTATTTCATCCGTAGATGGACCAATCCATTTTAATGGCCCCACACGACTTTGATAACTTATTATAAAATCTAAATTTTCATCAACCAAATTAGACATTATCGCTTCAACAGTTTGCTCTACTTGCCACTGATAAGGGTCACCTTTTTTTATTTTATTTTCGGGCAAACCATGGGCAGAGAAAAGTATTTTAAAATTTTTATCTTTTAAGTTTTTAATTGTTTTTTTGATAAGATTGGCGTGAGAAATTATAAAATTATTTTCTGTCGGATAACAACAGATAGTTTTGGTTTTAACATTATAGTTTTCCTTTTTACATAAATCGTTCCACTCCTTGATCGAAGATCCCGAGGTTGATGCAGAGTATTGAGGGTAGAGAGGTAAAAGTATTACTTCTTCTGGATCATATTGTTTTACTTTTTTTATTATTTCTGAGGCTCGTGGGTGCCAGCACCTCATAACAACAAAACATTTATAATCACCCTTTTCTGATAAATTATTTTCTAAACTCTTTGCTTGATCTTGAGTCAATTGAAGGATTGGAGATTTATTACCAATTTCTTTATAAATATTTTTTGCAATTGGAGCTCTTCTTTTAGAAATAAATTTTGCTAATGGATATCTAATAATAGAAGGAATACTAATTATAGCTGGATCATTAAATAAATTAAAAAGAAAAGGTTCAACACTTTCTAGTTTATCTGGGCCACCAAGATTAAACAGAATAACAGCTTTTTTCATTTTATTTTTTTTTTATAATACTTATAACATAATCGATTATTTCAGGATTTGTATTGGGTAAAATGCCATGTCCTAAATTAAATATGTAAGGCTGATCGGCAAATATATCTAAATATCGATCAACATATTTTTTTATTTGCTCTTTTCCATTTAATAATATTTTAGGATCGAGCCCTCCTTGAATAACAACATTTTTTAAATTTTTTTTTGCCCACTCAGGCTCAATTTCATAATCAATATTTATACAATCGGGATTAACTTCTAAAGAAAAATCAGCATAATTTTCTTTAATTCCTTTAGGAAAACAAATTATAGGAACGTTTAAAGATTTTACGTAATCAACAATTTTAATAGTGGGCTCAAAACAATAGTTTGAAATTTCTTCTCTAGGTAATAACCCGGCCCAAGAGTCAAAGAGTTGAATAACGTTAGCTCCAGCTTTAACTTGTTCGCCAATATGAACACAAATAATTTCAACCAATTTATCTAAGAGATTTTTTACTTTTATTTTATCTTCTAAAAGATTTTTAATATTAATATCATTTTTTGGAGATTTTTTATGTAACATATATACTAATAAAGTCCACGGAGCCCCAACAAAACCTATAAGGCTCTTTTGGTTAATTTTGCTTTTTACATTTTTAATAGATTTATAAATAGGTGATAATTTTGTAATAAATTTTTTATTATCTTTTTTAATAATTTCTTCTATATTTAAATCTTCTAAAATTGGGCCTAAATTTTTTTCAAATCTTACTTGCTGTCCTAACCCAAAAGGTATTAATAAAATATCTGAAAAAATTATAGCTGCATCAAGATCATATCTTTTTAATGGTTGTAAGGTTATTTCCTCAACTAGCTTTTCATTAAAACAAAGATTAATAAAATTAGGATTATTTTTTCTTATTTTTTGAAATTCTGGTAAATATCTACCAGCTTGTCTCATAAACCAAATAGGAACGTAATCCTTTTTTTTTAATTTTAAACATTCCAACAATTTATCATTCATAAATATAAGTATTAAATTAAGTATTATTAGTAGTAGGGCATGTTAATAACGTGATCTATTAGTTATGTACATCTTATCCTTTTTACCTGTTATTAAACTACATTATAAATTATTGTTTTTATTATATATCTTTATTTTGTTTAATTTTTTCAGTAATTCTTGATATTTTACCAACATTATAAGTCTGTTAATTTGTTGTTAAGTAATCTTAATTAATTCATATATTAAATAAATTTATGTATATTTGTTTTTTAATAAACACTTATTAACGTTTTATGAACAAAATTTACCAAGTTTATCAAGTATCAGATTCTACCGGAGAAACTTTAGATAGGATATTTTTGGCAATTAAAGCTCAATTTTCTAACTTTAATTGTAAAACTATCCATTATTCTTTCACAAGAACAGAAAATCAAATTGATAAGATAATCGCAAAGTGTAAAGAAGAAGAAAATGTAATAATTTTATACACAATTGTTGATAGTAATTTAGCAAAATATTTAACCATCAAAACAAAAGAAAACAACGTTCCTTGTTTTGAAGTTTTAGGAAATCTTATTACTAATTTTTCCAAATTACTTAATAAAGAAGCTAGCCGCAAACCCAGCGGCCAACACGCTCTTGATAAAGACTATTATGATCGAATTGAAGCCGTACAATTTACCATGTCTCATGATGATGGAAAAATTATTTCAGATCTAGAAAAATCAGATATTTTATTAATTGGTGTGAGCAGAACTAGTAAAACTCCAACTTCAATCTATCTTGCAAACAGAGGTTATAAAACATCAAATATTCCTTTAATTCCAAACAAAGAACTACCAACCGAAGTAATTCAAAATTCTAAAAAAATTTGTACTGTTGGGCTAGTTTGTGACCCAACTAGACTATCAGATGTAAGAAGAAACAGAATTCAATCATTAAAAGAAGATAGACCACAAGAATATACGAATGAAGAGGCCATAATTGCTGAATTGGACAACTCAAAAAAATTATTTAAAAAGTATAAATGGCCAGTTATAGATGTAACAAGAAAATCTGTAGAGGAAACCGCAGCTTCAATTATTAAAATATTCGATATATTGCATTCCAAATGAATAAAAAAATTATCCTTGCTTCAAAAAGCGGGGTCAGAAAAAAAATTTTAGACGATCACAATATTAGTTGTGAAGTTATACCTGCTAATATCGACGAGGATCAAATTAAAAATTCTTTATTGCATGAAAAAGCAACTCCAAAATTAATATCAAAAAATCTTGCAGAATTAAAAGCAAATAAAATAAGTAGAAAAAAAAATGATATACTCGTGCTGGGCGCAGACAGCGTTATAGATCTGAAAGGAGAATTAATTTCAAAACCAAAAAATAGAGAAGAAGCGTTAAATATACTTAAAAAATTAAACGGTAAAAATCATCAATTAATAAGTTCTGTTTGTATATCCAAAAATGGATCTATGATATGGAATTTTACGGATTCTTCCTCATTAACAATGAAAGAGCTTAATTTAGACGAAATTAAATCATATTTAGCAAAGATAAGAGATAAGGAATTATATGCCTACGGTGTCTATCAAATCGAAGCTGACGGTAGATCTTTGTTTTCAAAAATTGAAGGAAATGAAGATACTATTATGGGCTTACCAGTTAAACAAATAAAGGAGTATTTACATAATTATAAATAAATTTATTTTAAAATGAAAAAATATTTAGTAATAGGAAATCCAATTGATCATTCTCTTTCACCTAAATTACATAATTATTGGATAAAAGAAAAAAATATTAAAGCGATCTATGAAAAAAAACAAATCAACGAAGAGGATCTTGAAGAAATAATATCCGAAGTCAAAAATGAAAAAATTAATGGAATAAATGTAACTATACCATACAAAAAATCCATTATACCGTTTTTGGATGAATTAACTCCACTGGCTAATGAATCTCAATCGGTTAATACTATTTATAAAATGAACAATAAAGTTATTGGACATAATACAGACATAGATGGGTTTGAGCTTTCTCTTAAATATATTAATTATAATGTAAAACACAAAGAAGTTTTTATTTTAGGAGCCGGCGGTGTTGTTCCTTCCATTATTTTAGCTTTAAAGAAAATGAAAGCAGCTAAAATTACTTTAAGCAATAGAACAAAAAAGAAGGCCGAGGATTTAAAAAAAATTTTTCCTAATTTAGAAATTTTAAACTGGGGAGAATTTCCTAAATTTAATATGATTATTAATGCTACAAGTTTAGGACTTAAAGAAGGTGACGAGATAAAATTAAAATACGATGAGGTTGGAACAAATAAATTTTTTTATGATGTTATTTACAACCCAAAACAAACAAACTTTTTAATAAAAGCGAAACAATTTGGGAATCAAATCATGAATGGAAAAATGATGTTTATTTATCAAGCACACCAAGCTTTTACTATTTGGCACAAAACTGTTGTAAATGTAGACGAAAAAACAATTAAATTATTAGACAATGATTAGAATAGGGATTTTAGGCGATATAGGATCAGGGAAAAGTTATGTTGCTAAACAATTTGGTTATCCAGTTTTTAATGCTGATCTAGAAGTTTCTAAATTGTATAAAAAAAGCAAAAAATCTTATATGAGACTTAAAAAAGCTCTGCCTTATTACATTACCTCTTTCCCAGTTAAAAAAAAGGAACTTTCAAGCGCTATAGATGCTAATCAACATAATCTTAAAAAAATTAATAAAATTATTCATCCGGAAATTCGTCGCAAAATGAATCATTTTATTAAAAAAAATAAAAAAAGAAATTTTGTTGTTTTAGATATTCCATTATTACTAGAAAATAAAATAAATAAAAATAATGACATTTTAATTTTTATAGATGCTAAAAAAAAAGATATAAAAAAAAATTTAAAAAAAAGAGTTAATTATAATATAAAAATTTTAAAAAAATTAAAAAAACTTCAACTTCCTCTAGAAAAAAAGAAAAAAATATCTAACTTTTTAATAAAAAATAATTTTAAAAAGAATTCAACCAAAAAAAATGTTAAAATTATAAAAAAAAAATTTTTATCTCATGTTTGAAGTAGTGCTTGATACGGAGACAACGGGTCTATCAATTTTAGAAAAACATAGAATTGTTGAAATTGGTTGTATTGAACTTAACAATCAAATTCCTACAAAAAAAATTTTTCACGAATATATTAATCCTCAAAGGGCAGTTTCTAAAGATGCATATAAAATTCATGGTTATTCAGATGAATTTTTATCTGATAAAAAAACTTTTAAAGAAATAGCTGAAAATTTTCTGAATTTTATAGATGGTAAGAAAATAATTATACATAATGCATCATTCGATTTATCATTTTTAAATTATGAGCTAAAACTTGCTAAATTAAAAATAATAGAAACTCAAAATATTATTGATACCTTGGAACTTGCTAGACAAAAGTATCCAGGAGCACAAAACTCACTAGATGCTTTATGTAAAAGATTCAATATAGATAATTCAAAAAGAGATAAGCACAGCGCATTAACCGATTGTAAATTATTAAAAGAGGTTTATATAAATTTACTTGATCAAAAAGAGCCGCAACTAGATTTAAAACAAAGCAAATTTTTTAATGAAAAAAGTGAAAAACAAATTACAAAAATTAGCAAAAATTTAAGAAAAATAATAAAACCAAGTGCAGAAGAGCTTGAGACGCATAAAAATTATCTTAAAAATTCATTACAAAAAAATTTTTTTAACTAAGATTTAAATTTTTCATTATACATTTTTTCAAAATTTACTTCTTTTTCAATACTAATATTTTTTATTCCTGCTTGAGCAAAAAGATATACAAAAGTTTCATAAAGAGTGGGATACACATCTGTTGGAACTTTGATTAAAACAATTTTTTCTAACTCCTTTTTTTCATCAGAATCATCTTCCTTTTCTATTGTCGCTAATGCAGTTAAATTAATTTCAGCTAGCATTTTATGATTCACTTCTTCTGTAGGGACAAGTCTTAATATAGTATTTACTTCAATAATATTTTTTTTAAATCTACTACTTTTTATATCAAAATTTAAATTATATTTTGAAATTTCTTTTTCTAACATAGTAAAAGTTTCTACGTCAGGTATCTCAAAGGATATGTCTTTTATAAACTTAGAAATGATTTTATATTTCAATTAACTATCCTTTCCATTTTCCTTATATTTTTTTTCTTCAGTAATTTCACCTTCAATAAAATCATTATTTGTTTCTTTTTTTTTAAATCGTGCAGAAATTTTATTTATAAAAAATTTTCTTGTTATTGGTATTATTAATAAAAAACCAAATATATCAGTTATAAAACCTGGGATTATAAGCAACAAAGCAGCGAAGGCTATAGCTGCGCCTGATATAATTTCATATATTGGTAATTCATTTTTTATTAACTGAGTAAAACCAGAGCGTATTGTGTTCAAACCTTCTAATCTTGCAAAATATATTCCTGTAATAGCAGTAAAAAAAATTAAAAATATAGTGTTGAAAGCACCAATCATACCCCCAACTTTAATCATTACATAAATTTCTATTAAAGGAATACCTATTAAAAAAAGAATAACAGCGTTCATTTGTCTGATTATTAGTGTTTGCATACTATATCATTTAAGTATTATAATCAAAGCTATGAGTAGTCAGTTTGGTTTTATCGATATAATTATTCTAGCAATGTTTGCTGGCTTCATAATTTTAAGACTAAGAAACATCCTGGGAAGAAGAACGGGGCATGAAAAAAAACCAGCAAGAAGATACTTCCCCAAAGGCGTTGAAGTTCTTAAAGATATTGAAAATAATGAAGCAATCAGAGAAGGAAATGTTGACGAGGAAGCAAAAAAGCAATTTTTAAAAGGTGCTGAAATTGCTTATGAACAAATCATTACTTCATTCGCAAAAGGAGATAAAAAAGCTTTAAAAGGTCTTTTAGAAAAAGAAATGTATAGCCGTTTCTCAGATGTTATCGATGAAAGAAAGAGTAAAAATTTAAAATATGAAACAACTTTTATAGGCTTAAAATCTTCTAAAGTACTAGAATTTAAAAAAATAGAAAATATTTATAAGGTAACAGTAAATTTTGTAAGTGAAATTATTACTTGTGTTAAGGATAAAAATAATAAAGTTATAGAGGGTAATCCTGATACTATAAAAACAGTGCATGACGTTTGGAAATTTTCAAAAAACATGTGGAGTCAAGATCCTACTTGGTATTTAGTTGATACATCAAAAAATTAGTGAAGAAAAAATCTTTTGTAACATCCAAGGATAAAAAAGATTGGGAAAAATTTCTTAAAGATTCAGGCAATATACCTGATAAAGAAGCAGATTTTATTAAGACAAATAATTATCCAACCAATAAAGTAAAAAAATTAGATCTTCACGGAACTTCAATCAGCGAAGCAAACAAAGAAGTTAAAAAATTTATTACAGAATCATATAAAAAAGGTTATAAAAAGCTAATTATTGTAACAGGCAAAGGATCGCGGTCTAAAGTTTATAATGATCCATATCGTTCAAAAGAAATGAGTATTTTAAAATATTCAGTACCAGACTATATAAAACAAGATGAAGAATTATCTAATCTTATTAATAAAATATCAGTTGCTGATATTAAAGATGGCGGGGAAGGGGCTATAAGTATTTCTTTAAAAAATTAAAGTATAAATTTCGATAAATCAGTATCTTTTGCAAGTTCTCCAAGATTTTTGGTTACATAGTCTTTATCAATAACTATTTTTTCACCACCTCTGTCAGTTGCTGTAAAACTAATTTCGTCTAATACTTTTTCTATAATTGTATGTAATCTTCTTGCTCCAATATTCTCTATACTAGCATTTATCTCAGTTGCTAATTTTGCAATAGTTTCAATACCATCTTTTGAAAATTCTAAAGTAACCTTTTCCGTTTGTAAAAGTGCTTTATACTGTTTTATTAAGCTATTATCAGGTTCTTCTAAAATTCTTTTAAAATCATTACTGGTTAAAGCACTTAGCTCCACTCTGATCGGTAGTCTACCTTGGAGTTCGGGAAGCAAATCTGATGGTTTAGCCAGCTGGAATGCTCCAGACGCTATAAATAAAATATGATCTGTTTTTATTGGACCATGTTTAGTGCTTACAGTCGTTCCTTCAATTAAAGGTAACAAATCTCTTTGAACCCCTTCTCTTGAAACGTCTCCTCCAATGCGGTCACCACGAGCAGATACTTTGTCAATTTCATCTAAAAAGACAATACCATTATTTTCAGTTGTAATTTTTGCTGTTTTTATTATTGCATCTTGTTCTATCATTTTGTCAGACTCTTCAGCGATTAAAACTTCATGCGATTCTTTAACAGACATTTTTTTCTTTTTCCCCTTTTTTATATTTTTCCCTAACATTTCTGAAATATTTATCATTCCAACATTAGCTCCAGGCATTCCAGGTATTTCAAAGCTTGGCATTGCAGGAGAATCATTAACTTCTATTTCAATCTGATTATTATCTAAGTCTCCGCTTCGAAGTCTTTTTCTAAAGCTTTCTCTTGTTGCGACACTAGCTTTATTGCCAACAAGTGCATTCAAAACTCTTTCCTCAGCAGCTTGTTGTGCTTTTGTGTAAACTTCCTTTCTCATTCGTTCTCTTTCAATTGCTATAGCAATTTCAAGTAAATCTCTGATAATTTGTTCTACATCTCTCCCTACATATCCAACTTCAGTAAATCTTGTTGCTTCTACTTTTATAAAAGGAGCTTCAGCTAGCTTAGACAATCTTCTAGAAATTTCAGTTTTTCCAACTCCGGTTGGTCCTATCATAAGAATATTTTTTGGTAACACTTCATCTTTCATTTCATTTTTTAGCGCTTGTCTTCTCCACCTATTTCTTAAAGCAATAGCAACAGCTCTTTTCGCTGCGTTTTGGCCGATTACATAACGATCTAGTTCAGACACTATTTCCCTAGGTGATAAAGATGAAACTACAGACTTGGCATCTTTTTCTTGTGTTTCTAGCGCTGGTAATGAAGTTATATTTGTTTTTTGTTTCATTTAATTAAATTTTTTCTAAAGTTATATTATTATTTGTGTACACACAGATTTCAGAAGCGACCTGTATTGATTTTTTTGCAATTTCTTCAGCAGACATTTTGCTGTCCATTAAAACTTTTGCAGCAGCTAAAGCATAATTGCCACCAGAACCAATACCAATAATACCCTCTTCAGGCTCTAATACATCACCAGTACCTGATATTATAAAACTTTTATCTTTATCAGCTATTGCCATCAAAGCTTCTAATCTTCTTAAATATTTATCTGTTCTCCAATCTTTTGCTAATTCAACAGCAGCTCTTGTAAGATTGCCTGCATGTTTTTCTAACTTAGCTTCTAGCCTTTCAAATAAAGTTAAAGCATCTGCAGTAGAACCAGCAAAACCAGCTATCACATTTCTTTTATCTATCTTACGAACTTTTTTTGCTGTACTTTTGATTACTGTATTGCCGAGACTTACTTGTCCATCTCCAGCAACAACTACATTTTTATCCTTTCTAATTAGAACAATTGTAGTTCCATGCCAATTTGAATTATCACTCATAGTACTAACTTATGTGGAGATTTATTTAATATCTTCAAGGGTAAAAATTGGATTTATTGATATAGTCTTGAATTATATATATACCCTGTTATTACAGGATCCCTATATGGCAAGAAAAGCTAAAATAAACAGAAAGACCAAAGAAACAAGTATAGTTGTTGAGGCTAATCTAGATGGGAGAGGGACTTACAAGATAAATACTAAGATAGGTTTTCTAAATCACATGTTAGAACAACTATCTAAGCATTCTTTGATTGATTTAAAAGTATCAGCCAAAGGAGATACGCATATTGATTTGCATCATACTACTGAAGATACCGGCATTGCTATTGGGGAGTGTATAAAAAAAGCTCTTGGATCATCTAAAGGAATAAAAAGATACGCTCACGCTTTAATTCCTATGGACGAAACATTGACTAGGGTAACAATGGATGTTTCAAACAGGCCTTATTTAATTTGGAAAGTAAAATTAAAAGTAGAAAAATTAGGAGAAATGGATACAGAATTATTTAAAGAATGGTTCCAAGCTTTTTCTCAGGCTGCTGGTGTAACGCTGCATATTGAAAATATATATGGGGATAATAGTCATCACATAATTGAATCTTGCTTTAAAGGACTTGCAAGGTCTTTGCGCGAAGCTATAGAAATAGATAAAAGAATAAAAAATAAAGTTCCTTCAACTAAAGGCGTTTTATAAAATAAAAATGTCCATTTCAGTAATTGACTACGGTTCTGGCAACTTAAAGTCAGCAGCTAAAGCACTTGAAACTGCCGCTAAAAATATAAACAAAAATTCTAAAATATTTGTAACTAGCGATCCCAAAATTATTAAGCAATCAGACAAAATAGTTTTGCCAGGCCAAGGTTCTTTTGCAGATTGTTATTCAGGCATAAAAAAAATACCTGGATTAAATGAAACTTTAAATGAATTTGTTTTAGAAAAGAAAAAGCCTATTTTGGGCATATGTGTTGGTATGCAATTATTTGCAAAAACTGGATATGAAAGCCAAAAGACAGAAGGATTTGGATGGATTGATGCTGAGGTTAGAAAAAT
>CEUS01023362.1_pt1 | contig 10708 bp, 8 predicted proteins | sample 427031 | NCBI WGS metagenome assembly CEUS01 (sample SAMEA2622837, study PRJEB7988) | marine metagenome | biome: marine biome (ENVO:00000447); feature: marine epipelagic mixed layer (ENVO:xxxxxxxxx); material: "saline water (ENVO:00002010), including plankton (ENVO:xxxxxxxx)" | depth 140 m | reverse complement strand
TAGAGATAAGAATTTTTCTAGAAAAGACCAAGACTTATTTGCTAAAGAATCATACAAGAGAGCTCAAGAAGCTCAGTCAAATGGGTCTTTTGCTGATGAGATCATACCAGTAAATAATAATCAAATAAAAGGTGAACCATTACTTATTGATAAGGATGATGAGCCACTTAAAGCTAATTTTGAAAAAATGGATTCACTTAAACCGGTATTTGAAAAAGATGGTACAATTACAGCTGCTAATGCTTCTAAAATAAATGATGGTGCAGCTGCTTTATTATTGATGACTAGAGAGAAAGCAAATGAGCTAGAATTAGAAATTCATGCCACTGTAGTAGGGCAATCTTCTTATGCAAATGACCCAGAATGGTTTACCACCGCACCAATTGGAGCAATTGATAAGGTTTTGGAAAAATCATCATTAAAAGTTGATGATATTGACCTTTGGGAAATAAATGAAGCTTTCGCAGTTGTTCCTATGTCTGTAATAAATAATTTTGATTTAGACCAAAGTAAAGTGAATGTAAATGGTGGAGGGATTGCCCTAGGCCACCCTATTGGAGCTAGTGGTGCAAGAATTTTAACTACGCTTATTTATGCAATGAAAAAAAGAGGTGTCAAAAGAGGATTGGCTACTCTTTGCATAGGCGGAGGCGAAGCTTCAGCATTAGTAATTGAAAGATAGAATGAATATATGCTTTACTATCAATTTAAAATTTTAGGAGGAAGTTGTGTCAACTAAAAAACAAGATATTGACTGGGACAATTTAGGATTTAATGTTCATCCCACTCGAAGTATTTGGAAGGGTGAGTGTAAAATTGATGAGACATGGTCTAATGGTAAACTAGTACCATATGGAAAAATAGAAATGTCTCCTGCATCATGTGTATTGAATTATGGACAGGGGGTTTTTGAAGGGATGAAAGCATATCATTCTGCAAAAGATCGGATAGTTTTATTTAGACCTAATCGTAATGCTAATCGTATGAAAGAATCAACTCGCAGATTATGCATACCTATAATGGAAAAAGATTATTTTATTAATGCTGTTTCAAAAACTGTTAAAGACAATATCGATTATATCCCACCACATGGCAAAGGAAGCATGTATGTAAGACCTATTACATTTGGCATTACCCCATCTATAAGTGTTGGGCCTGCTGTAGATTATTTATTTATGGTTTTTGGTTCACCCGTTGGATCCTATTTTAAAGATGGTGTTAAACCTTTACATTTACTTATTTCAAATGAATACCATCGAGCAGCACCAAAAGGTATTGGGAATGCAAAAGCTATAGGTAATTATTCAGCTTCTTTATTGCCTGGAACAAGTGCAAAATCTCAAGGTTATAACGATGTGATATATCTCCGGGCAGCTAACGAAAATTGTGTAGAAGAAATGGGCTCAGCAAATTTATTCGCAATAATGGGTAAGGTTTTGAAAACTCCAAAGCTAGGTGGCTCAATTCTACCAGGGGTGACACGTAATTCTGTATTGAAAATCGCAAGCGAAATTTTAGGATTAGAAATTGATGAAGGTGATTTAACTATAGATGAACTATTAAGTGCTGATGAAGTCTTTTGTAGTGGTACAGCTGTTGTTGTTACACCTGTAGGTAAAGTAACTAAAGATGGAAAAGATTACAATTTTGGAAATGGCGGCTATGGAAATATAACAAAGACCTTAAGAAAAACTCTTATGATGATACAAAATGAAGAGATGGAAGATCCATTTGGTTGGGTATATCCACTTTAATATAATTCAATTATAAGTAATTTGAAAAAATCACAAGTTTAATTATGCCAAATTCAAAACACCCAAGAAGGATTGGTAGAGAGACAGCCCTTCAGGCAATATATGCTTATGAGATTTCAAATGAAGATAAAAATAAAATATTAAAAGATGCTTTAAGTAGACATTCTTTTGATAATGATATGGAAATTTTTGTAAAAGATTTATTTTATCTTTCAGTAAAAAATAAAAAATGGTGTGAAGAAAAAATTATAGAAAGGTTAAATAATTGGGAATTTGAACGGGTTGCATTGTTAGATCGTTTATTACTTATTTTGGCAATTAGTGAAATATTTTTTATTGATGATGTGCCACCTAAAGTGTCAATTAGTGAAGCAATTGAGATTGCAAAACAATATTCAACGGAAGAGAGCCCTGGTTTTATTAATGGGGTATTAGATAATATTTATAAGTCAATTCCAAATGAGGTAAATAGTAGTAAGGTATGATTCAAAGATTGATCAAAAAGATTTTTGGGACACGGTCAGATAGAGAAATACGTCAACTATATCCATTAGTAGATGAAATCAATAAATTAGCTGAGTCTCTAAAAGATAAGTCTGATCAGGATATAAAAAATCGTTCAGAAGAATTAAGGGCTGAATTAATTGATAATAATAATAAAGCCAAAGAACACGCTTCAAAGGAATTTTCCGATAAGAGTGAACAAAGAAAATATATCCTTGAACAAGAACATAAAAAATTAGAAGCTATTCTTCCTGAAGCTTTTGCAATGGTTAAAGAAACTTGTAGAAGGATGTGTGGGTCTAGCTGGAGTGTTGTTGGTCGCGATTTAAGTTGGGAAATGATTCCTTATGATGTCCAGATTATTGGTGGAATAATTCTTCATAGAGGAAATGTAGCTGAAATGAAAACAGGAGAGGGCAAAACTCTTGTTGCTGCTTTTCCTATATATTTAAATGCTTTAACAGGTAGAGGTGTTCATTTAATAACAGTAAACGATTATCTAGCACAGCGTGATGCAGAGTGGATGGGTGAAGTATATAAGAGGCTTGGTTTATCTGTTGGATACATCCTTAATAATATGAGCCCTCAAGAAAGAAAAAATAATTATGGTTGCGACATAACTTATGGTACAAACAATGAATTTGGATTTGATTATCTTCGAGATAATATGGCATTGCAAAAAGATGATCAAGTTCAGCGGGGTCATGCTTTTGCTATAGTTGATGAAGTTGATTCGGTCCTGATAGATGAAGCTCGGACACCTCTTATTATTTCTGGTGCAGTGGATGCACCTGTAGATACAACATTTACTGAACTCCGTCCATTAGTCCAAAATTTAGTTCAGAAACAAAATTCTTTAGTTGCACAAATTGTATCAGAAGGTGAATCACTAATGAAAGAAGGAAAGGATAGTGATTCGGGTTATAAATTTCTTCAGGCCCTTCGAGGTATGCCAAAACACCCAAAAGTAATGAAAGCTTTCCAAGAAGCAGGTACAAAAAAACTCGCACATCAAATTGAATCAGAGTTAATGCGTGATAAAAAATTACATGAAGTAGATGAAGATTTATTTTTTAGTATTGATGAGAAAACACATGTAATTGATATAACTGAAAAAGGTCGTAATGCTTTAGCTCCTGATAATCCTGAAGTTTTTATCATACCAGATCTTGGAGAAATGTTACATGACATCGGAAAAAATGAAAACTTTTCACAACTAGAGAAGGATCAGGAAAAAGATAAGGCACATCAGCTTCATGCAGATCGATCGGGTAAAATCCATAACATGACTCAATTACTTAGAGCTTATACTCTTTATGAAAAAGATGTTGAATATGTAGTTCAAGATGGAAGAGTTCAGATTGTAGATGAATTTACTGGACGTATTTTATCTGGTCGAAGGTACAGTGATGGTTTGCATCAGGCTCTTGAAACTAAAGAAAATGTTAAAATTGAAAGAGAAACACAGACATTAGCAACAATCACTATTCAAAATTATTTTAGGATGTATGATAAATTGGCTGGAATGACAGGTACAGCAGAAACTGAAGCGGAAGAATTTGGAGCTATATATAATCTAGATGTGTTGGCAATTCCAACACATATGCCAGTTGTTCGTGATGATAGGAATGATTTAATTTATAAAACAACCCGAGAAAAATATAATGCTGTGGTTGAAGAGATATCTAAGAGTCACAGAAGTGGCCAGCCTACTTTAGTTGGAACTATTTCTGTAGAAGTTTCTGAATTATTATCTAGAATGTTAAAACGTGAGGGGATACCTCACAATGTTTTGAATGCCAAACAACATAAGGGAGAAGCTGAGATTGTTGCACGAGCAGGTCAAAAAGGAGCGGTTACTATTGCAACAAATATGGCAGGTAGAGGAACAGATATAAAATTAGGAGAAGGAATTACGGATCTAGGTGGGCTGCACATTATTGGTACTGAAAGGCATGAATCACGTCGAATAGACCTTCAGCTTAGAGGTCGATCGGGTAGACAAGGTGATCCTGGATCCAGTGTTTTTTATTTATCGCTGGAAGATGACTTAATGCGACTATTTAATAGTGAACGAATAGCTTCAGTTATGGATCGTTTAGGCGCAGAAGAAGGTGAGGTCATTACTGCAAAAATGGTGACTAGGGCTATTGAGAATGCACAAAAAAAAGTTGAACAACGAAACTTTGGGATTCGTAAACATTTATTAGAATATGATGATGTGATGAATCAGCAGCGTCAAGTAATCTATGATTTGAGAAGGCAAGCACTCAATGATGAAGATATTTCAAATTCAATAGAAGATATGCTGGATGATTATATTGATGATGAGTTAGCCAAGATGGAAGAGATGAGCCCTCAAAATTGGGATTGGGAAAATATTAAACAAAATTTTGCATCACATCTTTTGGTTGAGGTAAACCTTGAGTTAGTACAAGAATTTAGTGGAATTGATGATATTACCTCTGAGCATGTAAGAGAATTTGTTCTAGAAAAGGCTAAGCAGGTTTATAGTTCTAGAAAATCATTATTACCAACTGATGTAATGCAAGGATTTGAGAAATTTGTTGCACTTAGAACTATTGATGAAAAATGGAAAGACCATCTATACTCTATGGATCAATTACGAGAAGGAATCAATCTAAGAGCTTATGGTCAAAAAAACCCTCTTTTAGAATATAAATCTGAAGGATTTCAAATGTTTCAGCAGATGATGGCTGATACATCTGAGCTTACTTTACAGCGTTTATACAGAACACAAATTCAAGGTATGAACACTTCACCAGAAATTCCTGTAAGTAAAGATCGCAATATACAGGTTCAGCATGATGAGTCTACAGGAATGGGTTTCTCCGGACCATCACTCCAGGAGCAGGCAGCAGCCTCTTCTGGAATGCCAAAACAGCCTGTCAACGTAGACGAAAAAATTGGAAGAAACGAAAAGATTGCACTTGTAAGCCCAAGTGGTAAGCAGATAGAGGTTAAATATAAAAAATTACAACAATATTTAAATCAAGGATATTCAAAGGTATAGATTATGGAGAAAAAGTCAAAGTGGGGATTTTCAACTAAATCAATCCACATTGGAAATGAAGCAGATAAAGAACTGGGATCAGTATCACCTCCTATTCACTTGAGTTCTACCTTCAAACAAGATGGAGTTGGGAGAAATAGAGGACATGATTATTCACGAGTTTCAAACCCCACAAGAGAACGTCTAGAAGAAAACTTAGCTGCTTTAGATGGAGCAAAACATGCCATCTGTTATAGTACTGGCATGGCTGCAACTACAGCCCTATTTCAATTGTTTGATGCAGGTGATCATATTATTATTTCTCGAAATACTTATGGTGGAACTTATAGAATGTCAATGAATGTACTGAAACGTCAAGGGCTTGAATTTGATTGGATTGATACCAGAGACCCTGAGAATATAAAAAAGCATCTTAAGCCAAATACAAAATTAGTTCACGTTGAAACACCAACTAACCCATTATTAGAATTATGTGATTTACAAGAAACATCTAAAGTATGTAAAGAGGCAGGTATTTATTTAAGTGTAGACAATTCTTTTATGAGTCCGTATGCGCAAAGGCCTATTGAATTTGGTGTTGATGTTGTAATGCAAAGCTCAACTAAATCTTTATCTGGGCATTCAGATGTTTTAGGAGGAGTATTAACAACTAATGATGGAACTTTAGCTGATAGGTTACGATTTATGTTAAAGGCAACTGGGGGTGTTCCTAGTGCTTTTGATAATTGGATATTACTGAGGTCGACAAAAACATTAGCTCTTAGATATCAAAAATCATCTGACAATGCTACTGAGTTAGCAGATTGGCTAAAAGATCAAGAAATTCTGGATCGAGTTATTTACCCTGGATTAGATAGCCATCCGCAGCATAATATTGCTATTAAGCAACAACGTACACCTGAAGATACTATAATTTTTGGGAACATGATTTCGATTGATCTAGGTGATTTAGGATTAAGGGACAAATTTTTAAAAAATCTTAAAGTATTTACTCTTGCTGAAAGTCTAGGAGGTGTTGAAAGCCTTGTTTGTGTACCTTATAATATGACACATGCAGCAGTCCCAGAAAAAAATAAATTGGAAATGGGTATTACAGAAACATTAGTACGTTTATCTATTGGTATTGAGGACATAGCTGATCTTAAAGAGGATTTGATGAAAGGTCTTGAAAAATAATTAACTTTATTTATTTCTAAAAATTATTTTAAAACTGTAATTTTATATTTATATAATTAGATGATTTTAGATTATAAGCCGCGGTGGTGGAATTGGTAGACACGCTGGTCTTAGGAACCAGTGCCTTTAGGCGTGAAGGTTCGAGTCCTTTCCGCGGCACAAAACCATAAATAATAAATTGGAAAAACAACCCAATCCAGAAAAAAAATCCGCTCTTAGCGTGGTAATTCACAGCTTTTTTGTTGTACCATTTATTATTGCTATTTTTTCTGTAATAATTTTTTTAGTTGCGCGAATCCTTACAGCAGAACCAAATACAGCTAGAGATTATTTAGAGGATGTAAAAATTGGAGGGACTACTAAACGCTGGCAAGGGGCTTTTGAATTATCTAAGATATTATCTAACCCAAAAATGGTTCCTAAGGATGAACGTTTTGTGACTGAAATGATATCAGCATTTAATTATGCTGAATATGATAGAGATGACCGAATTAGACAATACCTCGCAATTGCTATGGGCGCAACTGGAGATATTCGATATGTTAAAACTTTACTTAATGCCTTAGATGAGTCTAAGCCTGAAATAGCTAAAGCTTCAGCCTATGCTCTTGGAAATCTTGGCGACAGACGAGCAGTGGAAAAAATAATTGGTTTATTAGATAGTGCAGATCCTCAAATTAGATTGCAAGCAGTAATTGCTTTAGGAAAAATTTCTGATCCATCTTCTATTCCGCAATTAACAAAAATGTTAAAGGATTTAGAACCAAACGTACGTTGGGATGCAGCCATCGCATTAGCTAAACAAAAAAATGCAAGTGGTAAAAGAATTTTATTAGACCTCTTGGATAGAAAATATTTAGATTCTTTCCCTAATATTGATGAGATAGAACAAGTGCAAGTATTAATGGTTGTGATAAATATTGTTCCTATGATACAAGATGCTGATTTTAGAGGTTCATTAGAAAAATTATTAGAAAGTGATCCAAATTTAAAGGTTAGAGAAGCTGCGCGAAATGCGTTATTAAATTTTTAAAGATAACCACATGCCTGAAAATAAAAAAACAGCGACTATTGTTCCATCGGGTCCACCTCCAGCAGCCTTAAATAAGGCTGATACTGGTTCTGATATGTCAAGAAGTTCATTCTTTTCGTGGCTTTCTATTGGATGGTTAGCGTTTGTAGCAGCTACTGGCGGGTTTTTTACTATGATGCTACGCTTCTTTTTCCCCAATGTTTTATTTGAGCCAGTCCAAACATTTAGAGCGGGATATCCCGATGATTATACAGTTGGTGAGGTTGATTTAAGATGGAAAGAAAAGTATGGAGTATGGATGGTTAGGAATGATGAAGGAATTTATGCTTTGTCAACTACATGTACACATTTGGGTTGTACTCCCAATTGGCAACCAACCGCAAAAAAATTCAAATGTCCTTGCCATGGTAGTGGCTTTAGAATAACAGGTATACATTTTGAAGGCCCAGCGCCTAGACCATTAGAGCGTTTTAAAATTACATTAGCGGATGATGGTCAAATTATTATTGATAAAAATACTAAGTATCAGCAAGAAAAAGGTCAATGGACTGATCCTGAAGCCTTTCTAAAAGTTTAATAATTGGAAGTTAGTTAGCATTATGAGTGAGAAGAAAAATTTATTGCAAAAATTTGCAGATGGTCAAATTTGGAAATCTATTTTTAGAGGAGGTGGAGTTCCAAGATCTCGTAGACAAAGAATGATGGTTGTATTAAACTCAGTTTTTTTACATCTTCATCCAGTTAGGCTACCTAAGCACGCCGTAAAATTGAAATTCACATGGTGTATGGGAGGCTTATCATTTTTTATTTTTCTTATTTTAACTATTTCTGGTATCCTTTTGATGTTTTATTATCGGCCAACTATTGAATATGCTTATACTGATATGATGGATTTAACTGAGCAGGTACCATTTGGAATTATGCGTGAAATTCATCGTTGGGGAGCACATGCTATGGTGATAACTGTATGGCTTCATATGTTCCGAGTTTTTATGACTGGCTCATATAAACCACCAAGAGAATTTAATTGGGCAATCGGTGTAATACTCTTGGTCCTAACTCTTCTACTTAGTTTTACAGGGTATTTGCTACCATGGGATCAGTTAGCTATTTGGGCGATTGCAGTTGGGTCCAATATGGCTGGAGCAACACCTTTGCTTGGTGCTGAAGGACCAGGTTCAGCGTTACTAGCAATTGGTGATATTAATTTTATTACTAAAGTTAGTGATGCACGTTTTGGTTTAATTGGTGGAAGGTTTTTAGGAGAAGCAACTCTTCTACGTTTTTATGTTCTCCATTGTATAGGCCTACCATTTATTATAATGATTTTTATGGCAGTGCATTTTTGGAGAATTCGTAAAGACGGTGGAATTTCAACTCCCGTATAATAATTATGGAATCATTTAAATCAGTCATTAATTATATATCTAACCCTACCATTCTGGTAACGGCTGTTTTGTTAATTTTTCCATTTATCTTTCCTCCTACTGAATGGTTCTATAAAATGAATAAGCGTTTAAAAATACATAAGCTATGGACAGGAAAAGGTTTATTTATAATGACTGCTGTAACTATTGCTTTTTTTATTTTTGGACTTGGTGATTATAACTTTCAAAAAATTGTTTTAAAGCCAGATAATGTGCCAATATCTGGCCTAATTTTATTATTAATATTTTTTACCTGGTTATCAATGAGTCAGGCTTATAAAAATGACGCATTAATTGAAGAAGGAAAATCAGTTGATGAGTATTATGATGCGCCTAATGATAAAGTTTTGGTGTGGCCAGATCTAGTTTATGTTGAGTTGATTTCACTTATTCTGTTTTCAGCATTTATGCTAATATGGTCAATTGGCCTTCCTGCTCCTTTAGAACAGCCAGCGAACCCAGCAGAATCGCCTAATCCCGCAAAAGCGCCATGGTACTTTCTAGGGTTGCAAGAAATGCTAGTTTACTTTGATCCATGGTATGCTGGGGTTGTATTACCTACATTTATAATAATAGGTTTAATGGCAATTCCCTATATTGACTCTGACCCAAATGGCTCAGGATATTATAGTTATAAAGATAGAAAGCTTTCTGTATCTATATATTTGTTCGGTTGGTTGATTTTATGGAATGTACTAATAGTTATTGGTACTTTTTTAAGAGGTCCTAATTGGGGTTTTTTCGGTCCATTTGAATATTGGGATTCGCATCGCCTTGAAGCTTTGACAAATATTAATTTATCTGAATTTGTATATGTTAAATGGCTAGAGATAGGACTGCCAGAATCAATTCTTTTAAGAGAAGCTCCCGGATTAATATTAGTTTTTATTCTGATTGGAGTTTTACCAGTCCTATTAGCAAAAACAAGCCTAAAAAAATACTACGAAGATTTAGGCCCCTCGCGTTATTCAATATTTGTAGTTCTTATGATTTTTGGCGCACTTCTGCCATTAAAGATGTATCTAAGGTGGCTTTTTAATCTTAAATATTTAATTTCTATTCCTGAGTATTTTTTCAATTTTTAACAAAAATTTAGAATGATGAATAATTCAAATAATCAGGAACGCTATTACAATATTTTTAAGCTGAATAAATGGTTCGCTATATCTAGCATTATATTTACAGCCTTTTGGATAATCGTTTTTGCGGATGACTACAATAGGCCCTGGAAAAAATATCAAATTGAATTTAGAGATATTGAAATAGAAAAAATTAAAGCAGATATCGAATCAGAGAATATTGCTCTTCAAGATAATAGTGACTATGAAGTTCTCCTTAATTCTCTTGACAAAAGTAAAAATGATTTAGAACTAGAAACCTCGAAAGTCAATGAAATCAATTCTCAGTTAGGTGTATTAGAAGCCAAATTATATGGGGATAACCAAAATTTTCAGTTTAGCAAAGCTGATATGGATGCACAAAGATATAAATATGAAGAAGCTCTTTTTGGGTATGGCAATGCTGAAGAAGAAGAAAAGAAATATATTCAGCTTCAAAAAGCAACTGACAAATTTTTCTTAATTGCTGAAAATACACAAATAAAAATAGATGATCTTAATAATCAGCTTAAGCTGATAAATGAAAATATAAAAAATTATGAAGACGCAATTTTTTCCATTACAAAGGAAAAACAATTATTAGAAAGACGTCTAACAAAGCTTGATCCTGAATCTATGAGTTTTTCAAATAGAGTGGCAAATATTGTTAGAGATTTACCTGT
>CEUS01059762.1_pt1 | contig 10714 bp, 13 predicted proteins | sample 427031 | NCBI WGS metagenome assembly CEUS01 (sample SAMEA2622837, study PRJEB7988) | marine metagenome | biome: marine biome (ENVO:00000447); feature: marine epipelagic mixed layer (ENVO:xxxxxxxxx); material: "saline water (ENVO:00002010), including plankton (ENVO:xxxxxxxx)" | depth 140 m | reverse complement strand
ATGGGATGTAAATTTTTTGTTTGTGGAAATACAGGCCCTCAAATGGGCGGTTGGTATAACAAAGAAATAAAAAAAATTGAAGATTACCAAGGTTTAAAAATGAGAGCCCCAGGTTTAGGTGGCGAAGTAATTAAAGCTGCTGGAGGAACAGTTGTAAATATACATGGTGGGGAATTACTTACATCAATTCAATCTGGTGCCATTGATGCTTTAGAATGGGTTGGGCCATATAATGATCTAGCTTTTGGAATTTATAAAGCTGCTAAATATTATTATTATCCTGGATGGCATGAACCTGCTGCTATTTTAGATTGTTTTATAAACCTAGAAAAATGGAATTCATTACCAGATGATTTAAAAAAAGTTATTGCATTGTCAGCAAAAGCTGCAACACAGCAAATGACAAATGAAATGATTGCCGGCAATAACATAGCTTTACAAACGCTTATAAAAAAACATAAAGTAAATGTGAGATCTTTTCCAGATGAAGTGTTAAAAAAACTTGCTGTATTATCTGAAAAAGTTTTAAATAAATTATCAACATCCGATGATTTAAGTAAAAAAGTATATAAAAGTATTATTAAATTTAGAAATGCTTCAATAAAAAGATCTGAAAATCAAAAAAAATTTTTAGAGACAAGATCTAAATTTGTTAAATATGAATAAAATAGAAAATATTTTATTAAGTTATTGGAATGGAAAAAAAAAACTTTGGAAAGCTTTTTGGCTTATGGGTTTCGTTTTTCAAATTTTATTATTTTTTTTTTCTATATTTATTTTTTATATTGGCACGTTAATTGGCTTAACCTGGTCTATACAAATTACTATTTTTTTAATATCAATTATTTATACAGTTTGGATTTATGTTTCGATATGGAATTGTGCTTATAATGTTAAAAATGTTTTTTGGGGTCATATAGCAAGGTTTTACATTATATTTAATATTTTATTAATTATTTTGATTTACACAGGTGTAATTCAGATTGATTATGAAAATGTAATTAATAGATAAATTTAATATAATTTACTTGGTAGCCATAATGCTATTTGTGGAAATATAGCAATCAATAAGAGTGTAAATATCTGAATTAATACAAAAGGAATAACTCCTTTATAAATTTCGATTGTCTTTATAGAAATTGGTGCAATACCCCTAAAGTAGAATAAAGCAAATCCAAATGGTGGCGTTAAAAAACTAGTTTGTAGATTTATAGCTATCATTATCCCAAACCATAAGGGATTAATATCCATTTGCAATATTATCGGACCTACAATTGGTATAATTGTAAAAACTATTTGAATAAAATCTAAAAAAAAACCTAGAAAAAAAATCAAAATCATTAAAAATAACATAGCGCCAGTCGAGCCTCCAGGAATTTTATTTAGAAATGATGTTACTATTTCTCTTCCCTCAAGGCCTATAAAAACTAATGAAAAAATTGTAGCGCTAATAAGGATTAAAAAAATCATTGAACTAATTTTGGCTGTATCAATTACTGAATTTCTTAAAACTTTTATAGAAAAACTATTCTTTGATATAGATAAAACAATTGAACCAATAGCTCCAATCGAAGCTGCTTCTGTAGGTGTCGCTATACCAGTTAAAATTGAACCAAGAACAAAGAAAATAAGAATTATTGGTAATAAAATTATTTTTAAAGTTTTCATAAAACTATATTTTTTAGATTTATTATTAATTATTGGAGGTGCGTAATGTGGTTTGATATAAATTATAATTAACTGCCATAAACAATATAAAGCAACTAGCAATATGCCTGGAAGTAATGCTCCTGCAAATAAATCAATTGTTGATACTGGATTAGTAGGAATTTTACCCTGCATTAATTGAGACTGGCTATAAGCACCTTGAATTACATCACTAAGTAATATTAAAACTATAGATGGAGGTATAATTTGTCCAAGTGTTCCTGATGCACAAATTAAACCTGAGGCTAATTTTTTATCATAACCCCATTTAATCATTGTTGGGAGTGTCAACAAACCCATAGTAACAACAGTTGCGCCAACAATTCCTGTCGATGCTGCTAGTAATGCACCCACAATAATTACTGTAAAACCTAATCCACCTCTCAAATTTCCAAATAAATTAGCAATAGTTTCTAATAATTCTTCTGCAATCTTAGATTTCTCTAAAATTATGCCCATTAATACAAAAAGAGGAACCGCAACTAAAAGTTCATTAGTCATAGTTCCAAAAATTTTTGATGGAATTAAAGCTAAAAAATCTGAACTCAAAAAATTAAAAAATGAGGCAGATATTGCAAATAAAATTGCTACTCCTGCTAAAGTAAAAGCAACTGGAAATCCAAATAATAAAAAACCAAACGTAGTTGCAAACATTAAAATACTTAATACTTGAGGAGTCATTTATTAAAATTTAAAAAAAATTTCCTTTTCTTTCTGATTTATAACTAAAATACATCTTAAAATTAAAGCGATTGTTTGAATAAATAAAAAAAAGCAAAAAAGAATTATAAATGTTTTATAAAGATATAAAAATTTTAGACCACCTGCTTCTCTTGACCTTTCTAAACTAATCCAAGATTTGACGACATATGGCATCGAGTATTTACTTACTATGTAAATAAAAGGTAAAATTAAAAAAATAGAAAATAAAATATTTATAGTTGCTTTCTTTTTTTCACTAAAATTTCTATAAAAAATATCCACCCTAACATGCTGGTCGTAAAGTAAAGTAAAGGAAGCTCCTAATAAAAATACTATTCCATTCATCCAAACATAAGATTCTTGCATCCAAACAAAACCAATATTAAAAAAATATCTTAGGAAAGCAACGGTACAAGCAGTTAAAGCCATAATAAAAATTAGCCAGGAAACTTTTGTGCCAATAATCAAAGTAATTTTTTCAATAAAAAAAATTATTTTTTTAATATTCATAAAAAATTTAAACTAAAATATTTTTCCTATAAAATGGCATTTTTTTGTTATTTTTTTCCAAAAATTTTTTAATAAAGTAGCCAGTCAATAATATTGCTTCTTTTAAGGAGTTATTTGTTGGTTTTATTTCTTTATTAATAAGAAATCTAGGCAAGGTAAGTAATTTTTCTTTATATTTATCACCTTCAATTTTAGATACTGCTTTACCAGATTTTGGCGATATATAGATAAGATCATTTTTCTTACCAGAAACAACGCATCTATCTAAATCAAGACCATAACCCAATTCTGACAATAAGAATAATTCCCAAAAAATATATTTTCTAACCCAATCTTTAGATAGTAAATTATTAATTAAATTTGTGGTTTTATTATATATTTGAACTTGTGGGCTATTTTTTGGCAAACTTAAATCTATTATTGAGCAAATCGTTAGTAGAGTATTTAATTTATTATCATTATCAAAAATATTTACGCTATTATTTTTAATTAATTCAAATTTACAATTCCATAATTGCTCATCTAATCTAAAACTAGATTTTATAAACACTCTATTTCCAATTTCATAAGTTCCATAATCTTTTTTTAATACACCTTTAACCAACCCAGTGTTAACTCCGTGATTTAAAGAAAAAAAAGTAATTAATAAAGAACTTTCTCTATACTTTTTTTTTTTAATAATAATACCTTCGTCATTTATTTGCATTTTATCAAAGTAATTTCTTTTTTGATATATAGCCAACCATTTTTTTTGCAGCATTAATTTCAGCATCTTTAATAGTTTTGGCAACTGCTGAAAATTTTTTAATTCCCTTTAAAAAAACTTCAATTTCAAATCTTGGACTATGAGCTGGTCCATCTTTTTTTAATAATGTATATTTTGGTAAATTAAGACCTCGTTTTTGTGCTACCTCTTGCAATAATGATTTCGGGTCTTGTGGAGGCAAAATATTCTTTTTGATTTTTTTTTCCCAATATTTATAGATAAATTTTTTAGCACTATTTAAATCAGAATCTATATATATTGCTCCAATAAGTGCTTCGCAAACATCGCTTAAAATTGAAATATTTTTTTTTAAATTTATATTTTTTTTCTCAAAAATATCAATTTTTAAAATTTCTTTTATATTAATCTCGTTAGCAACATCTAATAACGTTTGTTTTGAAACTAAAGTTGCTAATCTTTTTGATAGCGCCCCTTCATTTTCATTTGGAAACTTTAAAAAAAGATATTCGGAAACAACTAAGGATAAAACTCTATCACCAAGAAATTCGAGTCTCTCATAATTTAAATTTTTTTTATTTCTAAAGCTTGAATGAGTTAAAGCTAATTCTATTAAATTTTGATTTTTAAATTTATAATTAATTTTTTTTTCGAAATCATTAACTTTCATAATAAATATTTACTTTCTTATTTGGAACTTTCCCAATTCTGTCAAATCTTATTCTCCATTTCCAAAATTTTTTTAAACCATAATTTTTTTTATCTATTGAGAAAAAAATGATTTCTGCTCTTCCTACTAAATTTTCAAATGGAACAAAACCTACATAGTTTAAAATTCTACTGTCAATTGAATTATCTCTATTATCGCCCATAAGAAAAAAATTATTTTCTGGAACTGTATAAACTATTGTATTATCGCCAGGAGCATCGTTTCCTTTTAACTCTCTAATAAAATGTTTTTTTCCATTAGGAAAAATTTCAACGTAATCAAAGTCATTTAGATTATCGTTATGAACTTTGATTGATGAATTTAGGATGCTATCTCTGTAGACTAAATTGTTGTTTATAAATAGTGTTCCATTTTTAACCTGCACTTTATCACCAGGTAATCCTACCAAAGTTTTTACATAATCGGTTCTGTTATCGTTTGGTGTTTTAAATACTACAACGTCCCCTCTTTCAGGTTTTTTTGCTAATATTCTTCCTTTAATCAATGGAATTGAAAATGGTAGAGAATGTTTACTATATCCATATTTATATTGTGAAACAAATATAAAATCTCCAATTAGTAAAGTTGGTATCATTGATCCTGAAGGAATTGTAAAGGGTTGAAAAAAGAATGTTCTTATAAATAAAGCTATAGCCCCAGCAGATAAAATTATTTTCAATGCTTCAAACTTGCTTTCACTGGTTAAAACAATATATAAAATTAAAAGTATTAGTAAAATAATTGATAATTGCATAAGATTATTACTTTTTTTTAAGACTTATAATTACATTAGATATTACATATTCTTTTTCATCTGAAATAGAAATATTTATAATAGCTTCGTAGCCATTCGGAGTAATTCTTTTTAAATGTTGTTTTACACGTTTACTTAAATTTATTGAAGGCTTGCCACTTTTTTCATTCCTTAATGAAATATCTTTAAAATAAATATTTTTTGTAAATCCAGTGCCTAATGCTTTAACAAAAGCCTCTTTAGCAGCAAATGATTTGGCCAACTTACTAGCCATTAAAGATTTATTACTATTTTTTTTTAATTCGTTTTCTGAAAAAATTTTTTTTATGAATACTTCACCATATCTATCTAAAGCCTTTTTCACTCTTGATACTTTTATTAAATCTATCCCTGTCCCTAAAATCATAATATACTAGGCTGATTTAAGATAAAAATTTCTTTTTCTAGAATTTTCTATTATTTTTTTCATTTTTATAATAGAGTTTTTTAAGCCAAAAAACACCGCCTCACCTATTATAAAATGACCAATGTTTAGTTCAGATATTTCATTAATTTTAGCTATTTCCTTTACATCATCATATTTTAGACCGTGCCCAGCATGACATTCTAAATTGTTTTTTTTAGTGAATTCTGCGCATTTTTTTATTTGCAAGAATTCTTTTTTTTTATTTCTTTTGTTTTCACAAAACTCTCCAGTATGTAATTCAACAGAAAAAACTTTTAATTCTTTACAAGCAGTAATTTGTTTTATACATGGGTCTACAAAAAGACTTACTTTAATATTATAATTTTTTAGTTTTTTTATAATGTAAGAAATCCTTTTTTTATTTTTTAACACATTTAAACCACCTTCTGTTGTTAATTCTTTTCTTTTCTCAGGAACTAGACAAACTCTTTTTACTTTTGTATTAATTGCAATTTTTAGCATTTCATTTGTAGGAGACATTTCTAAATTTAGTGGAATTTTTAATTTTTTTACTAGTTTTTTAATATCAATATCAGATATATGTCTTCTGTCCTCTCTTAAATGAGCAGTTATATTATCAGCTCCAGCAGACTGTGCGATTAATGCAGCTTTGATGGGATCTGGATGTAAACCACCTCTTGCGTTTCTAATTGTAGCCACATGATCAATATTTATTCCTAATTTTAATTTATTATTCATTTATTTTCCCTTAATTCTATTTACTGATGAAACAGTATTTAAAGATCTAATTGATGCAATAATATTAGTAAAATGATTTAAATTTTTTACTTTCACATCTACAAGCATTTCAAAAAAAGTCTTTTTTCTTGATGTTAATTTTAAGTTGATGATATTCCCTTTATTATTACCTATAGCTGAAGCTATTTCTCCTAAACTTCCTGGTTCGTTTATAACGATAATCATTATTCTGCCAACATAATCTTCTAAAGTAACTTTTTTACTATCCCAAGAAAGTGAAATAATATTTTTTTTTAAATATTTTCCAATCTCACCGCAATCAATTGTGTGAACTGCAACACCTTTGCCTTTGACCATTGCTCCTATAATCTTGTCCCCTGGCATAGGACAACAGCACTTAGAATAATTTATTGCAAAGCCTGGCAATAATCCTTTTAATGGCATTGGGTTCTTTTCTTTTTTTAAATTTTTTTCATATTTTATGTTTTTTATTTTTTTTAGAGATGGATAAATTGCATGTAGAACTTTTAATGGATCAAAATTTCCTTTACCTATTCTAAAATATAAATCATCAATAGTTTGTAATTTAAAATAACTTAATGTTTGCTTTAAATTTGACTCATCAAAAATTTGGTTATTTTTTGAAAAAAAATGTTTTAAAATTTTTAAACCAAGAATAGAGTATTCATTATATTCTTTAGTTTTTATAAATTTTTTAATTCTACTTTTTGCTTTAGGAGTTTTAACAAATTCAGACCAATTGGGTGATGGACTTTGTAATTTTGATTTTATTATTTCAACCTGGTCCCCATTCTTCAAATAATTTTTTAATGGAGTAATTTTTCCATTAACCTTCGCACCGGCACAAACATCTCCTAAATTTGAATGAACAGCGTAAGCAAAATCAATAGGTGTGGATTTTTCAGGTAAAGCAATTAAATCACCTTTTGGTGTAAAACAAAAAACTTGGTCTTTAAACATATCCATTTTTGTATTTTCTAAAAATTCATCCGGTTCTGCTGATGTTTCAACTATGTCTACTAGTTCTCTTACCCATTTATACTTTTTTCCTTCTTGTAAATTTATTTTATTTTTATATTGCCAGTGTGCTGCAACTCCAAATTTTGCAATTTTTTCCATTTCATTTGTTCTTATTTGAACCTCAATCTTTTGCTTTGCTGGACCAAATATTGAAGTATGTATAGATTTATAGCCATTTTGTTTTGGCAAACTTATATAATCTTTGAATCTACCTGGGACAACTGGGTAACTTGTATGAATTGCTTTAAGACTGGCGTAACATTGATCGATATCTTCAACAATTATTTTAAATGCCATTATATCTGATAGTTGTTCAAAACTTATATTCTTCCTTTTCATTTTTCTCCATATAGAATATGGCTTTTTTTCTCTTCCAATAATCTCGGCTTTTATATTATTTTGTTTTAATATTTTATTTAATTGATTGATAATTAATTTTATATTATTTTTTCCTTGGGATTTTAGAAAATCTATTCTCTTAATTATAGTTAATTTAACATTTGAATTTAATTCTTCAAAAGCAAGATCTTCTAATTCATCTTTTATTTTTCTTACACCTATTCTATCTGCTAATGGAGCAAATATTTCTAAAGTTTCATTAGATATTTTTTTTTTCTTTTCAAAATCTTTTAAAAATTTAATTGTTCTCATATTGTGAAGTCTGTCTGCTAATTTTACAAAAAGTACTCTTATATCTTCTGAAATTGCTAAAATAAACTTTCTTAAATTTTCCACCTGTTTATTTTTATTATTTTTGTCTAATGTAATTTTTGATAATTTTGTAACGCCATCAACTAAGTTGGCAACTTCTATTCCAAAATTTTTTTTTATTTCTTCTTTTGTTGCCAATGTATCTTCGATTACATCGTGTAATAAACCAGTTATAATAGATTTTTCATCTAACTTCATTTGAGCTAAAATATTAGCAACTTCAAATGGGTGAGAAAAAAAAGGATCTCCTGACGCTCTAGTTTGAGCTCCATGAGCTTTTTTTCCAAAATTATATGCTTTATTTATATTTTCAGCATTTATATTAGGAAAATAATTCTTAACTTTTTCAACTAGTTTTAAATGTTCCTTCATTTTCTTCTTATTATTATAATATAATTATTAAAATTTATTTTTTATATAAAAACAAATTTTAAAACTTTGTTAAGTAAAAAAATATATTATATTATTTTTTTTTGTCCGTTTCTATTTCTTCAAGTAAAGACAGGTTTTTTTGGAATGATTTTATAAGCTCTAATTTTAAATAGTTCAATGATACTTTCTCGTTCGCAATTTCCCTTAAAGAAATTACTGTATTTTTATCATTTTCTTTATCTAAATCTGTTGGTTCGCCTTGATTAAGTTCTTTAGCTCTTTGAGAAGCATACAAAACTAAATCAAAGGGATTTGATATTTTTTTGATACAGTCTTCTATTGTAACTCTTGCCATAATTAATGTTAACATAATACAAATTTTGATTTGATCAACTAATTTTTATATTTTTAGTATTTTTTTTTTATAATTGAGCTTATTTAATAGCTTATCTAAACTAACTTTTTTTATTGGATGTTTCCATTTTGGGCTTATTTCTTTTAACGGCAATAAAACAAAGGGTCTTTCATGCATTCTAGGATGAGGTGTTATTAATTTATTTTCTTTATAAATTACTTTTTTCTTATAATCAATAATATCAAGATCTATAATTCTTGCTTCGTTCTTTTTTTGTCTTAGCCTGCCAAAAACTTCTTCTATTTTTAATAAATATTCCAACAACTCTATTGGGGTTTTATCAGTATTAATTTCAACAACTCCATTTATAAACCATGGTTGGTTTGAAACAGGGACGGGTTCGCTTTTATACCAAGATGAAATCTTGCAAACAGTAACTTGTTTTTTTAAAGCAAATATAGCTTCTTTACAATTTTCAATTGGTTTTTGGTTTTTATTACCGCTTAAATTTGAACCTATTCCTATATATATCAATTTAAAAATCTAAAATTAAATTAACTTTTTTTGCCTTTTCCATTCTTTTTCTTTTTTGCTTTGTCTTTTATCATATTTTTTTTTTCCTTCTCCTATGGCTATTAATAATTTTGCAAAACCTTTGGTAGAAAAATAAATTTTTAATGGAATTAAAGAAGAACCTTTTTTATTAATATTGCCTAACATTTTTTTTATTTCTTTTTTTTTAAATAATAATTTTCTTGTTCTACTAACTTCATGATTTAACATGCCAGAAGATAAATATTGGGGGATGCTTGAATTTTTTAAAAAAATTTCTCCATTTTCTTGACTAATAAAAGCATGTGAAATATCAGCACGATTACTTCTTAAAGATTTTACCTCGCTACCTTTCAAAACAATCCCTGCTTCGAATTTATCTCCAATTTTATAATCGTAACTAGCTCTTCTATTAGTAGCTATAGAATTATTTTTCTTTTTTAACATTTATTTTTTAATAGGTTTAATTTTTAATTTATTAATTACTGATTTTATTTCTTTTTTCGTACTATTTGCTATGCCGACCAGCGGAAGTCTCAATTCATCAGAACATATTTTTAATAACGAAGCAGCATATTTCACAGGTCCTGGGCTAGTCTCTAAAAAAAGAGCGTTGTGCAAAGGAAACAAAAGAGAATTTAATAATTGAGCTTTTTTAAAATTATTTTTTTGCCAAGCATTGTGTAAATCTGAACAAAGTTTTGGTGCAATATTTGCAGTAACTGAAATACAACCTTGTCCTCCCTGAGATAAAAAAGGCAAAACAGTGGCATCTTCACCAGAAATTTGGCAAAATTTGCTTCCAATTTCATTTGAAATTAATAAAGGTCTACTTAAATCATTTGTAGAATCTTTTACACCAATTATATTTTTTAGTTTTGATAATTTTTTCATTGTTTCTATAGATATATCTACAACACTTCTTCCCGGTATGTTGTAAATAATAATAGGAATATCACAACTATCGTTAATAGATTTAAAATGATGATATAATCCTTCTTGAGTAGGTTTGTTGTAATAAGGTGTTACAATTAAAACAGCGTCTGCGCCAGCTTCTTTTGAATAATTAGTTAAACTTATAGCTTCATGAGTAGAATTCGATCCTGTTCCAGCTATTACCGGGACTCTTCTGTTAGATGCTTCAATACATAAATCTATAACTCTTTCATGTTCATCATGGTCTAATGTTGGGGATTCACCTGTAGTTCCACAAGGAACAAGGCCGTGAGAACCTTGGTTTATTTGCCATTCAACAAAATCTTGAAAGGCTTTTTCGTCTATCTTGCCATTTTTTAATGGCGTTATTAATGCAGTTATTGAACCTTTAAACATTTAAAAATTAAATAAAATATTATAAAATATAGTAGTTTTATTTAGTTTCATTTAGTATAAAAACAAATTAAAAAAATGTT
>CEUS01284038.1_pt1 | contig 10719 bp, 8 predicted proteins | sample 427031 | NCBI WGS metagenome assembly CEUS01 (sample SAMEA2622837, study PRJEB7988) | marine metagenome | biome: marine biome (ENVO:00000447); feature: marine epipelagic mixed layer (ENVO:xxxxxxxxx); material: "saline water (ENVO:00002010), including plankton (ENVO:xxxxxxxx)" | depth 140 m | reverse complement strand
CCCCCAAGCTTTGGCATTCAAAGTACGTACAGCAGGATCAGCACGACGCACACGAAAACCAATTACAGCATCGTGATGAGGCAACTTATTTAATAGAAGTCGTATTTCACTCAAATCAAATTGCCCATCACCATCTGTAAATGCAATCAAATCAAATTTGGATTCCTCAAAACCGGTTTTCAAGGCTGCCCCATAACCCAAATTAGTGTCGTGAGATATCACTCGAACACGAGAATCGCATGATGATAATTCTTCACCAATTTCGCGAGTACGATCATTGCTGCCATCATTTATCAATAGCACCTCAAACTTACCAGTGATCTGTGTCAACGCAGCAATGGCAGATAGAGTGATGTGCCTAACGTTGCCTTCTTCATTAAACAGCGGAAAGAACACGCTGATATCTGGAGGGTTTTCATTCATACAGCAACAATACCCGAAAATGGGCTGCTCTTTACCAACAATCTATATCTACCAAAAAATTATCAACCAATGTATTGCCTATCCTCGCGTAGATTTTGGTAGGCTTCTCATACAGATATACATGAAGAAAATAAAATAAAGGTCCTCATCAAACAAATGCGTACCGAAACTAGCAAAAAAAGATTAATGATCCCTGGGCCCATTGATTTAGAACCTGAGGTTTTGGCTGCATTAGCTCAACAGGTGACTTCTCACTATGGGTCAGAGTGGGTAAAACTGTATTCACAGGCAAGAGATGCACTAAGGCCTTACGCGCAGACCGATGGTCAGATATTCATGTTAGCAGCCTCAGGCTCTGCAGGGATAGACGCCGCCGTGGGCAGCATGTTTGCGCAGGGGGAGAGAGTGCTCACTGTCGTAAATGGATATTTTTCAGAACGGCTTTACTTAATAGCAAAAGCAAATGGGCTGGTCGCCGACCCAATAAGATTGGGACCTGGATTTGTAGCTAGTCATGAAACAATTGATCAACACTTATCTAAGAACAAGTATGCAGGATTACTAATTTGCCATTCAGAAACCGCCACTGGGACACTTCATGACATAGAGGCTATTTCATCTGTCACATCAAAGCACGGTGTTGCATTATTAGTCGATGCAGTTTCTTCTTTTGGTGCTTGCGAAATTCGTATGGATGACTGGGACATATCCGTATGTTGTACAGCCTCACAGAAAGCATTAGCCGCTCCTCCAGGACTAGCCCCAATTGCAGTGTCTGACGCGTCCTGGGACAGGATAGATCGAACAGGAAACACTGGCCGCGGATGGTACAAAGATCTGCGTGTATGGCGTGATACCGCACGAGATTCAGCAGACTACCACCCTCATCCAGCGACTATGCCAGTCAATATAGTTCGTTCATTGGTAAAGAGCTTGGAGCTGCAAACAGTCGAAGAGCCATCGATTAGATTCGAAAGAATGCAGAAATCCGCATCGTCTATTCGAGCAAGACTTCGAGAATTAGGCTACCAGCCAGTAGCTATTGAATCTGCAGCGTCACCAACTGTGACTTGCTTTTACCCTCCACCCCAATTGAAAGACAGAGCGGAAGAAATAGCGACGTTTGTCGAAGAGGAAACTAACCTTGTACTGGCAAGAGGTACTGGAGAACTGGTCGACAAAGTTATCCGTATAGGGCATATGACTACTAGAGCCTACGGTGAGTATGCAGACGACTGCCTGGAATCGTTAGAGCGATTTATACGTGTCCAGCCCAGCGAATCTACTAGGTAATAGATTTACGTCTAGACACGTGATGGCTAATCGAACATTACTGAATCTAATATTTAATTAATGCCTGAGGCGACAAGCATCGTTTGCTAGGCCGACCACAAAACACCTTCAGTATGATCTGGCTTACTATAAGGAGTCATGCCGGCAATAGGCCAAGCAATTTCGAATACCATAAAATTGTTACGAGAATCACTGTAAAAAGTAAAAGGTGGCTCCCTCTACCCGCCTTTCAATCCGGTTGGCCCTACCATACCCTCCAAACTTAATCGAGCCATCCTCGCTTGAGTTGCAAAATCGGAGTCCGGAGAAATTTTCTCTACGTTTCGCAGATCATTTAGCGCATCTTGGGTTCTACCGATTTGGATGAAGGACATTGCTCGGTTCATATAGATAGCCGGATTATCTGGCGACTCCTTTTCCGAGAAAGTGAAATTTTCTATTGCTCTAGACCATTCGCCCAATTGCGCATAAAAAAATCCAAGCGCAAAATAAGCCAATGCACGCTCATCCCGATTACCTAAAAGAGCTGCACGCTCCGCCGCCTTAATCGCAGATTCGATATCCGCAACTACATCTTCAGCAAAGTAATTAGCAGCAAGTAGGTGAACCGATGCATTGTGCTGATTATCTGTAACGACTTTCCCTACTATTTCACTAGCTTCATCGTAACGACCCACAGATGCCAATTCTACGGCTACTTGAAACTGACCAGCTATAGCCTCTCGAACGCCCTGATAATGGAAACCGGTAAGTACAATGCCCAATCCAAGACCAATTACCATGATGAATGCACCTACAACATTCTTGCCTTCACCACCACGTCCAAATGCCAACAGAACAGCACCAATCAATAAAACCACTTGTCCCATAATTAGAGGCCAACCCGCATTAAAGGCATTAACCTCGACCGCAAACAATAGAACGCCTACTAATCCTCTTAGGATCAGTAGAGCTCTTTCGACAATTTCACGCTGAAATACACCTAAAAATAGAATCGCATCAAGCACAACTAAAGGAATAATGGCTAATCTAAAATCATTCAGAATTATGAGACTTAGAAATGCCCAACTAAGATCGGCTGCCAGTAACAATCCTTCAGCCAAGCTAAACGATATGCGGGCCTCAAGTCGTTCTCCCTCTTCCTCTAATTCGGTAGCCGTGGGGAAACGGAACACATTGGTGTTGGCCGCGATTGTTGAAGGATGACGTCGATTGAAGGATCGTCGTTCATTGGAACCAACCATATGATGTCTCACTCCATCCTTAACAGGACAAATCTCTTCATGCGTGCACAATCATAATGCGGCCACACGCTTCAACCACCCTTTTTGTCCCTATCAAATTATTATCCATCAACTAATTCTTCAGATCTACAACTTTCACGCTTTTTCATCATTGTCAATGCCCCTACCCCAATTAAACCGGAGGTGAGCACCAATCCGGCAACCCCAACCAATCCATACCCACCTGCACCGAAAACCTGCCCACCTAACAACGCTGTAGCCCCTCCCACACCAGCATTAATGGATTCTGTGAAACCCTGGAACCGAGCTCTTTCATCCTGATTCAACATATCAGTCAACAAAGCCGATCCAGCCACAAAACAAAAATTCCAACCCAATCCGAGAGAAAACATCACCACAATGATAATCGGAAGCACGGTCGCATTGATCGCAAACGATCCAGCAAATATAAGTAAAAAAGCCCCTGCCACGACAGATACATACGCTCCCCATGAATCCGTCATCCGTCCAACTAACCAGGAAAGCCCAAACATTCCCATAGTGTGCGCCATCATAGCCAAAGATATATCTGCAGTACCATGAGCATGGTTGGTCATATGAAGCGGAGTGATCGTCATAATCATAGTCATTACTCCCTGGCCGAGCACTATAGCGGCAACGGCCAGTCGAACATCTGGGATAGACATGATTTCGCGGCGGGTCCTCATGATTTTTTCAGGGATAACAGTCGCGGCTGAACAAATTTCATCAATTCGCTGAGCAATAATCTTAGGTTCAGGCCTAAGAAAAATAAAAACTACTAAGGCTGCAACAACTGACATAGGGACAGATGCTAGCCAGGGGCCGGCATACCCGATATAACCACTGTTCTTTGCCATATCACTAGTCAATTGAAACATCCAAGGACCAAATATCGATCCTATAGTCCCAGCCGATACCACAAGACCTATTATTCGAGCCCGATTACCAGGGTTGTGCACCTCAGCCGCAACAAAACGTTGAAGTTCGATGCCAGCACGCGTTCCACCAAATAGAAACGAAGAAACAATGAACCCGATATAGCTACCATAAATTATCGACGTTGTGGCCAGCACCCCTCCTAATGCCCCACATAAATATGAAAAGGTCAATGTAGACCGGCGTCCAAATCTATCCATTGCAGAGCCAATTACAAAAGCGGTCATCGAACGACCAGCGAATAGGAATAAGACGGGTAATCCGGCCCACTCCGCCCCTCCCAAATCAGCAGCAATAATCGCAGTCACAGTAAATGTAGCAATTGCAGCACTACTGGAAATACCCTGCGCAACAAAGAGGGCTGATGTTATTCGCCAGCGAGGTTCTATCGAAAACAGGTTGATTGCCTAGTCATATGGTGTCAGTATCAATCATTGCAATACCTCTTCATCTAGCTTTTCAAACACAGCAGACGACCTAGAGGAGGCAGCATATGGCACCTTTCCCTACAGTCATATGTGTATCTCACCATATCCCAGAACTTACCTATACAGCTAATACGCAACCTCTTTACACTATCCAAAGATTTTCACAAGTATCCCAAAGTTCAGAATTAAAGTTTTAGCTTGCAGAAGATGGGGGAAAGGCTGATATAATCAGCTAACAACTGAATATTCTGTGGTCAGTGATGCTTATCCAGAGTGGTGGAGGGAAATCGGCCCTACGAAGCCCGGCAACCAGTCCGACTAATAGACCAGGTGCCAACTCCGGCGAAGAACTGATAATCGCAAGATAAGAGGAGACCATGTAGAAATATACTATTTCTTCGTGGAACCCCCTTGTTTTGCAAAGGGGGTTTTTGTTTGAAGACGAACACCCTCCGCCGTAACTAAAAAGGACAGCAAATCATAGCGCTGAACAAACAGTTACAGGCTTAATCATCATTACTGGTCCTTCGGTGATTAAAACCCCTGTCAAATTGGAACACACTAATCGGAGATGGTTGATCGAATGAGTAAAGTACTCGGGCTTCAATGCAAGGAATGTGCAGCCCTATACGAAATAGGAGCTAAACACGTCTGCGAGCTTTGTTTCGGGCCGTTAGAAGTAACTTATGACTACGATTACATAAAAGCTCAGATAAGCCGAAAAAAGATAGAGAACGGACCTCTAAGCTTGTGGCGTTACGCGGATCTACTACCGGTAGAAACTGGCTGGGACAAAGATGTGCGGGTCGGCTTCACCCCTATGCAACACGCACGAAGATTGGGTGCAGAACTAGGGCTACGTAATTTATACATAAAAAACGACAGCGTTAATCCGACGTTCTCATTCAAAGATAGGCCAGTGGCTGTGGCCATCACAAAAGCCCGTGAGCTTGGCTACAAAGTTTTCGCCTGCGCATCCACAGGGAATCTGGCTAGTGCAGTTTCTGCAGCAGGTATAAAAGCCGATATGCAAACTTACGTATTCATGCCATCAGATGTTGAATCAGGGAAAATCACAAATGCTGCAATATATGGAGCTCATCTGATAGCCGTAAATGGCACCTATGATCAGCTAAACAGACTCTGTTCAGAAATAGTAGACGAAGAAAACTGGGCTTTCTGCAACATCAATATGCGCCCTTACTACGCAGAAGGATCCAAAACAATCGCATTGGAGACGGTCGAGCAGCTGGGCTGGAAAGCCCCAGATCACGTAGTTGTTCCCATAGCATCAGGCGCGCTTTATACAGAAGTCGCAAAAGGATTTAGCGAACTAGTAGAAGTCGGATTGCTCGAATCTCAGAGTGTACGGATATCAGGTGCCCAAGCAAAAGGGTGCAACCCTGTTGCCAAAGCTTTCGCAGAAGGTGAGGAACGGTTTGAACCCGTAAGAAACCCTACTACGGTTGCGAAGTCTCTCGCGATTGGGAACCCTGCCGATGGTAATTATTCTATAGCGATAGCAAACAAGACTAATGGTTTAATCGAACAGGTCAGTGACGAAGAAATTGTTGATGCCGTCCGATTGCTGGCGGCCACCGAAGGCATCTTCACAGAACCAGCTGGCGGGGTAACAATCGCGACTCTTAAAAAGTTGGCAGCGGCCGGGAAGGTCGGGCCAGATGAATTAACCGTAGCTTATATAACAGGCAATGGGCTAAAAGCTCAGGAGGCAATAAACGACCAGTTAGGAGCCAGCATGACTGTGGAACCAACAATCTCATCTTTCGAACAAGAATTGGCGACGATGCAGTATGAGGTTAATACTGAATCAATAACCGTCTAGTTGACAGAAGGCCCACAAATGTATTGGATGACCCAAAGAAACATACAGAGAGGGAAACAATAAGATATGGCAAATGTGAGAATCCCTAGCCAGTTACGTGACCTAGTAGATGGCAACAAAAAGCTAACAGTAGAAGCTCAGTCTATAAGCACTTTAATTCATGAAATAGACATGATGCACCCAGGCTTCAAAAAGAGGATTGTCGATGATACTGGCGATATATCATCTTTCGTTGGTATTTACGTGGAGGGAGAGGATATACGATTCCTCGAAGGCATAGACACAGAACTTCAACCATCGAGTGAAGTATCAATAGTTCCCGCAGCCGCAGGTGGGGCGAAATTGACCCTTGAAATTCGCAATTAAGATTTTTCGCGATCAAGCCGGGTTGCGCATTGCCTCGCGGACCATCCCTTGTACGAAGGTTACGTAACCTTAAAATATCTGACTAACATTAAACCAAATTAAGACACTTCCGAAATCTCAGCCTTTGCATACTTTAAGTACATAGTGGACATCATCACTATGTCTGCCACGATATTACATATGTCCAACGCTCTGATCTTGTTACTTAATCCCAATCCATCGCTATCCCTCGGTCTCCCGAGAATTTGAGTATCTTCTCATAGGTCTCTCGTATGATGGGAATGGTTCCATTCGCAACGTTCCTATCTCGAGCTTCATATTCGAACGATCCAGGGATCACCACCCTTCCCGACTGGTCAATTAGATCCGCTCCTGTCAGATCATCCACAAGTTTGTCCATTCGCCCCGTAAAATCCTCAATTGGCATGAATATCGCTGGATTAATGACAAAAAAGAAATGCCCTATGTCTTCTGTTTGACCGGGCTTACTTGAATTCGCCCTGGTGTGATCAGCCCCAAATTTAGACCCACTTAGAACACCAGAAAGTATCTCCATAATGCTGGCCAAACCATATCCTTTGTGATCTGCAATAGGGTGTAATGAGCCGCCTTTTCCCAAGGCGGTTGGATCTGTTGTTGGACGCCCATTTTTATCTAATAGCCAGCCCAGTGGCACTTCCTTACCTTGAGCCAATCGGAGGCCAACTTTTCCAGCTGCTACCACGCTCATAGCTATGTCGAGCATAAATGGGTGTGCTCCCCCAGTAGGACACGCAAACCCCAATGGATTATTACCCAGCATCTTCTCTTTGGATCCCCAAGGCGCCACAGTAGCCCCAGCATTTGTAGTGCACATACCAATCATTCCAGCATCAGCCGCCATAGAAGCATAATAACCAGACGCGCCATAATGCCTGCTATTTTGGACTGTCACTATAGCCATACCTCCTCTTCGAGCAATTTCAATAGCACGCTTCATAGCTATACAAGCCGCCCATTGCCCTGGCCCACAATCTGCATCCAATTTTAAATGTGAGTCACTTTCAGTAATTGTTTGCATAATTGGATAAGCATTCACATAACCAGATCGGATATGTTCCGCGTAAAGGGGAATATCTCCAACGTTATGGGTAGGCTGGCCTCGAATCGACGCTTCAAGCTGTACTTCCGCTACTAATGCCGCCACATCAGCATCCAACCCTGCATCAATCAATGCGGCATTCGCAAAATGACGCATCTTAGTTATATCGGCTATTACAAATTCTTCCCTACGCACAGCTTACGCTCCAAATTCTTATAAATCAGAGTACGATGTTATGTGAACAACAAATATTTTACGCCGAAATCTGAAATCGCATCCTCGCAGGGGGCACCCAAATCTATGACAGACATCAAGCCCAACAATAAAACAGTCACTGCCACAGACATGCTCGCTGAATTAGTTTCTATCGACAGCGTGAATCCTGACATGCCTAACGGAGGTAAAGGGGAACAAGAATACAGCGATTGGTTAATAAGATTCGGCAACCAGATTGGCTTGGAGACTAGTCAGGAAGAAATTTTGAACGGACGATCCAATGCCATACTCGAATTACGCCCCACCGGGGCCACTCAAACGCTACTGATAGATATTCACCTCGACACAGTCCCAATAGGTGGACAGCTTAGTAGTCTAAGCCCCGTCATAGAAAACCAACGGGTATATGGGCGAGGGTCTTGTGATGTTAAGGGGGCAATGGTGTCGGCTTTGCTCGCCCTAGAAGAGCTGTTAACTGACCCTCCACAACGCACATCTATAGTGCTTGTTGGAACAATCGATGAGGAATATTTGAAACGTGGGGCCAATGCAATAAGTAATCAGTCAGATATCGCAGCAGCAATAGTAGGAGAGCCCACCGATCTACAACCGGTGGTAGCTCACAAAGGTGTCCTGCGATGGCAAATTGACACTATTGGGAAAGCTGCCCATACAGCAAACCCAGAACTGGGGACGAACGCGATATACGGGATGATTGATGTGATTAATTATCTTCGTGACAACCATTCAATTACTCATCCAACGCTCCGTCATCCCTTGTGTGGGGACGGAACCTTAACTGTGTCAGTTATATCAGGGGGTATTCAAGTCAACATCGTTCCGGAACAGTGCACGATCGATATTGACAGAAGATTGTTACCCAATGAAGACCCTCTTACGGTCTGGAAAGAAATAAAGAATGAACTTGAAAATCTATGCGCTGAGCAGGAAAGAGTCGGCACTGAAGTGACATATCACAACCCATTCCTAGCAGAGACCGGGATCGAAACAAGTGCTACAGAACCTATCGTGCAGGCATGCCTAGACGCAGCTAGCAAAGTTGGCTCTCCCCAGGAATTGCAAGGCGTACCTTTCAGCACCGATGCTTCTCCTCTTAATAAACACGGAACACCTTGTGTGGTCCTGGGACCAGGAAGCATTGCTCAGGCCCACTCTGCAATAGAGTATGTAGAAATGAAGCAAGTCGTAACATGTGCACAGCTGTACAAGCGAATCGTAAAGAGCTTTGATGACGAAACTGATTAACATTGTGCTTGGGGCCGGACAGAAAATACTGTCTATAACGTTGATTACACAGCAAGCGGGTAATAGAATCGACTGATGTATTAAAATGTGCCTCCGACCCAGTCCTGCATTTCATGGTGGAGTCGGGCAATATTTATCCGGCAAAATCCATACCGAGGGAAGCTAACTTTAGCATGCTGACAGAGATAACAGTTAAGTCAGGTAATCACCGATGAGCAAAACTAAATTGTTAGAAATCGATGCTCTACAGGTAGAACGTGAGAGCAAAGAGATCTTGAGAGGCATTAGCTTATCTATAGGTCATGGTGAAGTTCATGCGATTATGGGCCCCAACGGATCTGGCAAAAGCACTTTAGCAAATACTCTCATGGGGCATCCATCGTGCGAAGTAATCGGTGGCACTGTTAATTTTTCAGGCCAAGACCTATCTGATCTAGAAGTAAATCAGAGGGCGAATTCTGGAATGTTTATGGCCTTTCAGTATCCTATGGAAATCCCAGGCGTACCACTGACCACTTTTTTGCGGGAAGCCATGAATACACGCCGCGGAGAAGGCAATGAGATAGGTGTACGCGAATTCCGGAAAACGATGTTAGAAAAGATGGAATTACTAAACATGGATCCTGCCTTTGCTTCTCGATACCTAAATCAAGGTTTTTCAGGCGGGGAGAAGAAACGTTGTGAAATTCTCCAAATGGCGATGTTAGAACCTAGCTTAGCCATCCTCGATGAGACGGATTCGGGACTCGACATAGATGCCCTCAAAATTGTGGCAGAAGGGGTGAATGCACAACGGGGAGACCATATGGGAGTTTTAATAATCACGCACTATCAGAGACTGCTCACTTACATACAACCCGATCGTGTGCACGTCATGGTATCTGGCCAAATCGTTGAATCAGGAGGCCCAGAGTTGGCTCTAAAATTGGAAGATCAAGGTTATGATTCGTACGTCAACAGAGTAGCCGAAGGGGTATAGGAAGATGTCTACAGAAGCAATACAGCCACCAACCACAAGTATAGAATTTGATTACAAACACGGATTTCACGACAAAGAAAAAGCTGCCATTACGACCGATCCTGGTCTCTCTGAAAAAATAGTTCGGCAAATTTCCGCGCTAAAAAACGAGCCGGAATGGATGCTAGAGCTTAGGTTGCAGGGACTTCAAGCATTCGAAAGCCGGCCTATGCCAGACTGGGGCGCCGACCTTTCAGAAATCAAATTTGATGATATTCGCTACTACGTCAAAGCAACAGACCGAGGGGCAGAAGACAATTGGGATGACGTCCCCGAATACATAAAAAACACTTTTGACCGACTAGGAATACCAGAAGCTGAAAAAAAATTCCTAGCCGGTGTAGGAGCTCAGTACGACTCCGAGGTTGTTTATCACAGCATTCAGGACCAAATGGCTGAGCAAGGCGTAATTTATTTAGACATGGATGGAGGCCTACGGGAACACGAGGACCTGGTGAAGAAGTTTTTCGCCAAAATGATCCCTGTCAATGACAACAAGTTCGCCGCCCTTAATACTGCAGTTTGGAGCGGAGGTAGCTTCGTCTACGTCCCGCCAGGGGTGAAAGTCGACCTGCCCCTAC
>CEUS01283116.1_pt1 | contig 10720 bp, 13 predicted proteins | sample 427031 | NCBI WGS metagenome assembly CEUS01 (sample SAMEA2622837, study PRJEB7988) | marine metagenome | biome: marine biome (ENVO:00000447); feature: marine epipelagic mixed layer (ENVO:xxxxxxxxx); material: "saline water (ENVO:00002010), including plankton (ENVO:xxxxxxxx)" | depth 140 m | reverse complement strand
AAAATCTGTTGGGCTTATGGTTTCACCCAATTGTGTAGAGCCTCTAATATCAGCGAAAAGCATGGTCATACAAACTTCTGCACCTCCAATATTTCCTTTAGCGAAATCTTCACATTTTTTACAAAAGTGCGGGGAGACATTGGAACGTTTGCTCCATAAGTCAAAATTAAATATATTTTTTTCAGTAAATGGTATATTGCAACACTTGCACCTTTCTCCAGATGCAAATTTAGAAAAGAAACTTCGTATTTCGCCCATGGGGACAGGAGGCTTTTCTCCTGTTAAAATACTTCTCCATAGTTGCTCAATTTCCTTCTGATTATTTTTATTATCTTCCATGAAAAGTATCCTATATTTATTTTCAATGTAACTAAACTTAACTAACAACCCCCAGTCACCTTTGGTTTTTTGTTTGTGGAATGATAGTTATATTTGCTTATTGTAATGATAATGAAAAAAATATTATTCTATTATCTTTTGATTAATCATTTGCTAATTGGTCAAAATTCTAATAATAGTAATAATCCTGACCCTCTATCCGAAACACCTTTGTATCCAATCCCACCAGAAATGACTTTTCAAGAATATCAGGATATGAATAGAAGGTTGTCACAAGCTTTTTTATGGTCATCTATACCGGTGCCAGGAATTACTCATTACTACGCTGGTGAAAAGAAAAAAGCTAAAAAATTGTTTTACATTGGTATGGGTGGTTTAGCCTGCATAATTACAGGTGTAATCTCAATGGATGAGGGTAATTGGCCAGAATATAATGCTAATATTCATGTTATTCATAATCAGGGTAATGTTAATGAAAAATGGTACGAGAGATTACCTGTTCGGATGGAAGGAGATATAATCCATTACGAACTAAAAGAAATCCAGAAGCAACAAGGTGAAGGTGGAGGAGGACTAGTTATGTTGGGCATTGTTATAATCATAGGTGATTTAATTTATGACAGGCTAAAAGGATTTAAATTAGTTGAAGAAAAAAGAGATAGAGTTCGTTATAAATATGGACAGCAGTTAAAATTTTCGTATAGACCAACTTTTTATTTATCAACTAAACAATATAGACTGGGAATGAATTTCTACTTTAATTTATAATTATGAAAAATATTAAACAGAACCCCGGTCTACAGGGTTTTTGTTTATGGGAAGATGGGTAGATTTGGGATTAAAAAAATATTGAAAGAAAAAAAAATAGAAAACATTATTAATTCAGTACCAGAATGGATAGGGAAATCTTGTACTATAAAATCAATGAATCATGGGATGACCAACAGGAATTATAAAGTTATTGTAGATAATGATTCATTTTTTCTATCTATACCATCTCCTGATTCAAATTTGTTAAAAATTGATTATACAAATAAATATTATAATAATAACATATGTGGAGCAATAGGCATATCACCGAAAGTAGTTTGTTATATTAAAAGTGAAAGAATATTAGTTACCAAATTCATAAAAAATAAATCTTTATTAATAAAACCATTCCAAGATTCAGATCGTCTATCTGAACTTGTAAAAATGATAAAATTATTACATGATGCAAATCCATTTTTCAGAGATTTTAATATGTTTTCCTATATAAATCATTTTATGAGAACTTTGAAAAATAGCGATATTTCAAAGTCACTTTCTCCAATTGGAAATAATATTAAAATCCTTGGTCAAAAACTCGATTTATATCGAAAGCACTTAGTTCCTTGTCATAATGATATTATAGCTGAAAATATTATCGATAATGGTAAGCAATTATTTTTAATTGATTTTGATTATAGTGGCAATAATGATCCTTGTTTTGAACTGGGAAATTTATCAGTAGAAATGGGATATAATGATAATCAAGTAAACGAATTGGTTAATAATTATTTCGGACAAATTCAAGAGCATATCATTTCTAGAGTGTATCTACAATCTATTGCAAGCGACTTAGGGTGGTCTTTGTGGGGATTTGTTCAAAACAAGATATCGAACCTTAATTATGATTTTAAGCAATATGCAATAAAACGATTGGAAAGAGTAATCAGTAAGATAGAATCGGTAGAATATGAATTATGGTTGAAAAATATTTGAATATACATCAAGCCTCGGTCACCCGGGGTTTTTTGTCTATGAGAAGATGGGTAGATTTGATTATGAGGTTTTTTGTAATTGCAAGTTTAATAATACTATGTTGTATGTTAATGGGTCAAAATATGGAAAACAAATCCAGTAAAGAGTTTTTAACCACTGTTACTCTGCCAGTTAGTTTAAAATACTATATTTATCTTCCAAATAACTATCATGAATCGAACTCTAATTTCCCTCTGGTTTTGTTTTTACATGGAGCAGGTGAAAGGGGTGATGATCTTAATATGGTGGAAATACATGGTATCCCAAAATTAATTAATAATGGAGAAGAATTCCCGTTTATTACTATTGCTCCGCAATGTCCTGCATTTCAATGGTGGCCAGAGCCAGTTTATGTTAAAACGTTAATTTTACTGATAGAAGAAATAATTAATAATTATAAAGTTGATACTGAACGTATTTATGCCACTGGTTTAAGCATGGGAGGATATGGCACTCTTGCGATTGCAAAAGAGCGACCTGATTTGTTTTCCGCTATAATCCCTATTTGTGGTGGTATGGATACGACGGATATTCAAAAATTAAAAGAAATACCTATTTGGCTTTTTCACGGTGATGCTGATGAAGCTGTTCCTGTTGAAAATTCGATCCTTATTTATGATATTTTAAAACCTATTAACCCTAATATAAAATTAACCATTTACAAGGGTGTCAATCATAATTCATGGGATATTACTTACAGTAATAAAAAAATATATGAATGGTTATTGGAGAAAAATAAATCTGAATCTGAACCCTGATCTCCTAGGGTTATAATTATTGAGATAATAAGAAAATTTAACTAAGAGAAGATTTTAATCATAACTATGGTTTATTAATTAGGCTTTAGTAGAATTAGAAAAATCATGCTAGATAAAATAATAATCGATGAATACAATGGGACATATCAATAATTATGAATGAAAATATGTTTTCGGTAACAGATGAAATTAATTTATATACAAAAAACTGGTTACCTGATAATGATATTAAAGCAGTAATTATTATCATTCATGGACTTGCGGAACATATAGAAAGATACAATCATGTTGGCAATTCTTTATCTTTAGTAGGATACGCTGTAGAAGCATATGATCTACGTGGGCATGGAAAATCTGAGGGAAAAAGGAACTTTATAGAATCAATATATGAGCATGTATTTGATCTTAAAAAGTATGTTAATCATGTAAAAGAAAAGTATCCCGGGATACAAATTTATCTTCTTGGACATAGTATGGGAGGCGAAATCTCTTGCCTGTATTCAATCGAATATCAATCAGAAATTTCAGGTCTGATTCTAAGCGGTGCTGTAATAAAAATAAGTGATGATATTTCACCATTACTCCAAAAACTTTCGGGGATTATTGCTGCGATTTTCCCGAATTTAGCAACGACAAAAATCGATAGCAGAGGAATATCTAGTGATAAAAATGTAGTAAAATTATATGATAATGATCCACTGGTATATCGTGGTGGTACTTTCGCTCGAACAGCTGCAGAAATTATAAAAGGCACAAGAGATATAACGAAGGATATGGAACGCATTACTATACCAATCCTAATAATGCACGGAACATCTGATTGCTTATCCGATCCAAAAGGCAGTAATCAATTATATGATGGAGTTAGATCCAGTGATAAAACTTTAAAACTTTATGAAAATTTTTATCATGAAATTCTTAATGAGCCTAATAAAGAAAAAGTAATACAAGATATTATATTTTGGATAGATGAAAGATGTAATTAACTATAAACGGAATATATCTTACGAAGGTTTAATTAATTGTAGTATTTCGAAATTGTGGAATATAATCTCAATGGAATCAAACCTTGAATTATTCCATCCATTTTGCAAATATAATAGAATGGTCGAATGAAAATTCTATTGATGAAATATAATATTTAAATGGTTTGATCCTTAGAAGAAAATTCTGCAGATGGGTTAATAATAGTGGATATGATTTATATATAACTCAAAATGGAAAGCCATCATCGTACGTAACATGGAGGATAATGGGAAAAAAGGGATAAATGTATAATCCTAATTACCGTTTATCCTTATTTATTCAATCAGGGTAAAAAAATGATCGATATATTTCCTTTCTATATATTTGTCAAACCATTAATACTAAAATATCTTAAATCTGTAATTGGCGGACAAAAGTTGTATGCAGAAAAAGAGATCCAAATAAAAAAGAATCATTTTGGCAGGCATATATGGTTTTCATAATCTCCTAATTACTTACTCTTTGTGGATGATAGGTAGATGTGGAAATGTTTATGATAATAACATTATAATCATGGTAAAATTTGAAATTCGTTAATATTATCTTATCCTTTTGAACGTTAATTCTGCACTTCTAGCAATCAGCCTGATAGCCATTTTGGGCTTTATATCTGAGATATTATTCCGTCGAACTAATATACCGGATGTTTTATTCCTTATTATTTTTGGCTTTCTTATTGGTCCTAATGGATTTGATTATACATCTCCTGGAGACCTGTCTGATATCGCTCCAGTATTTACTACATTTACATTGTTGATATTAATTTTTGATGGCGCGTTTAATATCAATCTATCATCATTGATTAGAGAATTCTCATCGAGCCTATTACTGACTGTTTACAATTTCGTTATTTCTACAGTAGTCGTGGGAGGAGTATTCTATTATATCCACCGATTTCATCTTGATGGAACAACATTTATGGCATCCATGGTTATTGGTTTTTCTCTTGCTGGTGTATCATCATCATTTGTAATCCCTATATTGAGCCAAATACGAGTAGGTGGAAAATTATTTTCTAGATTAGCTCTTGAATCTGCACTTACTGATGTATTCTGTATTGTTGCAACTCTATCAGTTATAGAAGTTTATACGACTGGTATATTTGGTATTCAAAAAACACTCACTTACCTTATTGAACTATTTGCCATTGCTGGTTTTATAGGTGTCTTGGGTGGAATAATATGGATTGTTATTAGGGTATTTGAAGAGCAGAATTATATCATTACGATAGCATATTTAATACTAGTATATCTGGCAACGGAATACTTTGGAGGTAATGGTCCAATTGCTGCTTTATTCCTCGGGTTGATTTTGAATAATTCAAAGCAACTTTCTTCCATAAAAGAAGGTATCCTTTCAAGATCGGTTGCTGAAAAACAAAAAGCTATTCAAGGAGACCTTGGTGTTGAGGTAACCTCAGCAAATGAGAAACGATATTATAATTTGACTTCCTTTTTTCTTAAGTCAATGTTTTTTATTTATGTAGGTATTTTGCTCGATATTAATGATCAGACAGCATTAGTTATTGGATGCATTTTATCAGTGCTGATTATGGTTACTAGGTTGGGGTCAATGGCTTTAACAAAAGGAATGACAAAAGAACAGAGGGATCTAGTTAATGCAGTTTTTGCCCGAGGACTGGCTGCTGCAGTACTTATCCAGGCTGTTATTCAAGCAGGTATGCCTGATGCTGAATACATGGCCCGGGTTGTGTATGTTGTGATAATTGGTACGATTGTACTTAGTTCATTACGTGTATATATTTTGCGAATGAATCTTGCAAAAACGAAATGATGATGAACTGAACTAAATTGTATTGTTTAAATAATTATTGACTCTTTTCAAAGTATTAGACCACATTGACCCGGGGTTTTTACTTTATGGGAGGCGAGTAGATTACAATAATACATAAACGTTTTATAATACTAATCATTATTATTTTCTTAATGAATATTATATAAATGAATAAACTGGCTGAAAAAAGCGAATAAATTGCTTATTCCTATTGATCTAATTCTTACTTTATTTTTGTAGATTATCATTATGAGTCGTTATAGAGATATAATAAAAAGAATCATTTTCGGCACAGAATCACTAGGCGGAAAGATTTTCGATATTCTATTGATATTTTGTATCGTCGTCAGTGTCATACTAGTAATGCTTGATAGTGTTCCTGATTACAGTAAAATACATGGGAATTTTTTTCATACTGCTGAATGGGCTTTTACTATATTATTTACGGTTGAATATTTTTTAAGAATTTATTCCATCCGTTTACCTTCAAGTTATATTTTCAGCTTTTTTGGCATCATTGATTTATTAGCAATTATACCAACCTATGCAAGTATTCTACTTCCAGGAGCCGAAGTATTTTCTATAATTAGGGTATTACGTGTACTTCGCGTTTTCAGAATTTTAAAATTAGTACAATTCATGGGTGAAGCAGATTACCTAATGAAAGCAATGATTGCTAGTAAACGAAAAATATTTGTTTACTTATTTTTTCTATTAAACTTAGTGATTATTCTTGGATCGATAATGTATTTAGTTGAAGGTGAAATTGCAGGGTTTGACAGTATTCCTAGAAGCATCTATTGGGCAATTGTTACTCTAACTACCGTTGGTTATGGTGATATTTCTCCTGTAACAAATCTTGGTCAAGCTATTGCTGCAATAATAATGATCATGGGCTACTCTATTATCGCAGTTCCCACAGGTATAGTTACATCTGCGATGCACTTCACAAAGGATCAAGATAAGTCGACGTGTATTGTATGTGAAAGTGATGAACAAGCTAGAGATGCGAATTTCTGCAATAAATGTGGAGCGAATATGAAAAATAGTACCTGAATATCTTAAATTATGATCTTATGTACTCATGTTAATGAAATGAAAAGAGTTTTTATTAATATAAACTCCAATGTAGAGCCTCTGAAAAAAATCATTGATTGCATATATAATTTTTTACTACTTCTAATTCCTTTAAGATATTGTTCAGAAAATTCAATCAATGGGAATCTGGAATATTCCAAAATTATACCCCTAAATACTATTAATATTTCAATTAAACAAAATAATTAATGTTAATTAGTAGGATGTATAATTTTATTATTCACCATGAATTATTTTGTTGCATCTATGAAGAGTAGATTTATTTATGAATAGATTTATATCATTATTATTATTTATTGGATTGCCTTGTGGACAAGATGGTCCTAATCCTGAAAGATTCAAAAAAAACCCTGAAAGCGACCGAGTTTCTATAGACTTATTTCAAGAATGGGATAAAAAAAATACAGTACCTCAAAATCCAATAGTTTTTATAGGTAGTTCTAGCATAAGAAAATGGCCCACCGCTGAATATTTTCCAAATATGCCAATTATCAACCGGGGGTTTGGGGGGTCTCATATATCTGATGTAAATCATTATATTAATGAAACCGTTTTAAAGTATAAACCTAGAATTATAGTATTTTATGCAGGAGATAATGATATTGCTTATGGCAAAACTCCTGAAAGTATATTAGATGATTATGATTATTTTGTTAAAAATGTTCATACAAACTTATCTTACACTAAAATAATTTTCATTCCAATTAAGCCGAGTCCAAGACGATTGTCCTACTGGCCAAAAATGAAAGAGGCTAATAACATAATATATAACTATACAACCAAAAATCCATTATTATATTATGTTGATACTTCATCACCAATGCTAGATAATAATGGAATTCCAATACCTTCACTATATGTTAATGATAGCCTTCATCTTAGTAACGATGGCTATGTCCTTTGGAGTGGTCTTTTAGAATCAATTATGTGAATTGAATTGAAGTAAAATTATATTTATCATACATTATATTTGTGGAGTTTTATTGAATATGATAGAAATTATTTAATCTTTAAGATGGATAATATTCAAAATAATATTAGTTATAATTCAAATTCAATAAAATGATAGCAAAACTTGGTCGCCAGGGGTTTGATGTTTTTAGTAGGAAGGGTAGATTTAATAATGTTTAGATATTTATCATTAATCCTATTTATTGGGGCGTCTTTTTGGGGGTGTGATGAAAAAGATGAAACTTTGGTTGAAGTAATATTGTGGGGAAATGTCTATTCTGTTGAAGATACTGATACTTTGAATTTATTTGGACATCAGCTCACAGGTCCTATCCCATCAGAGATAGGTAATCTATCTAATTTAACTCATTTGTATTTACATTCTAATTCCCTTACGGGTACAATACCACCCGAGATAGGGAATCTGTCTAGTTTAACTCATTTGTATTTACACTCCAATTCCCTTACGGGTCCAATACCACCCGAGATAGGGAATCTAACCAACTTGAGTGATTTAAGTTTAAGTTTTAATTCTTTAACAGGTTCAATACCGCCTGAGATGCAGAATTTGACTAATCTAAATCATTTAAATTTAGGTTTTAATAGTTTATCAGGTGAGATACCAGAATTTTTTTGCAATAGTCCATATTTATATATTATTTACAACAAATTTTGCCCTCCATATCCATCTTGTATTGAAAATTATGTAGGATACCAAGATGATAGTGATTGCCCGTAAAAGAGTATATTCTTAAATCAGACTCGAATATCAGAACGGTATTTTATATTTCTATGATGATGGTAAAATTGAAAATACATAACCAAAAAAGGATATCAAAATATGCAACATGAAAATTGGTATTGCCCCAAATGTGATAATAAGGATTATCAAATAGGCGAAATGAGAGTAGCAGGTAGTTTTTGGCAAAAAATATTTAATGTTCAGAGAGAAAAATTTAGCTCAGTTACTTGTTCAAAATGCAGCTACACAGAATTCTTTAAAGGGCAACCTGCATCTGGTCTAGCAAATGTATTCGATTTTTTCACTACATGATTAATTAACAAGTTCAATTAGATTTATAGTAATCAAGGGTATGTTGTTTCTAATGGTGGTAGATTCGCATTTATAATTCCAATATGCTAAAGGAGATAAATATGGGAGAATCAAGAAAATTTAATATTGGTGGGTATTGCGCAATTGCAGCAGGATTAGCATATGTCATTGTAGGTATTGCTTATTTTAATTTGCCAGAAATTCAAAGAGGAACTAGCGATTTTAGTAAGTTTACTGAATACTTAATATCTGTAGCGGCTGATTCAACCATGTTGGAACTACAATATTGGTTTTTTAGTATAGCTTCTGTTATGGGTTTGGCAGTTATAATTTCAGCAAAACGCTTTATGAAAGATTTTAGTGATGACATTCTTGATTGGGCTAGTGTTTTAGGATTAATAGGCTATGGAGTAATGTGTACAAATTTTATTAGAATAGCATTTTTACTTCCTCAGCGAGCTCAAAGATTTGCAGAAGGTGGAGAAGAATTACGTCAAGCTATGTTGGGCGCAAATGCACTACCTTTAGACCCTACTGGTATCTTGGGTTTTGGTTTTGTAGGATTCTGGTTTCTTATTTTAAATTATTTAGCTAGAAGCAAGGATAATTTTCCAGATGAATTAGCTTACATTGGGATTATGGGAGGGATTCTTCACATGTTTGTTCCATTGGGTACCATTATTGACCAGCAAATATTAGTAGCCATTGCAGCAGGTTTCGGCGGTGTCGTGCTAGGTCCGATATGGTATATTTGGTTTGGGATTACGTTGACTAAGAATACAAACTTAGATTAGTATAAATCTAAAATAATTTTAACCTTTAAATTATAAAATTGATATTTAGCAATAAGCCTTAATATCATAAGGCTTATTGTTATTGGGATGATTGGTGAATTATAATTTAAAATAATTAATTACTTGATGAGACTTATGACTTATTTAGCCCATTTAATAATATATACTATTCAAATTACTATTAAAATAATAATTATTTACAACAGCAAGTATAAATGCCTAATAAAAAAATAAAAGATATTTTTGATAATCAGTATTCTGAATTACCTGACCTGCTAGAGGAAAATGGCATCACTACATTGGAATTGTTAAATCAAAAAGTTTTCAATGAAAATGGAATGTATTTTGTTGATATTTTAGGTTATGATATAAAAGATAATGAACGAATTAAGAATATTCTCCGAATGGAAAATACAGAAGATGTATTGGAATCCTTTGTCTTATCATCTGTCGAGTCTAGATTTGGTAATGAAATATTAAAACCAGTTATCTTATTATTAATAGTATTTATCTTAATTTTGTCATTCATCATATTTTTAATCATATAAATATTATTATTATTTACTCCTAAATAATCCTCAGTGTACCATGCTCGCCAAGTATTTTTCCATTGATGTGTAGATTTAATAATTATAACTAAATTATGTGTTATTAAAATCAGGAGAAAGATTATTGTGCACAAACAAAAGAGACATCATAAAGATAAGGGATCATGATGGTACTATTGGTCTGTTAAACATCAGTTCTATTGCGCTCGCTAATGAACTTGGACTAGAATGGATCTATATAGCAGTTGGTGTAACTATCCTACAAATAATAAGTCCAATTACTCAATTCTGTCCTGTTTATACAATTTTATATCCGATTATGCCACACACTGTACCTATACAAATTGGTAAATATTATTTATTAAGTAAAATTGGTTATCCTTGATATTTTTTTCTTGTCTAAGATGTAGATTATTCTATGCAAAATAATAGAATACAAATATTCACAGATGGAGCATGTAAAGGTAATCCTGGTATAGGTGGGTGGGGTGTTTTAATAAAATATTCTGATATTTCAAATGAATTAAAAGGATTCCAATCAAAAACAACAAACAATAGGATGGAATTAATTGCTGT
>CEUS01084853.1_pt1 | contig 10722 bp, 14 predicted proteins | sample 427031 | NCBI WGS metagenome assembly CEUS01 (sample SAMEA2622837, study PRJEB7988) | marine metagenome | biome: marine biome (ENVO:00000447); feature: marine epipelagic mixed layer (ENVO:xxxxxxxxx); material: "saline water (ENVO:00002010), including plankton (ENVO:xxxxxxxx)" | depth 140 m | reverse complement strand
GTACGAGTTGTGGTGTCCCTTAGGGAGCCAGGTTGGCTCTTTGAGGGACGCCGCTTTTATTCACCACCTGCCGCACGTGTCAACCGTTGGGAAAGAAAGATTCTTGTGGTTGATTCGTAGCCCCCACTGACTGATCTCGATAGCGACTTGGATAAAGAATCGCCAAGGCCCTCATCGCGTGCCTTCCTCATGGGTCTGGCCTTACCGAAACACCCTAGTTTTGTTGTCAACGAGAACCTTGACGAATTAGCAGAGCTTGCCAGAAGCACTGGCATGGCGGTGGTTGGAAGAAGTCTGCAATATCGCCGAGCGCCCGACGGACGGACTCTAATCGGCCGAGGCAAGGTCGCAGAGGTTGCCCATGCAGCAGAGGAGTTGGGTGCAGACGTGGTGATCTTTGATGATAATTTAACGCCGAATCAAATCAGGAATCTTGAAGAGATTATCGAGTGTGCGGTCATCGATCGTACCGCCTTAATCCTTGATCTCTTTGTTCGCCGTGCACGTACGCGTGAAGCGCGTACGCAGGTTGAATTGGCTCAACTCGAATACCAGTTGCCGCGGTTGACTCGTCGGTGGACCCACTTGTCTCGTCAGGTTGGTGGTATTGGCGTGCGGGGTGGAGAGGGCGAAACTCAGCTTGAGGTCGATCGCCGGATGTTACGAACTCGCATTAAGCAGTTAAAGCAAGAGTTATCCAAGATCGAAAGGACGCGTGAGCTTCATCGCCGCGGGCGGCGTGACGCGCCGATCGTCGCTCTCGCCGGCTACACCAATGCTGGGAAATCGACCCTCTTTAATCGCTTTACTCGTGCGGATGTTCCAGTTGAAGATAAGTTGTTCGCCACTCTTGACTCGAGGCTGCGCAAGGGTTCCATCGGAGGCGCGACAACAGTCATCTTCGTTGACACGGTTGGTTTTATTCGTAAGCTTCCACATCATCTGGTCGTGTCGTTTCGCAGTACGCTCAAAGAGATTAGCCAGGCGGATCTTGTGCTCCATGTCGTCGATAGAAGTCAACCCAAGTGGCACGAACAAATGGAATTAGGGGAGAAGGTGCTGGCCGACCTAGGGGTCGACATGAGTCGCGTTTCACTTGTCTTCAACAAGACGGACCGATGTGGTTCGGTGAGCGGTGGCTTGGCAGTGTCTGCCAAAACCGGCGCCGGTATCGACACATTAAAGACTTATTTGCTTGATCGGATCGGTGCCAACAATCGTAGAAGTATTGGCGTTTGACTCAGAACTGATACGAACCGAGGCTCGGGAACGCTTATTGTCCCAGAAACTATTATCGTGATCCGACTGAACTAGCTTCTAACTCTTGTACACGGGCACCAGCTAGAAGATTGGTCATGCCGTAGTTTCCCTCGTGACACGCATACTCAAACATGTCGCCTTCGGTCATAGGCATAGCAAGTGCTGCAGTCCATGGTTGGGTCCATGTTGTTGAATCTTCGAGGGTCACTTGGTATTGGAGCGTATTGGCATCCGCGCGTCTGAAACGCTCAATGACCTTCAGACCTGACGACGAACCGCGAAAGCTCGTCTTGTCGGAAAAATTGGTGGTTTCCACGACGAGTGTCTCGCCTTCCCATCGGCCACGCGAATCTCCGTTCCACTGGCGGATGTCGGCATTGACGTGTGGGCGTCCATCCATAGGAACAATGCGTGATTCGTGGACCATCTCGTGAAGGATCACGACGTAACCAGGAGCTTGTATCAAGCGAAAGTTATTGTTATAAGCACCGCCCAGTCGGGGGACCCCGCGCGTGATGCAGCGCTCCCACAGATTCCGGTCTTCTGGACCATCGGAGGTCCGCGGTTGCCGAAAACCTGGTGTCGGTTGCGTGGTCGACATGTACGGGATCTTTCCACTGGGGGGATCCACGATCAACGCGGTTCGTCCATCCGATAACCCTCGGTCCCACCAGAACTGGTTATACGCCAGTCCTACGTCTAGGTCTTTACTCAGATCGCCACGGCGTTCAGAACTGGCGAACGTTGTGGCATTTAGATTTACCTCAGCAATCTCTTCCTCCGTGAGAAACTCCCGTCCGCTCTGTGCGTCAGGCCGCTCCAGCGGAGTCGCGGTGCCATGGTTCCAGATCCCCTGCAGGTCGGGGTCTCCCCATAATGTGCGAGATTCACTCACGGTATTTGCAGTTGCCGGTTGGCCGTTAACGTGAACCGGCAACAACAGTGTTGTTCCAACTGCAATCGAGACGATCGTAAGAAACCCGTTTCTCATGGTCTCAGCTCCCTTGTTCTGGCTTGCGTAAAGTGACACCGACCTACGCAGGTTAGACAACTTGATAAATCAATAGCCAGAATAGACGCAATCGAAACTAGTCGCAAGGAATCGATCGAAATTGTAAACTGCAACGCTTTTCGCAGGGCCCGCCGATAGCTAATTGAAACATTAGTCCAACGATTCTCTGAGATCTTCTAGATTGAGAAATCTTCTTATCGCATAAAAGATAATTGTAAATGCGATTACTGCGACGCTTAGGTTGATTAATACCGTGACCAGGGTTGTTCCTATGATCAAGGCCATCCCGAAGTGACTGACCAGTCGCGGCTGAGTTCGTGACTGCCCAAACACTTGGTAACAGTATTGGCGCAGCGGCACCCAATCAAAAACATCGTAGCCAACTTTGAGCAGAACCCCCGAAAAGACAGCTTGGGGAATCAAGCTGATCAGGTCCTGGAATATCAGCATTTCAATAAGAACAAAGACACCAACCAGTACGCCAGCCAGTCTCATTGTGGCGCCCTCATTTAGGATCAATACTGATCGTATTGTTGCCTGGGCACCTGGAATTCCCCCAAATAAGGAAACGGTCGCGTTTGCGATACCTTGTGCGCAAAGTTCCTGGTTAGGTTTTGTGATGTCTTTATGGCCATGCATCACCTCAACCTTGCGGTCAACAACGAGAGAAGTGAGCAACGTATCCAGATAGGCCAACATCGTAAGCTGAATCACAAACGGTGCCGCCAGTAGGATCAGGGCGAAGCTCCATTGTGTTGGTAACTGGCTGATGACCATGTTCTGTAAGTCCATCAAGGATTCAATCGACCCTCCCAGGCTCACACGCTGCACATCAAGATCGAGAAAGACGGACAGCAGCGTGACGATTACGATGGCGATCAAGGTGGCAGGAAAAAATGAGTTCAACCGCGCACTGATTTGTCGCAACAGAACTGGGAGCATGAATATCAGACCCAGTGTGAGGCAAGTGATGGACAAGTTGGTCAAAATATTGCCCAGGTAAGGGGTTTTGCCCCCAAGGCCAAACAGAGACCCGATCTCCCCTACCCAGATCAGCACTGCAATGCCATTCATAAAACCACTGATCACCAGCTTGGGAATCAACCTTATAAACCGTCCCAATCGAAACAAACTGACCACTATGAGCGTCAGGCCGGTCAGTAACAGGACCAGATTGATAAACCGGTCAGGGTCTGTATCTGGATGATCTCGTAGTAGCCCACTGCCGACGGCGGTTACGAGCAAGACTGTAACAGCGGTCATGGGTGCGGTTGGGCCGGAGCATTGAATTCGGGTACCTCCAAATGCTGCAGTGATCAGCGCGATGATACCGGCAGAGAGGATACCGGCCAATGCACCGCGACCGCTGAGGACACCGAATGCGGCACCGAGACTGATGGCGACAAAACTGACAGTCAGTGCCGGCAGCAGTTGTTGCAGGACCCGGTCGGTGTTTAGATATTGTCGAGTTTTAGCTGTCATTTGACGGGCATCAGGTTTAGCCTAATGTGGCCCTCCGACCAAGAGCAAGTTCCGTTGCCCATCTTGTTCAGGCACGTGATGGCTTACTGCGCCGAGGCCGGTTTTTCCGCCGTGACAATAGCCGGCGAGCCCGCCGAATTTAAACCGTTCTCCCCAATGTTGCTCTAGCCGCAGAAGTTCCGGTCCATTGATCTCGTCGAAACAGGCTCCTTCGTCAAAGCGTGTGTTGGTTGGTACAAATCCATGTTGTTGCTCCAACGTTTGGTTAAGTCGTATAAAGAAATCCGTTGTCAATGACGCTTTGGGTAAACATTGCTGAATAGATTTAAGGAGATTATTCATGGTCGTTTCTTTACTTGGTTCTGGTGTTACTACTGGAGTCTATTTCCCAAAGAGTAGCGCCCTTCGTGGAATTCACCGCAGAGTTTTCCAACTAAGGGGTGAGTAATCGGGTTACCACTGTCGTCGGATTCGAGGTGGCGTTCGGCCACGTACGTCGGGTGCTCGGCACCGTCAACGAGTACGTGATACCACGGGAGGTGTTTCGGTGGTCGAGATCGTGCTACTTCTTCATACCACTCGTCGGTTCCCCGAAAAGTTGCATCGACATCGAAAATGACGCCCCGGTAGTCGAATTTCTTATGGTGGACGATCTGGCCTACGAAAAACTTTGCCGTTTGTTCCATGGGACTAGCATAGCCGAGTTCGACATGAGGGACTGAAGGCAATCGTTGGCCAGATCATGTCATTCGGGTGTATAAGGGTGGGTGACTGCGAAACAAGTTCTGAGATGAAAGGAAAAGCACCATGCAGAGACAGGTTCGATCACGGGTGAAGATATTGTTCGCCATTGCGGCGATTGGCATGTTGACGCTGGTTCTTGGGTGGCAATCGGCTATAACGGCGGCTCCGCAAGCTCGTTTTGTTGGCGGTGATCCAAGTAGACCGGATTCAGCCGACATGCGTGCCCTTCGCCTCCGTTTTGAAGCCGGCGCTCGGTCCAATTGGCACAGTCATGCGGGGTGGCAAATCCTCGCGGCGGAAGAGGGACGCGGCCGCACGCAGGTTCGCGGCGAGGCAATGATAGAGCTCCTCCCTGGTGGAGCGCCAAACTACACGGCGCCTGGTGTTGTGCACTGGCATGGCGCCTCTCCCGACGAACATGTGATTCAACTCACCATCATGGGTGGTGCGTCTGGAGCGGACTGGTTTGAACCGGTCACGGATGCTGACTACCGAGGGCAGTAGAGATTAGCCTGGCTTGTGCACTGAAACCTTGGCGTCCGCACGGTTGGGTTCTGCCATGCGGACACCGATTTTCAAAAAAATAATCACCGTGGGAACGGTTCGAGCGCAGGCGTTGCGCCTGGGCGAAGTGGCGTCTGGGCCGTGTTCAACACCATCGCGATGAGTGTGTAATAGCCACTGAGCCCGACCATGTCGACTATGGCCTGCTCGCCGAACTCGGCCAGGGTTCTGGCGTAGACGGCATCACTCACCCGGCCGTCTCGGTGCAGTGCGGTGCAAAAATCGTAGAGTGCTTCCTCGTCATCGGCCATGCCTTCTGGGCGCCGGCCATCGGCGATTGCTGCCGCGATGTCAGAACTCAGACCCCCTTCTATGGCGAGGGGATAGTGCGCGGCCCATTCGAAATTTTGCGTCCACTCGCGTGCGGTTATCAGGATGACGAACTCCGACAGGCGCGGGGGTAACGAACTATTAAATCGGAGGTAGTCGCTCACGCCTCTCAGTCGGTTGATTAGTTCCGGACTACGAAGAATCACCGCCCAAGGACCTCCGGGTTCCCCGCGCGAGGCCCTAAACTCCGCTGCTGCCACTTTCTGGGCCTCCGTCATTTGTTCGTCCGGAATGGGGGGCATTCGGTCTTGAGCGTGGATATTGAGTGAGCAGGCTGTAATAAGCAAAATGGTACAGGCAATCCGCCAGGTTTGTTTCTGTCGGCTGTCGTGTGTGTAAATTTCCATCGTTGTTGCCTCTCCAATCACGGTTGGCTGTCTGTCTCCGCTAGTCTATGGAATTGGTAATAGCGGGTTTATACCTTCGGGTAGTTGTTGGTCGAATCCTGCTAGCACTGCCGCGTCTGTCCCAGTCGCCACATTGTGGTCTCCTTAATTCAAGTGTTGGATGTTGTTTCTTATATCACGTGCAGTCGTGCGTGATCTCGTTCCATTCGTGCACATTTAAATCACATAGACCCCCATGTAGACGAGTAAGATGCCAACGATCACGCCGAAAAAACCGTGAATCCGCACGAGACCATGGCGAGCGGAATCGTCGAAATAATCAAGAGTGTTTGCAAAAAAGCGCCGGAACAGACTTGGGAACCCCAACGCTAACATTCCGGCCAATGTTGCGACGGATGCGAAGACCTTAAGTAGGTTGGTCATCATCGGTGCATGAAGAGACGCGTAAAGGATTACGATTGCGAACATGATCGAAATTAAGCCAACCCGTCGAAATTGCGCATCGGTTGAGAGAAAGTGTCTACGGAAAAAACGAAGTGTTGCAGATGGCGCGAACAGCTGTGGGCTGCGTCCGATAATAAGGAGAAGGCCGAATCCGATACATACTGCTGAGAGGGTCTCCATCTGCTGTCTAATCTCCGTGCGATGCTGCTAACTTACTTGTTCTATTTACTTGCAACCACTAAAGACCGACGAAGAATGCCTTCGTCGATTCCCTGCAACATGGCATTCTTTTTTCGCCGTTCCTCGTCGTAGAAATCATCGCCCTCGTCGGCGCGTAACTCGTTTTCGAGGTCTTTGCGGGCAGTGGCTAGCGCCGCGCACGTTGATCGGAATGCCGCGGTGACATCTTCCGTGAGTAGGATGGTAAGTCCGGATGCCTGAGCGAGCGCCTCGAATGGAGCTGATGCCAGAACTTCGGTTGGCCCCAACTCGCTAGCTCGCAGCTGTTGGGCTGTAGTCATTCCGGTCGGCACATAGATAACGTATCCGGCTATGCGCCCCCCCGGCTTGAGAACCCGGTCAAACTCTCGAAATACCGAGAGCTTGTCTCGAATTCAACAGAAGACGTCGGCATGGACGATGGCGTCAAAACTTTCGGCATGAAAGGGAAGATCCTCGCCACGAGCGTTAACGACGACGGAGTCGTTTTTCATTTTTGTTGTAAGGAGCACGTCAAACGAAACATCGATGAAGACAAGACGGCAGCCCTTGGTCCCGACGATCTGCGATCCTGGCCAACCCTGACCTGATCCGACGTCCAGCAAGGTGGCCGTTGGATTGAGTTGCAGGTGGTCGCTGAGCGTCTGAGCCTGCGCTACGGTCGTGTAGCCATTCAAGCCTACACTTTGGCCTAAAGCGGCTTCTTCGAGGCGGCGCCCCGCTCGTGCTCTCGCGGCGGTGTATTTCAGCTCAAAGTATTCAAGACTATCGTCCATAGGATTCGCGACCTTAGTCGAGGCCTTAGGTTACTGCGGGGCGACGGTCGATTCAATAACCTATGTAGTGATCGTCGTCCGGCATGGAATGTCTTGACTTCTCGTGTATATCGGTGCTGAAACTAAAGCAACCTAAGTCAAGTGCGCTATCCATCGTAACGATAACTTTGTAAAGGAGTCCACCATGTCTGTCGCAGAGAAATTCAAACTTGAAAACGAAACCTTCTCGGTTGAAGGAAAAATTACCTCGGTCACGGAGACCCAGACTGGGACTACGTTCAACGTTACCGGGAAAGCCGGTCACTACGGGAAGGTTTGGTTAACGTACAACGCTTTGGTGAATCCAAGGCATTCGACACAAGGTTCATTCACGGGAGTTGGACGTGCTATTACAGATGACGGCGAAGTGAATGAAGGTATTCGCAATGGGGTGTGGACTCGAAATGGACACATTGTCACGGTGTATTCACTCGACGATGTGTCGGACGGTGTCATTAATTTCTGCGTCGAAACATGGGACCTTCGTGATGATTCTGTGAAATTCGAATTTTCAAGAGTGCAGCAATAATATGTTGGCTTTACGGCGCCAATTAACCTGCTTACTTTTCGTGATCGTCGCGGCGGGCAGTGATGGGCAGTTTGTAACCGCTTCAGGTGAACTTGGCACTTTTACCGTGACTGTGGGTGTTGAATTGACGTGTCCGTCCTGTGCGAGTGCTCTAGAGAGACGGCTCGGGCGACTTGAGCATGTTGATGCGGTCGAAATACAAGTTGCTGAAGAACAGGTCGTGCTGGGTGCGACGTCTGGTACGAAGATCGATCTGAGGGAAGTCCGCGATGTCATACGGAACGCCGGGTTTGAGCCGTCTAGTCTACATGTGACCGTAGGTGGCCTTGTTGTCCGTCTCGACGGCGGTATCGGTATCACGTTGTCAGAGGATACCGTTGTAATGATCACGCCGGTCGATGCCGAACGTTCAGCACTTCTGTTGCGGGCTGTGGGGCGCATGATGGCCGTTCGCGGCACAGTATTTATCGAGGCTGGTGATGAGGACATCTTGTACCTTAGCGATGTTGAGATACAGAAGCAACGGTAGGTGCTGTGTGCTGTTTTAGACGAGGTGGCATCCACGGGACGTTTTCATGGATGTTGTGAATAGGCGCGACCGAGGTTCAATCCTGTAATCGCAAGAGAGAGCGAGGGTAGAAACAGATGGATGAGATTACACGTCGACGTTTTGTCAGTCACGCCGGTACGTGCGCTCTCGGAGGCATTGCGACCGGTCTGCTTCCCGGGCTTGTACCGGTACGGATCTCGTCAGTACAGCGGTCTGTTGCGCCGTCTGGGCCGCGTCGGGATTGGTTGGCGTTGACGACCGAAACAGCACTGGAACCTGAATTGCCGATTATTGATCCGCACCATCACCTGTGGGACCGACCTGGAAATCGTTACCTGCTCGAAGAACTACTAGAAGACATCTCTGAGCACAACGTACGTCAGACCGTCTTCGTGGAGTGCTCCTCGATGTATCGGGCCGATGGACCAGAAGAGCTCAGGTTGGTGGGAGAGACCGAGTTTGTTCAGGGGGTGGCGGCGAAAAGTGCCAGTGGACAGTATGGGGAGACTAGGGTAGCGACTGGTATCGTTGGTAGCGCTGACCTGCGGCTTGGTGATCGTGTGATACCGGTACTCGAGGCGCAGATGGCGGCTAGTCCTCAGCGTTTCAGAGGTGTTCGACATCGAGCGGCCTGGGCGGAACCGCCCGTGATGGCAAGACGGACAGTAGGCCCAGAGCATCTCTTACTGGACGCAGAGTTTCGACGTGGTTACGCACATCTCCGCACCTACGGCCTGTCGTTTGAGGGCTGGTTGTATCACACGCACATCGCGGATCTGGTGGACCTTGCCGGGGCGTTTCCTGACACGACGATCATCTTTAATCATCTGGGCGGGCCGATTGGAGTTGGGCCGTATGCCGGTCGCCGAGACGAGGTGTTTGCAGCTTGGAAGCCGGCGGTGGCCGAGCTGGCGAAGCACCAGAACGTGGTGGCGAAGATAGGTGGTATCCAGATGGCAGTCAACGGTTATGGCTGGCACGAGCGCGAAAAACCTCCATCATCGGATGAACTGATCGCCGCCAACCGTGACTGGTATAACTATATGTTTGACCAGTTCGGGCCTGACCGATGTATGTTCGAAAGTAACTTTCCGGTAGACAAGTTGTCTTGTTCTTATACGGTTCTTTGGAACCAGTTTAAGAAGTTGACCGCGGGGTTTTCCGCCGACGAGCGGGCGGCGATGTTCCACGATACCGCCAAGCGGGTTTACCGATTACCTCAGGTATGACAAATGAGCGTTCCAGAGACAATTCGCAACTTGTCTAAATGCTAAGGAGAAGTATTACATGCAGATTGATATTCCAGATAGTGTCTACAACGACATTGAGAGACTGATCAGCAGCGAGGCGAGTCCCGTCGGCATCGATGCGAAGAAGACGCACATCATTATCTTGCACAAGCTACTTGAGATCGAACGTCGCCTCGGGAGACTTGAAGGCGACAATACTCATTCAAACACATAGTGTGGGTGAGATTGAGGCTGCGGTGCCTACAGCTTATATTTGGTGTAAGTCACCGTTGTCGTTTGGGACGGTTGTTACTACTGCACGCCTCCCCCAAAGTCCGTAGCGGTATCCAAGGAGAACGGGTCGGGACCTCGACCTGCGGCAAATTCCTGTTCTTCAAGGCGCGCACCGATGAGTAGTGCCGGTAGACCATAGTTTCCTTCGTGGCATCGTGGTTCGTAATAGATCCGATTCTCTTGATCGTCTTGTCGCTTTAGCTCTTGTCGTACTGTCCACGATGCGGTCCATATTGTCGGGTCCGCAATTGTTACTTCGTAATCTAGCGTGTTTTCATCGATACGGCGATAGCGTTCAGTGAGCATACGGTTCGCGCCCGACTCAGCCCCGGAAAACGGTCGTCCTGGCCGAAATGTGAACTTAGGTGAGAAATTAGTCGTCTCAATAACCAATGTTTCTCCCTCCCAGTAACCACGCGAGTCACCGTGTCGTAAACGAATCTGGCTGGGAGGATGGTTTCCACTTAGGTAAATGACCCGTTGGAACCCCTGTCCCTGTCCTGTGTCATAGGCGAATGCAATCGAATCCTCACCTTGTATAATGCGCCGGAATCCAACGAAATCTGGTGTCGAACCCGCTATACAACGATCGTAGGTGCTTTGATCTTCTGGGCCATCGTGGCGGTTCATCCGCGATGTGTTGTAGAACGGCGTCACATCGTATCGGTTTGGCGACGGTGGCCCATAGGTTCCACCTTCGCAGGCAGGTGCCTCATACTGGCAAGTCTCGGTATTCCGTAGCAGCATCAGACGCCATTCGCGCTGAATCTCGTCCTCACGCCTGGCTTCTTCGGTGAGGCTCGGAATTCTTCCGTTTGGAGGATCGACGACAAGGGAAGTGCGTGGGCCAGCGGGTTTAACTGACGTATAGACGGCGTTATACGCTCCGGCCACGTCTTGTTG
>CEUS01249677.1_pt1 | contig 10724 bp, 12 predicted proteins | sample 427031 | NCBI WGS metagenome assembly CEUS01 (sample SAMEA2622837, study PRJEB7988) | marine metagenome | biome: marine biome (ENVO:00000447); feature: marine epipelagic mixed layer (ENVO:xxxxxxxxx); material: "saline water (ENVO:00002010), including plankton (ENVO:xxxxxxxx)" | depth 140 m | reverse complement strand
TACTCTATACTATATTTTGTAGCTGGGATGTGAATAAAGTTTTGTGCTAGACTTTGTTATTTGCTAAATGTAATGCTAAATCAGCAACTCGTCTTGCATAAGCCCATTCATTATCGTACCAACCGACAATTTTAACAAAACCATCACCTACATCAGATGTAGACAAACCATCAATAGTGCATGAATATTTCGATCCTATATAATCTGAAGATACAAGTGGTTCCATCGAAATATCTAATAATCCATTTAGTTCGTTTTCCGATGCTTTTTTAAAAGAATCATTAATATCTTTAATGTTTGATTTTTTTGATAATTGAACGGTCAAATCTGTAACAGAACCTGTTATTACAGGTACACGATAAGCCATTCCATCTATTTTTCCTATTAATTGTGGAATAACCGATGTTACAGCTTTTGCGGCTCCAGTGCTAGTTGGGATTATACTATTCCCTGCTGCTCTAGCTCTTCTTAAATCAGAGTGTTGCTGATCTAATATGCTTTGATCAGTGGTATATGCATGAATTGTTGACATTAATGCCTTATCAATTCCAAAATTTTCATGTAGAACTTTTATCATCAGTGCTACGCAGTTTGTAGTACAAGAAGCATTAGAAATTATTGAATGTTTGTTTGGATCATAATCATTATGATTAATGCCCATAACAATGGTTATATCTTCTCCAGTTGATGGTGCAGATATAATTACTTTTTCACCTCCATTTTCTAAATGTCGTTTAGCATTTTTTGCATCAGTGAAAATTCCAGTAGATTCAATTATTATTTCAACTCCCAGTTTTCCCCAATTTATATCTTCAGGTTTTTTTTCGCTAATTGACTTAATTATTTTTCCATTTATAACTAAGTTTCCTTGTTCAATAGTTACTTCTTTTTTAAATTTTCCGTATGTAGAATCATATTTGAATAAATGAGCATTTGTTTTTGGCCTTCCTAAGTCGTTAATCGCCACCACTTCAACATTATCATCATAATTAGTTATTATATTTCTTAGTATTTGCCGACCTATTCTACCAAAACCATTTATTCCTATTTTTGTCTTTACCATTAATTTATTCCTATTTTTGTCTTTACCATTAATTTATTCCTATTAAAATATGCTTTTACCTGCATAAACTGCATCAGAACCTAAAGTTTCTTCAATTCTTAACAATCTATTATATTTTGCTACTCTTTCACTCCTTGCTGGAGCCCCTGTTTTTATTTGCCCCGAAGATGTTCCAACAGAAAGATCAGCAATAGTTGTATCTTCAGTTTCTCCAGATCTATGACTTATTATGAATTTAAAATTATTTTCTTCTGCCATTTGAATAGTTTCTAATGTTTCAGTAACTGTTCCGATTTGATTTAATTTAATCAAAACTGCATTGGCTGATTGTTCTTGTATTCCTCTTTTTAGGTATTTGGTATTTGTTACAAAAAGATCATCTCCAACTAATTGAATTTTATCTCCAAGTTCTTTATTGAGTTTTTTCCATCCTGACCAATCATCTTCAGATAATCCATCTTCAATAGAATAAATTGGGAATTCGTTGGTTAAGATTTTATATTCATTTATCATTTCTTCACTTGACAGTCTTCTCCCTTCTCTTCTCATGTTATATTTACCAGTGTTTTTATTAATTTTATGAGAATGGTAGAATTCGGTTGCCGCTGGATCTAAAGCAATGTATATTTCTTCTCCAGGTAAATATCCTGATTCTTCAATTGCTTGTGTGATAAAACCTAATGCTTGCCTATTTGACAACCCTAACGGAGCATAACCTCCTTCGAAACCAACATTTGTTGATAAACCTTGTTCATTTAAAGATTTTCCAAGTTTATGATAAATTTCAGTGCCAGCCCTAAGTGCCTCAGAAAAATTTTCCATCCCAATTGGTGCTATCATGAACTCCTGGAAATCAGTAGAACCTGCTGCATGTACACCTCCATTTAATATGTTAAACATTGGGACTGGTAAAGTTAATTTTTTGTTTTTACCATATAGTTTTTGTATATGATTATAAACTTCTATATCTTTGCTAAATGGTATAGACCTCAATACTGCCAATGAAACTGCTAACATAGCATTTGCCCCAAGAAAATTTTTATTATCAGTACCATCAAAATTGATCATTGTTTGATCTAATAATTTTTGATCGTGCGCATCAATACCTATGACAATTGAAGCTATTTCATTATTTATATGGGAAACTGCCTTTAAAACTCCTTTACCACTATAACGTTCTTTGTTAATCCCCAAAGATTTACTATCTGATAAAATACCATCTCTTAGTTCTAATGCTTCCCGTGTGCCTGTACTTGCCCCCGAGGGGACTGAAGACAAACCAACCGATCCGTCATCCAGTTCAACTTTGGCATATACAGTCGGGTTACCACGTGAATCTAATATTTCTTTACCTTTAACAGATATAATTTTTGGCATTTAATTTTGCTTTCATTATTGATTGTTCATAAAAAAGATTCAATTGAAGACCTTTGTAAATTTATAAGATTATTTATACCTTTTTCTGATAAATCTATTAGAATATCCAATTCTTTTTTTGAAAATGTGTTTTCTTCACCAGTACCTTGAATTTCAACAAATTTTCCTGATTCAGTCATAACTATATTTAGATCTACATCTGCAGATGAATCCTCTGAATAATTTAAGTCAAGAAGAGGAATATTATCAACAATACCTACACTAACGGCTGCGATATATTCGGTAATAGGATTTTCTTTAATTCTACCTTTATCTAACAGTAATTTTATTGCTTGAAATAATGCTACGAAAGATCCAGTGATAGATGCTGTTCTGGTACCTCCATCAGCTTGTAAAACGTCGCAGTCGACAATTATCGTTTTTTCACCAAGTTTACGCGTATCAATTGCAGCACGAAGAGATCGACCAATAAGTCTTTGGATTTCTTGTGATCGGCCATTAATTTTACCTGACCTATCTCTCCTAATTCTCTCTTCTGATGATCTGGGTAACATAGAATATTCGGCAGTTAACCAACCTTCACCTGTACCTTTCATCCATCTAGGTACACTTGTTTCAATTGATGCAGTACAAATTACTTTGGTATCACCAATTTCAATCAATGCAGATCCTTCAGCATTGGGCATAAATCCCGGAGTAATACGAGTATTTCTATGTTGGTTGGGCTTTCTGCCGTCATTTCTTATCATATATTATATTTTTTTATAAATAATTAATCGATCAATAAATTATATAAATTCAATTTTTATTTTGTTTCAAAAGGTAGTCAATGAATTTATTATATATAACCTAACAAATAATATTATAGAAGGTTTTTATGCGGGTAGTAATTATGGGAGCAGGTGCTGTTGGAGGTTATTTTGGTTCAGTTTTATCAAGAAATGACGTTGATGTTACTTTTATAGCAAGGGGGGCACATTTGAATGCTATGAAACAGCGAGGACTTAAAATAGATTCCTATTGGGGTGATTTTATTGTGGAATCTAATTTTACAGACTCTTTAGATAATATAGGACACGTAGATTTGGTAATTTATTGTACAAAATTATATTCAAATACTACTGCATTGCCATTACTTGAACCAGTAATTGGGAAAGGAACAGTAATTTTGACCATTCAGAATGGGATATCAAGTGGAGAAATTATCTCAAAGTATTATGGCTGGGATAGAGTTTTACAAGGAGCTACATATATTGAATCAGAGATTAAAGAACCAGGTTATATTCAACAAACAGGTTCAGTTGCTAAAATCGAGTTTGGAGAAAAAGATGGTGAAATTTCTGAAAGGTGTAAAATATTTCGTGATCTCTTAAATGTGAATGGAATACAAGTTGAAATATCTAATAATATCGTTTCTAGTTTATGGACAAAGATGGTTGCTGTAGGATCTATAGGTACTGTTGCCACAGCTTCTAGGATGTCTTTAGTAGAATTAATTAGAGGTGATTTTGGAAGTAGTACTTTGAAAAATGTAATGGAAGAAATAGTTGCAGTTGGGAAATCTAGTGGAATTAAATTTCCTTTAAATGTTGTTGAAGAAAAATATAATGATGCAATTAATGAAGCCGAAGAATTTAAATCATCTTTACAATACGATTTTAATAAACGTAAACCTTTAGAGTTGGATGCTATTCTTGGTACAGTGGTAAGACAAGCTGAAAAAAAAGGAATTCCAACCCCAGCCAGTACAACTTTAATGTGTGTATTGGAAAAATATAAGAAAGGATAAAAATGAATTTTAGAGTAGTGATTGTAACAAATGATAAGTCGGTTGAACAAACTACATTAGATGTTATTAAAGATGCAGGTATTGAAGTAGAGCATATACCATGTGATACTGAAGAAAAAATTATCAAAGCTGGAAAAAATGCTGATGTTCTTTTAGTTGGAACTACTCCTAATGCTAGCAAGAATGTAATGGATTCTTTACCAAAATTAAAAATGATAGGTAGAAGTGGTGTCGGTGTTGATTCTGTAGATATAAATTCCGCTACAGAATTGGGGATTTGCGTAACAAATACTCCAGGTATCAATACTACTGAAGTGGCAGATCATGCTATGGCACTTTTATTATCTATTACCAGAAATATAACTGAATTGACTTCAAAGACATCTAAAGGAGAATGGACAAATAATCGTGCTTCATTAAATCATTCTAAAAGCAAAATGGAGCGAATCGCTGGAAAAACTATTGGAATAATAGGGTTTGGAAATATAGGACGTGCTTTTGCTACAAGGATTCGTGGTTTTGGTCCTTCCAAAATTATTGCATACGATCCATTCATACTACAAACTAGTGCCGATTTATATGGAGTTCAATTAGTTGAGTTTGATTACCTTTTAGAAGAATCTGATATTATCACTGTTCACGCACCTTCGACCGAACAAACTAAGCACATGTTTAATACACAAGCATTTAATAAAATGAAAGATACAGCTATTTTTATAAATTGTGCTAGAGGCATGTTAGTTGATGAAATGGCTCTACAAAAAGCCTTAGATACTGGAGAAATTTTTCAAGCAGGAATTGATGTAACAGAGATTGAACCAATTAGTGAAGAAAGCCCATTATTAAAACTGGAGAATTTGAAAATCACACCTCACTTTGCTGGTTGGTCAAGAGGGAACTATATAGAACAGGCTAGAAGATATGGAGAAAATGCAGTAAATGTTTTATCTGGGAAACCTCTGCATGGTTTAGCAAATCCAGATGTATTAAAAACTATAGCAATAATGCGAGATAGAGGCTCTAACAAATGGGATGGAATACCTGATCCTAATTATCAAAGAGGCTATTGATAAAATTTAATTAAATTGTAGAGAGAATTATAAAGATAAAAAATGATTATAGAGAGAAGATAAAATGTCTACAAATTCTTGGGCTTATTTAACAGATCAACAGATACCTTTAAAAGATGCAAAGATTGGTATAATGACTCATGCATTGCATTACGGTACTGCAGTATTTGAAGGTATAAGAGGTAATTGGAATAGTAAACAAAATAAAATGTATGTATTCCGTTTAAAGGAACACTATGAAAGACTTGTACGTGGGAGCAAGATTTTAAGAATCGATCTTCCTTATACTCCAGAAGATTACTGTAATATCACCATAGATTTGTTGAAGAAAAATAATTTTCATGAAGATGTTTATATTCGACCAATTGCCTTTAAAGGCGCAGAAATGGTTGCTAATTTGAAATTACATGAATTATCCGATGAATTTGCATTAATTATTCTTCCATTTGGTTCATATATAGATAATGATCGTCCTATAAGATGCCAGACTTCTTCTTGGAGAAGACCAGATGATACTATAATGCCCACAGGTGTAAAGATTACAGGTTTATATACTACTAGTATTTTAGCTAAAACTGAAGCTGTGACAGCTGGGTATGATGAAGCAATATTACTCAACAATGATGGTACAGTTTCAGAAGGAAGTGGAGAAAATTTATTCATAGTTAATGATGGTGTCATTACTACTCCCTGCGAAACAGATAATTGCTTACTTGGTATTACAAGAGATTCTGTGATAAAACTTGCTAAAGACTATTTAAATATCAAAGTTATTCAAAGAAGAATACATCGAAGTGAACTTTATTTGGCGGATGAAATATTTCTAACCGGGACTGCAGCTCATATTACTTCCGTAGGAGAACTTGATAATAGAACAATTTCAGATGGGAATGTTGGGAAATTTACCAAAAAATTGCAGGAGCTTTATTTTTCAACTGTTGTAGGAGAAAATCTTGATTATATTAAATGGTGTACAAGTGTATAGATAATTGTTTTTAATTTTTGACTATATTTTTATGGTAACAACTATGGGCTTAGGGGTCATTCAGTTCGCTGCAAATTTATATAAGTTCAAAGGATTATGGATTACAAAGTATTACACCTTAAATCTTTCTCTTGCTATATTTTTTTTAATATTTGGGCCAGTCTTTTTTTTTATTTCTCCGATAATTTTTATATCATCTGATATTACAGTTCTTCAGTTTTTTTCTTTGAGAAATATTAATGATATTGATGGTGGAATAGCTGGATTTCAACAGGTATTTTATTTTTCTTTTTCATTATTGATTTCTTTCATTTTTTCTTTATGTGCTGGATTTTTTGTTACAAAAAATAATAATTTTGTTGATCCTGAAAAAGAAATTTACGGTATAGAGATTCTTAAAGATCATTCTTTTTTGGTTATGTTCTCAAAAACAATTTATTTTTTTAAATCTAGGAATATGAGTTAAGTTTTTTGAATATTCTTTCATTAGATAGACAAATTACAATATTAGTGAATAATTTTTCTCGAAATAGTATTATTTTTGATTCGAGTTTTCAAATTTTAGCTAATGATTATTTCTTTCCAGTGATTTCTGCCTTATCTTTATTTTTTCTTTGGTTTTCTGGAGGAAATCAGAATATTAGACTTTTAAATCAAAAATTAGTTCTTGCCGGATTGCTTTCTATTATTTTTTCAAATTTAGTAGTTTTTTTATTCAATTTAATTTGGGAAAGATCTAGACCATATGAAATTTACACCGATTCGATTAATTTACTTTTTTATCCATCGACAGACCCTTCATTTCCAAGCAATCCAGTAATGGTTTGTTCAGGTATATTTATAGTTCTTTTTAAATTTAAAAAGTCTTTCGGGATTATTGGATTATTTCTTACAGTGATTTTTGGAATCTCGAAAATTTATGTTGGAGTTGCCTTTATTTCAGATGTATTTATAGCGATTATTCTTGGTGTTATTTTAGGTTTCTTATGCTATAAATTTATATTTTTTTTCTCCAGATATTTTGATACTTTATTTAAGTGGATTAGAATTTTTGGATTAGCTTAGTAACATTAACTTCTTGCGTCCAATTTTCTGAAACTTTCTCCAAATTCAAAATCGTATTGCTTTGCTATCGTATTAGCTCTTGCTCTAATATTTTTCCCGGTTTTGGATTCATATGAAAGACCGGGTACCTGACTTTCATGTCTTGATAGTGCAGTGATTTTATTATTTATAGTTTTAGATATATTTATTACACAATTAGGGTCGTCAGATCCCCAATATAGTAGAGATTTAACTTTATGAGTTTTTAGACCATTATTTATTTGTTCAGGAAAATGTAAATGATCACGTGAATATGGATAAATAGCATCTTGTACTATTAGACCTGTTATTCTATGGTCTCTATGTTGAAATCCATTTATTCTGAATGGGTCATGAGTTAGAATAATTTCTGGTTTATATTTTCTAATCACTTCAACCATTTTCGATAAAAAAAAGTTATTATCTTGAAGTGCTCCATCTGGAAAATTAAAATTAATATAATTACGAACACCTATTGATTTTACTGCATTTTTTTGTTCATCAGAACGGATTTTAGTGATATTTTGTGAAGTCATTTTTTTGTCATTACTTCCACTTCCTCCATCAGTACATTGTATATAAGTTACTTCACATCCTTTAGATATCCATAATGCCACGGTTCCTCCAGCACCAATTTCTGCATCATCAGGATGAGCAAAAACTACCATTGCTTTATTCGGAACATAACGAAAATTTACTAGGGGAAAATTACTTTCATTCATAGATTGAGTATTTGTTATATTTTTAAACGATGATTTTAATCTTCTTTGAATAATTATTCCTATTATTACAAAGTTGATTGTGATTTAAATTCTAATATACTTGTGTGCATAGTTCACATATAAAAATTCACTAATAAGTAGGTTTAAATTGAATTCGATTGCTAATATTGATCCTCAAATTCATTCAGCTATATTGAAAGAGATTGACCGTCAAAGAACACAATTGATCATGATTGCTTCAGAAAATTATGCTAGTGCGGCTGTTTTGGAAGCGACAGGTTCAATTATGACAAACAAATATGCAGAAGGTTATCCAGGGCGACGTTATTATGCAGGGTGTGAAAATTTTGATTTAGTCGAATCTCTGGCAATTGAAAGACTAAAAAAATTATTTGTTTCTGATGAAGGTAATGTACAACCACATAGTGGAACTCAGGCAAATATGGCAGCATATTTTAGTTTAGTAGATTTTGGGTCGAGAATACTATCAATGTCATTGGATCATGGAGGTCATTTATCACATGGATCACCGGTGAATTTTTCTGGGAAATTATATGATTTTTATCATTATGGAGTCGATCCTGAAACTGAACAGTTGGATTATGAAAATATAGAAAAATCAGCAAAAGAAATCAAACCGGATTTAATTATTACCGGTTATACGGCTTATCCAAGAAAGATAGATTTTAAAAAGTTCAGGGATATTGCAAATGAAGTGGGATCAAAATTGTTGGTGGATATGTCTCATATTTCAGGTTTAATTGCAGGGAATGTTCATCAGTCTCCTATAAAATACGCAGATCTAGTTACTTCTACTACTCATAAAACACTAAGAGGGCCAAGGGGAGCAATGGCATTATCAAATAGTGATGAACTGATAAAAAAATATAATTCGGCAGTTTTTCCAAATACACAGGGTGGTCCAATGGGACATAGTATCGCAGCAAAAGCAGTTGCTTTTTATGAAGCTTTAACTCCTGAATTTTCAGTTTATGCCAATCAGATAGTTAGCAATACAAAAGAACTTGGTGAATCATTGAAAGAAAAAGGTTTGAGATTAGTCTCAGATGGAACAGATACACATATGATTTTGGTAGATGTAAGAGGTTTGTCTATGACAGGAGCTGAAGCAGAAAAATGTCTGAAAGATGTGGGAATAATAGTAAATAAAAATACTATACCATTTGATCAAAAATCTCCTATGGTGACATCTGGTTTTCGTATAGGAACTGCTGCTTTAACTACCAGAGGATTTATCGAAAAAGATATGAGATTTATAAGTGATTTAATTTATAGAGCATTGAATTCAAGAAGTAATAAACAAATTAAAAACAAAATTTTAATTAATGTTAAAGAATTTGCTGAATCTTTTCCTTTACCAGGCATAGATAAATAAAAATTTATTTATATTTACTCTTTAGTATTCAATATATTGAAATAATAGAGTGATATAATTTTAACTTACTTTAATTTTATTCGAGATTTGAATTTGAGAAATTACGAAATTGTATGGATAGTCAGAGGGGATTCTGAAACAAGTTCAGAAAAGCTGATGGATAACCTAAAGAATGCTATTGATCAAAGTGGTGGTAGTGTTCATAGTGTTGAATTGATTGGTAAAAGATCTTTAGCCTATCCAATAAAAAACCATAAAGAAGGGATATATTTTTCAGCGAAATTTCAGATGGATCAAGATAAAGCTATAAATTTTGAATCATCTATCTCTTTAGATCAAGATATTATAAGACATTTGATAGTGAAATTGAAAGAAAAGGTTAAATCAAATTGAGTTTAAATCAGGTTCTATTAATTGGGCGTTCAGGGCGTGATCCAGAACTTAGATACCTTGAAGACGGAACACCGGTTACAGGCTTTTCATTAGCAGTGAATTCATACAGAAGAGATCAATCAGGTGAACAGATTGAGGATACTGAATGGTTTAATGTATCAGTTTGGGGGAGACAGGCTGAAAATATCAATCAATATCTGACGAAAGGTAGAAAAGTTTTTGTTGAAGGAAGACTATCTACTAGAGAATATACTACTGCTGCTGGTGAAAATAGACTTAGTATGGAAGTACGAGCTTTTAGAGTTATTTTACTTGATAGAAAAGAATCAGAAAGTAGTAGTTCTAATGATACTGATACGGATTTGTCTCATGAACGAGATAAATCAGATCAATCAGGGAACTCATTAGATTCTTCTAATGACCTTGATGGAGACACTGTTGAAGAATTACCCTGGTAATTTATCTATTTTTTTACACTATATTTGAGACCAATTTATTATGACCACACAAGAATTTAAAAGTGAAAATACTAATAGAAATTTTAGAAGAAATATTGTGCGACGCAGAAGAGAATGTATGCACAAAACGTTAGAAAACAAAATTGATTACAAAGATGTTGTTACATTAAGAAGGTATATTACTGATCGAGGTAGGATTATTCCAGCTAAAAGGACTGGGAACTGCGCTAAATGTCAAAGGGAATTAAATACTGCTATAAAAAGAGCAAGATTCTTGGCTTTTTTACCTTATTCACCACAACATCTTAAATTAACTGGAAAAATTCTTTCTGATATAACACCAACAGATTCTGAAGATTTGAAATCTTCAGATGAGAGTACACCGGCA
>CEUS01092863.1_pt1 | contig 10733 bp, 8 predicted proteins | sample 427031 | NCBI WGS metagenome assembly CEUS01 (sample SAMEA2622837, study PRJEB7988) | marine metagenome | biome: marine biome (ENVO:00000447); feature: marine epipelagic mixed layer (ENVO:xxxxxxxxx); material: "saline water (ENVO:00002010), including plankton (ENVO:xxxxxxxx)" | depth 140 m | reverse complement strand
GAGCATGTGATGGCCGCCTTGGCTGCAGCTCAAGTCGACAATGCGATTATTGATCTTGATGGCCAAGAGATTCCAATTCGGGATGGGTCGTTTCGAGACTATGTTAGCGCGTTAAGAGATGCAGGGCTTAAGTCACAAGGGATAAAACCGAGGGTTGTTCGAGTTAAGAATAGAATCGTGACTACAGGTGGAGGGGGTCAGTCATATTCGGCAACTACTAGCAATGGACTTACGGTTGTGGCGTCAATTGACTTCGCCCATTCTGCGATTGGTCGGCAGAGTGGGGAGTTCAAGATCGACTCCGATAGTTTTGATACTGAACTTGCTTCAGCACGCACCTTTGGTTTCAAGAAGGACGAGGAGGAGCTACATGCTCGGGGGTTGGCATTGGGAGCCTCACTCGACAACACTGTGGTTCTGGCCCAGGATGGTGTTATGGGTGGAGAACTCCGATTCCCGAATGAGTTCCTACGGCACAAGGTCGGGGATCTAATTGGGGATCTGGCACTCTTAGGTGCGAGGGTAGAAGCACGTATTGTGGCGGAACGTCCGAGTCACGCTGGCAACATCCAGCTTGCAAGGGCTCTTCAAACTCACGCAAGGGACACCAACAGGGAGGCTATCGTCGATACAGCCAAGATCATGCAGTACCTACCGCATAGATATCCGATGCTTCTGGTAGATAGGATTACGGAATACGAGGCGGGTAAGCGCATAGTTGGAATCAAGAATGTCACGATCAATGAGCCGTTCTTTCAAGGTCATTACCCGGGACATCCAGTCATGCCAGGCGTTCTCATCATTGAGGCAATGGCGCAGGTGGGTGGACTGCTGCTCATGGAAGAGGTTGAAAAAGATGAGGACAAAGTGGTCTACTTTATGTCTCTTGATCGGGTGAAGTGGAGGAAGCCAGTTACTCCGGGTGATACAATCGTTTTTGAGCTAGAGCTTTTACAGTTCCGAAGACAGGTTTGTAAGCTGAAGGGTCAGGGCTTTGTTGAAGGCACGCTCGTCGCTGAAGCAGAAATGATGGCAACGATTGTCGATAGATGACCGGACCTGTTATTGGCGCCAGAGGGGAGACTTTTATCCATCCGACGGCAATGGTTGATTCTCAAGCGGAGCTTGATGTCGGGGTAGAGGTTGGCCCTTGGGCTATTATTGGGCCTAGGGTTAACGTCGGAGGTGGTACCAATGTTGGTCCACGGGTACTAATTGAGCGGGACACTCTGGTTGGAGAAGATTGCCTCATAGCGAATGGAGCAGTTCTTGGCACGGACCCTCAAGACTTAAAATACAAGGGTGAAGAATCATCGCTTGAAGTTGGTGACCGCACTGTGATTAGAGAGTTCGCTACCCTCAACCGGGGTACTCGAGCTTCAGGTAAAACAGTCATAGGTAGTGACTGCCTGATCATGGCATATACTCATGTGGCTCATGATTGTGAATTGGGAAACCATGTGATCCTAGCAAACGCGGTGAACATGGCCGGTCATGTTATTATCCAGGATTGGGCTATAGTGGGGGGGATGACACCGATTCACCAATTTGTTCGCATTGGGGCGCATGCATTTGTAGGAGGTGGGTCAAGAATTACTAAGGACATACCCCCTTATTGCCGTGCGGCGGGGAGTCCCCCAAAGCTTTATGGTTTGAACTCAGTGGGTCTCGAAAGACGAGGAGTGTCACTGGATGTGAGGCGAGCTTTAAAAAAAGCTTATCGGGAAATCTTTCAATCAGATAAAACGATCTCTGAAGTAGTTCAAGAAGCCGGACTAGAGGTCAATCAAGTTCCTGAAGTTGGCCATTTAGTTAAGTTTATCCAGGACAGTGAACGGGGGGTCACGACGTAAGGATGTCCTTAATCCGGATGCGCCTAAGGCGTAAGAAGAATTGGATTGATAGTCGGAAGGGGATGCATCCCGCGCGACTAATTGCTTTCCTGATCCTTACGGCAGCAGTTATTTGGTATCTCGGCTGGCGGTTCTAGCTAACTGTGGTAGAACATAGCCATAACCAGTTCTAGGAAGACGGTAGCTAACTTGACCGAAGTCCTTCTGGTTGCAGGGGACCCGTCCGGAGATCGGTATGCCGCTGATGTCGTGGAGGCACTTAAGGATAAGCTCCCTAGCGCTCGGTTTGTTGGATTAGGCGGACCTCATATGGAAGCTGCGGGAGTTCATACTCTCGCGGGGTTAGAAGAACTCGCTGTTATGGGATTTGGAGAAGTCGTCATGAGGCTTGAGTTCTTTCGGGACCTTGAGCGGAAAATTCATGAATTACTCTTAGATGCAGATTTAGTCGTACTAGTAGATTTTCCAGGTTTCAACATGCGGATTGCTAGAACAGCATCAGTGTTTGGGCGTCCTGTCCTCTATTACATACCACCAAAGGTTTGGGCATCTAGACCTGGCCGAGCAGAAGAATTAGCTAAGATCGCCGATCACATTGCAGTTATTTTTCCATTCGAAGTAAATGTTCTGGGTGACGCGGGTGCCGATGTTACTTTCGTTGGAAATCCACTGTTGGATCGCCCTGATAACGTTTTGGGCAAAGGTGACTTCCATAAACGCTTTGGTCTGGACCCTGATCGTCCGATTCTGGCAATGCTCCCAGGTTCACGAGAACAGGAGATCAAACAACACCTTCAGCTTTTTCTGGATACAGCTGAGATGGTGACCGCGAGGTGCCCTCATGTGCAGCCAGTTGTCTCAAAAGCGGAATGGTTGAACGGGACCTTGTTTGAGGGTTTGTGTGTCCCGGTGATTGAAGACACCAGAGGACTTCTGCGACACGCTAGAGCAGGCCTTGTGAAATCAGGCACCGCGACCCTTGAAGCAGCTATCGAAGGGATGCCTTTTGTCGTCGCCTACAGAACATCCTCGTTTTCGTGGGCAATTGTGAAGCGAATGCTTCGAGTCAAATACATCTCACTCGTTAATCTCATGGCGAGAGACTCCATTGTTCCGGAATTGATTCAAGGAGACGCACGTCCCAAGAAGATTGCTCGGCACCTCATCCCTCTTTTCGATGATAAGAGTCCTGAGTACAGAAGGCAGATTTCTGAATTGCCAGGGGTGACTTCTCTTCTGGGGTCATCAGGCTCAGCGGACCGTGTAGCTAATCTTGCAGTTTCTCTTCTCGGGCTGAAGCAATGAGCTGGTTGAAGTCTAAGGTTGCCGGCTTAGTGGGTGCCGGCCTAGTTCGTTCTCTGTTGACGCTCACTCGAGTAGAGCGGGTCGGAGTTGAGAATTATCAGAAATTTAGGAGTTCAGGCACTCCAATTTTGTTCGTGTTTTGGCATAGAGGACTTCTTCCACTCATACATTATCATCGGCAGGAAGGGATCGTTGTGCTTACGAGCGAGCATAGGGATGGAGAGTACGTTACTCAGATCATCCGACATCATGGATTCCCCGCAGTTCGGGGGTCATTCACGCGTGGGGGAACAAAGGGCCTGAGGGGATTGATCCGGGCCGCACAGTCCGGTCGGGATGTTGCACTAACTCCTGATGGCCCAACGGGTCCAATGGGTGTCTTTAAGCCAGGATCACTCCTGATTGCTCAGATTGAAAACCTACCCGTGGTACCGATTTCAGTAACAGCATCATCAGGGTGGCACTTAAAGAGTTGGGATGAATTCCTTATTCCGAAGCCATTCTCGACTGTACGACTCCGGTATCACTCTCCTCGATTCGTAGGTAAACATGCTACCCGAGGAGAGTTGGAACTCATAGCTCAGGACATTGAGGAAGAATTGAATGCCTCCACGACTGTATTAAACGATCAAATCCCGGGATCCTCATCGCAAACTCAAGTTCAACACAGGCACCAATTGTTGAAGCACATATGATTTTCCATGATGCGAGGCTATTGCATCATTGGCGGGTTGGAGGAGGAGGTGTCCTGAGGGGAGCTCTGACACTACTCGGCTATCCTATAGCGTCTTCCTACAGTGCCGTGATGGCTTTGCGGAACTCCCACTATGACCGTGTCGGTGGGCAGAAGATTCCGGGAGTGAAGGTGGTTTCAGTTGGTAATCTTGTGGTAGGCGGGACTGGGAAAACTCCATTCTCAGCTTGGGTTGCCAAAGAACTGAAGGTTAGAGACTTAAGCCCGGCAATCGTAAGTCGAGGTTATGGGAGAGACGAGCTTGTTCTGCACAATAAATGGAATCCAGATACACCTGTAGTAGCGGACTCAGACCGTTTAAAAGCAGCAAGCCTTGCCGGTCTAGAAGGTGCTGATATAGTGGTTTTAGACGACGGATTTCAGCATCGGAGAATAGCTCGAGACTTTGACATCGTCCTATTGTCGGCCGAAGATGGTTTTCCTGGTTATTTGCTACCTACTGGGCCATATCGAGAGCCAGTCCAATCACTAAGGCGAGCGGATGCAGTTCTAGTCACACGTCGAACAGCGCCTTGTCTAGTTGCTGAGAAGATTCTCGCTCAGGTAAGGGGAATCGCTCCAGAAGCCCTGACTGCGGCCATCCACTTGTCCCCGTTTGCATGGCAAGATCTTAGAGGGTTCCCGGCTACTCCGCCGGATGGAAATATTCTAGCCGTCGCTGCAGTAGCTCGACCGATTGAGTTCAGCCAGAGTATCGCTAACATGGTAACGGGGACTGTGGAGTTAATGTCTTTTCCAGACCATCACGATTATCGATCGGATGACATAAAGAAAATCTGCCTAGCAGCTAGGGAGCGAACTATAGCTGTAACCGAAAAAGACGCGGTTAAGCTAGCTCAGTACGATGATATACTTGGAGAGGTGCGGGTATTGGTAGAGCGAGTACGATGGGAGTCTGGTCGACAAGAGATCGAGCGAGCATTAGACAAGTTGGCAGGTGCTACTGCATGAGGGTTCAAATTCTGGCAGTGGGTAAGGTGAAAGGTTCGTTTGCGGAGAGTGTCGCGGAGTATGAGAAGCGCGCCGCACGTTACTGGAAGTTAGGTGTTGAGGAAGTGTCTTCTGGTGCTCGAGGTGCCTCTGCTAATCCAGAGTCAGTAATGAAGGCAGAGGCCACGAGGCTTCTAGCACGAATCCCAAAAGAACTGGAGGTCGTAGCTCTAACTCGGTCAGGTATGACCATGAACTCGAGAGAGCTCGCAAGGTACTTGGAACAGAGGGCTTTGACGGCCTCAGCAGGTGTAGCTTTTATAATTGGTGGCGCTTACGGCCTTGGGAATGACGTTCTAGTTCAAACGCAGAGAAAACTATCGCTGTCACCCATGACCTTGCCGCACCAAGTTGCTAGGCTTGTCTTGGCCGAACAACTCTACCGCGCAGGGACAATTTTGCGTGGTGAGCCATATCACAAAGGATAGCAGGTCCATACTCATATCGGTCTTGGCATTACCTAACTAGCGGAAAACCAAAAAGCGATGGAATTCATTGTCGGATATCCGAAGGGCTCTCCCCTCGTAAGTGATTACTTAGCCAACAAAAATCAGGTCGCTGATTTTTTTGGGAGAAGTTTTTTGTCTGTAGGGGACTTCCAGTCGAAAGCAATGGAAGTGGATGGGCGTTTTGGGCGCGCAGAACGCGAGTTGGCAGCCCAGGCGGTACTGGTACCACCTGGAGCGGATGAAGCCCGACTCGAAGCTTTTGTGGAAAAGGGTGGCTACATGGTGACTACTGGCCAGCAACCAGGGTTACTTGGAGGGCCACTTTATAACATCTATAAAGCGTTCACAGCAGCACGACTTGCTGCTGTGCTGGAAGAGAGGCTAGAAAAGCCAGTAATTCCATTGTTTTGGGTGTCATCAGAAGATCACGACTGGGATGAAGCAGGCCATACAGAGATTATTGGGGTTGATAACAAGATTCACCGAATTGAGCTGGAAAATGTATATTCGGAGACTGATCCACCGATCCACAGAATCCAAATCGGCTCGGCTGCCCAAGATCAAATTGATGAATTCGTGCAACTCCTTCCAGATACAGAGTTTAGCTCTGAATATATCAAGTTAATTCTAGAGTCTTTTGGTCCTGAAAAAACCCTTGCAGATGGCTTTCATCTACTTCTCCAGGAACTGCTAGGTCGTTTTGGTATTTTCTTTACTGACGCTGCTCACCCTAGCGTAAAGGCTCATTCGGGCCGGATGTTGCTTGAGGAATTAGCACGTTCTGAGGAATTGGAGGCAATTCTAAAACGGACTGGTGAGGGACTTTCCTCGGCGGGATATGAACTACAGGTGCCACTACTAGAGGGGGGCGTGAACCTGTTCTTGGAAGGTTCAGCTGGGCGTGAACGGTTATACCGGGAGGGCGACGGGTTTAGGCTCCGGACATCGGGTGAACATGTAACACTTAGAGATGTGAAAGAACGCCAGGCTGAAGATCCTCTCATTCTTAGCCCGAATGTTCTATTACGCCCTGTAGTCGAGAGCGGTGTTTTTCCGACGCTGTCGTACGTCGGGGGCCCAGGTGAGATAGCATACTTCGCTCAGCTCGGTGAGTATTTTCAGGCTCATGGACTCGAGATGCCCGTCGTTTACCCCCGGTGTGGTGTCACTTTGGTAGAGAAAAAGATACGCAAAATACTGGACAAGTTTAAACTGCGGATGGAGTTCCTTCAGAAGCCCTTCCACGAGGTTGCGAGTGAAGTGGCGCGCGAAGGTATGCCAAATGAAGTGGAGGAAGCTATCGAGGGTTTGCGGGGATCAGTCGCCACGTGCACTGAAGAGATAGGTCAAGCGGTTAGTTCAATTGACCCTACGCTTAATGCAGCAGCAGCCCAGGTGCGTAGCCAGACTTTATCAGCACTAGATGAACTAGAGCGAAAAACTCTCCAAGCTCTCAAACGAGAGAACCAAATAGGGTTGAACCAGCTAGAGAAGGCGCGATTGCATCTTTATCCCAATGGCAAGCCAGCGGAGCGGATTCAGAATCCTTTTTATTTCCTCACTAGATACGGTGGCGCATTTCTTGAAGAGTTATATGACAGCCTTGAGGTGAGCCTGTGAAGGTTAGCAGAATCATGTCTTGTCATATCGCCCTTGTTTCAATGCCTAAATTCAACGCATGTCCAAGCAGATAATCACAACCCAGCAGATTTTATATCTAGAAAGTGAGAGAAGATCTTTCGAGAGAGAGGTCGGTCGACTCAACCAGGAGAGTCGGTTTCTCTACCGGTTCCTCTAGAGTGCAGACACCCTCTAGCGTTGTAGGACACGGGAATAGATCGGGGATGAGCGCGGCTAGCAGTGTTGGAGCCGGAATTTTCTTGAGCCGACTAATGGGCTTCGTCCGGGATAGAGTTTTTGCCCACTACTTTGGCAGCAGTGATTTTGCAGATGCATGGAGAGCAGCCCTGCGGCTCCCAAATGTCATTCAAAATCTTCTGGGGGAAGGAACGCTTTCAGCTTCACTTATCCCTATTTATGCAGAGTACCTAGAAAAGGGGGAAGAAGAGAAGGCAGGACATCTAGCGGGTGCGGCTTTGGGGATTCTGACGATAGTTGGTGGGGGACTGGCGCTGTTAGGAATCCTAATAGCTCCGCTGCTTGTAGAAGTCTTGTTTTTCCGATGGTCACCAGACAAACAAGCCATCACCATAACGCTGGTGAGGATTCTATTCCCCATGACTGGCCTGCTTGTCATATCTGCATGGGCTCTGACAATCCTGAATAGCCACCGCCGTTTCTTTGTATCCTACGTCGCCCCAGTCCTTTGGAATGTTTCCATGATAGGGGCGATGGTGGGTGGTTTCGTCTACCTGGACTTTGGTGAGAGAGATTTGGTGGTAGCCCTTGGATGGGGTGCATTAGTCGGCGGTGCACTCCAACTCATGTTCCAGGTGCCGTTCGTTCTGAAATGCCGGACTAGCCTTCGCATCTCAATGGGTCGCCATGTTGAAGGCGTTAAGGAGGCGATCCAAAACTTCATCCCTGTTGTGACGGCTCGTGGGGTTATCAATCTGAGTGGTTGGTTCGATCTATTCTTAGCGGCCCTTCTAGTAGATGGAGCTGTGGCTGTTCTGGGGTATGCCCAGACCTTCTATATGCTGCCGATCTCTCTTTTCGGGATAAGTGTTGCAGCTTCAGAGCTACCAGAACTCTCACGTATGCGAGGGGAAGAATATGAAGTCCTAGCGTCTCGAGTTTCTGCCGCATTGAGAAGGGTATCCTTCTTCGTGATACCCTCAGCTGCAGTTTATCTAGTGCTAGGAGATGTCGTTGTGGCTGCAGTATTTCAAACTGGGGCGTTCGGTTCGGTTGAGACGCTTGTTACGTGGGGTGTGCTAAGCGCTTATGCCATCGGACTGCCTGCCTCAGCTAGTTCTCGTGTATTGTCGTCAGCTTTCTATGCTTTGCGAGACACAAAGACACCAGCAAAGATCGCATATATTCGGATTATTGCATCGATCGTAATCGGTCTTTCGCTCATGATTCCATTAGATAACCTAGGGTTCGTGCAGCTTCGTTTGGGGGCATCTGGACTTGCACTCGGAGCCTCTGCGGGTGCTTGGCTCGAATATGTTCTCCTTCGCCGCTCACTCCGTGTTAGGATAGGGGCACATGGACCGGGTTCTTCTTCCGTGCTCCGTGTAACGCTAGCTGCGACATTAGCTGTAAGTTCAGGAGTCCTTCTTCAACTTACCCTTCCGGTAACACATCCAATTGTGCTTGGTATCGGAACCCTTATTCCTGCTGGCCTAGTCTATTTAGGTACAGCAGCCTTCCTAGGTGAAGAAATTTCCGCTCGTGTCAGTGGATAGCGAAGCCCTCAGAACTCTTTCTATGAAACCTGGAGTTTATCTCTTCAGGGACCTGCAAGGGGTAGTCCTATATGTAGGAAAGGCAAAAAAGCTAAGGAGTCGGGTGCGAAGCTACTTCCGGTCTCTCAAGGACTTGAGTCCTAAGAATCAAAAAATGGTTGAGCTCATAGAATCAGTGGATAGTATCGTTGTGGGTACTGAGGCGGAGGCGCTGATACTTGAGGCAAATCTTATTAAGGAATATCAGCCCCGCTTCAATATTCTTCTGCGAGACGACAAGAAATACCCGTATATCAAGGTCACGGTAAGAGAGCCATTTCCGCGGGTTTATGTGACTCGGAGGGTTGTAAACGATGGATCCCGTTATTTCGGGCCCTATACATCTGTGAACCAGATGAGACAGGCGCTTGAGGTCGTTAATCGCCTGCACACGGTTCGTTCGTGTCGGTACAACCTTCCTAAGGACAGTCCTGATCGGCCTTGCCTAGACTACCATATTCAGCGGTGTAAAGCTCCGTGTGTCGGTCTGCAGAGTGAGTCAGAATACCGGGGTATGATTGATGATATTCTGCAGATTCTGGAAGGGGACACGGAAGAACTCAGATCTCAAATTGATGCCCGAATGATGGATGCTTCCGAAGGGCTCAATTTTGAGCTTGCTGCGAAGATGAGAGATGTAATTGCAGGTCTCGACGTCATCGCTCGGGAACAACGAGTTCACCGTACCCAAGGCGGCAACATTGATATCGTGGGCTTAGCCCGAGATGGCAAACTTGCTGCAGGGGTCGTGTTAAAGGTGAGAAGAGGGCTGCTGCTTGGCCGGGTTGCTCAGCGGTTTGGTGAAATTCAGAATGAAACAGATCAAGATCTTCTGAGTTCGTTGGTATCCCGACATTATCTTGGCGGCGGTGACGAGGGGATGGTTGACCTCCCTCGAATGGTCTTGTCGCCGAATTTTTTTTCAGACCAAGACCTACTAGAAGAAATCCTCACGGAAGCAGCAGGATATAGGGTGCGCATTACCGTCCCTCAGCGTGGTGAGAAACTCCGCCTCTCCGAACTTGCAGAGGTTAATGCACGCCAGGTTTTGGAAGATAGGATAATAGCACTCACATACGCTGATAATCGTGCAGAAGATGCACTTTTCAGCCTTCAAGATGAGCTCGGTCTAAAAGTTGTCCCGCGACTTATGGTCTGTTTCGATGTTTCACATATGCAGGGTAAGGAAACGGTGGCGAGTGCTGTTGTTTTCCAGAACGGGGAACCGAGTCGTGCGGATTATCGCCACATGCGAATCAAGGGCGATTGGGGAAATGACGACTTTCAGTCTATGCAGGAAGCAGTTCACCGGTATTTCCGAAGGCGACTCGATGAGCGTACTCCGCTTCCCGACCTAGTGGTTATTGATGGGGGCAAGCCACAACTAAGTGCAGCACATAATGCATTTAATCACCTGGATCTTCCTGATATAACAGTTGTAGCATTAGCGAAGAAGGAAGAGGAAGTCTTCGTCCAAGGGAAGAAGACACCTTTGCGACTCGACCGGAGAAACCGCGCTTTACATATTCTTCAACGGATTCGCGACGAGGCGCATCGTTTTGCTGTTCGCTACAACCGCAAGCTTAGAACTAAACGGACTCTTCGAAGCCAGCTCGGTGATATTCCAGGCATAGGTCCGCATCGCCAGACGGTGCTTCTGCGTCGGTTTGGTTCACTTAAGGGGGTAAAGAGTGCCACGAAGGAAGAGATCGCTCGGGTGCCAGGATTCTCAAAAGCTCTTGCGAGTCGCATTTTGACTTACCTAGGCAATTGATTTCATGAGTGTACGAACGCGCTTTGCCCCGAGCCCGACTGGTCGTCTACACTTGGGGAACGTCCGAGCTGCAGCTTTTAATTGGCTCTTTAGCAAGAGTTTGGGTGGTGTCTTTATTTTGCGAATTGAGGACACGGACATTGAGCGGAATGTGGAAGAAGGTGAGGCATCAATCCTAGAGGACCTCCGCTGGCT
>CEUS01252666.1_pt1 | contig 10745 bp, 9 predicted proteins | sample 427031 | NCBI WGS metagenome assembly CEUS01 (sample SAMEA2622837, study PRJEB7988) | marine metagenome | biome: marine biome (ENVO:00000447); feature: marine epipelagic mixed layer (ENVO:xxxxxxxxx); material: "saline water (ENVO:00002010), including plankton (ENVO:xxxxxxxx)" | depth 140 m | reverse complement strand
CGAGCCGATTGCTTGCTTTCACGGCTCCTCCATTTTTCAACACGTTCCCTGTCTTGATGAGTCTTTGAGCTGTAACGCGGGATATACTCGAGATGTGTAGTGGCAAAAATGCGTCAATACGAATACCACTATTGTTAACAACGAACTGATATTTCCTTGATTGGGCGGGTAGCATTTTATTTTCCTGCGGTTTGGTAAGATCTTATCTTTTGCGAATGGTACATTGAACAGGTACAATCACACAATGAAACGAACATGGATTGAAATCCTCGCATGCCCCGTGTGTAAAACGGAATTAAATATTACTGTTGATGAGGAAAAAGACTCGGAAATCATCACTGGGAACCTGACCTGTCCGGATTGTGGTGATCTGTATCCAATCGTCGATTCGATACCAAATTTGTTACCGAAGTCACTTCGTGAAACGGAATAAGTGATCCGGTAATTTATCGGGTAACGCGCTCCCTTAAGAGCCCGTAAATTTCGGAGCTCGTTTCTCAAGTCTAAAGTTGCGAGATTCTGCTGCATCGTTAGTTGCGCGACGCGAAATACTAAGCCCTTGTGATTCAAACCTAAGTTGGTCTTCGAGCGACGAATTCATGCTGTGTTGCAAAACACGCTTTGCCATTTGGGTTGCTACTGGGGGCCATGCCGACATCTCTTTAGCTAGCTTAATGCTATCCTCTACCAGAGTTTCTTCTGGGTAGACTCGGTCAATCAAGCCAATTCGATATGCTTCTTCGCTCTCAACCCATCGTGAGGAGTAAATTAGATCCAATGCACGGCTGTAACCGACAATTCGCGGAAGGAAATACGACATTCCTGAATCAGTGCTTATGTTTCGTTCTAAAAATACGGTCTTAAATCTTGTCAACGCTGATCCCGTTCTTAAATCGCAAGCGACTGATAAAGAGTACCCTGCTCCGGCCGCTGGCCCGTTTACTGCGGCAATCGTTGGTTTGTCCAGTCGTTTGTATATTGTTAAGGCTTGACGACCAATTTTCCCATATTCATCAAGCAATTCATCCCGCGTTAAACTTGGTTCATCAGCCGCTTCATCGCTATTTTCTGGACGCGGTGTAACGTCCGCACCTGAACAGAAGCCCCGTCCCGCTCCAGTAAAGACTACTGCTCTAACATCATCATCCGCACGCATTTCTTCGGCGACTTCACATATTTCGTCCCACAAAACTGAGTTGAGTGCGTTAAGTCGTTCTGGGCGATTGAGAGTTACGATCGCTACATGTTCATCACGATCGACAAGTATATGTTGGTATGGCAATTCAGTACTCCTTTATTGGCGCGCGGTAAGTTTTATTGTTAACAGCCTGATTGTAGCGCAGAGTTTATGGAAGTAAAGCATTCACCATAATCATATTGGAGTAAAAAACCAACATTCAGGGTGTTTTCGGGGGGGAGTGGTGCCAATGGACTTCATCCGTTCCATCCCAAGCACGCGCTATTTCCGCTGCAGGTTTGGATGCTCCCGGAATAATCAAGAGTGGAGCTATCTCAGCGAGAGGAATCATCACGAATGCTCGTTCTAACATTCTTGGATGAGGAATCACTAAGTTAGGAGATGTGAATTGTTTATCTCCATACAAAAGAATGTCGATGTCAATGATTCTTGGTCCGTATCGTATGGTGTTTTCGCGCCCGAGTTGCGCCTCAACCAATTTTGCTTTCTCTAATAAATCGTGAATGTCTAAATCTGTACGTGCTCTGATAACCATATTTAAAAAATCCGGTTGGTCGAGATGTCCTACTGGTTTTGTTTCAAACATAGATGACATTTGGTCAATGGATATTTCAGGCTGTAGCTGTATGACTGTGTCACACAGATTGTTTTTTCGATCGCCGATATTTGTTCCGAGCCCTAGAAATATATTGGTCATGGTGTGAGATCTTTCCTAGTGGAAAATACTAAATAGTTGATCATATTTCCGTTTTTCAGTTTGTATGGTGATAGGCTGTCTAGGGATCAATAAGGCTTTCCGGAGTGTGTCGGACGATCGCATCTGCGACCTTGGCAACACGTTGCATTTCACGGACGTCGTGCACACGGATCATATCAGCTCCGTTTGCTATTCCTATTGCGACAGTTGCAGCAGTTCCTTCGACCCGTTCATCGGTTGGTAAATTCAATATATATCCGATTGTTCCTTTCCGAGAAGTTCCAAGCAAAATTGGGTGTCCGAGTACTTGTAGCAGGTTCAATTCTCTGAGTAGAGCGAGATTCTGAGCCGCTGTTTTACCAAAGCCGAATCCGGGGTCAATGATAATCTTGTTCTGCTCAACACCCATTGTACGAGCTTGGTTGATACTGATTTCTAGACTTTTTATGATGTTAGGTAGAAGAGAATCATAGTGAGTGTTTTCTTGGTTATGCATTAAAACGAGAGCTGCCTCGTGGTTTGCAGTGATCCGCGCTATTTCGGGGTTTTTTTTGAGGCCCCACACATCGTTTACGATTGTTGCTCCTGATTGAAGTGCGGCTTCGACGACCTCTGGTTTGTAACTATCTATGCTGATCGGAACCGACACGATTTTAGATAGCGATTGGATGACCGGTACGACACGTGCAATCTCTTCATCTGGAGAAAGTTCTACTACAGGGGAGGGATTCGTGCCGAATTGGGCCGATTCTTTTTCAGCCGTCGTTGGTGGACGCGTGGATTGCCCCCCAATGTCAAGAATGTCTGCGCCATCCGTGACGAGTTGTTTGCCGTTCTGAATGGCGAGTTCGATATTAGTTATGCCGTCCCCTGAGAAAGACTCAGGGCTCGTATTTAAGATACCCATGATGTAAGTTCTTGATCCCCAATGGAAATCTTTGCCATTCACATAAGTTGTTTCTTTGATTTGTTTAATCTCCCGTTGCATGCTGATGTTTCACCTTCCCTATTTACACTGCGTGTAATCATGATCAAACGTACCACTGTGAATTCCTAGAGAATGATTCGATTTGTGTTTTTATGGTCGTCCAGGGATCATTTGATAGTGTTAGTTCGTTTGACGACATTTCAGGGATTGTTTTTTTTACGTTTGGGAAATAATGCAAAGAGGAAGTCCAGAGGCCATCAGGTGCGTGCCCATTAGGTTTCGGCAGGATGTAGCCCATCACGCTTTTGGCTGTCCATACGTTGACGAGTTCACCATTCTTGGCGATCGCGACTGATTCGATCCATGCTGCACGACGTTGCTCTTTGACCAAATTGCTCATCAAGGATAGCAAGAAATGAACCTTTTCTAGTCCCGATGTGTTGTCTCCAGCCGCTCTATTAGTTTTGGTGCTATCCCATTTGTTTTTTAAAGCAGGGATTAAAAGCCCGCCATCGCTCGATATCGCGAAACCATTTGCTACTTTTGACCAATAGCGAGCTTTTACGATTGCGATAGTATGATGATCGTCTCCTTCTTCAATTGGTGATGGCGCACTCTGGTCGGGTTCAATCGGTTCTAATTCTTTGCGCAAATTATCAAAAAGTGAGCGTAACAATGTCTGTTTCTCACGATTTTTGCTACCAATTAAGATTGGTTGACTCAAACCTTTGGCCTTCCTTCGGTTTAAAATAGAGCCATCTAATATGGATTGTTGAAATGATTTCAACCATCAAAGTACTGGTGGTATTTTCAATTCATGTTGAAGTTATTTATGAATCGGTTACATTGCCCTCATTGTCAATATATTTGATGGGTATACTTAGGTCTTTGATCTGGGGTTCAATTGTTCGCAAATCTCCAACAACGATAACGGTTAGTTGTTCTAATTTGATCTGTTCTTTTGCAACGCGTGTGGTGTCTTCGAGTGTGACGTTCTCGATCTGATCTCCATATTCGGAAAAATAGGATAGAGGTAGGTCGAAGTGAACCAATTCACCAAGTTGGCCGAGAATTTGGTCTGTGGTCGCAAATGATTCTGGGAGGCTACGAATAATGCCTTCCTTGGCATATTTGAGTTCTTCCGCTGTGACGGGATGGTCGTTGGCGATGTTATTTAATTCTAAGATTGTTTCTCTTATTGCATCACCTGTGTTAGGTGTTTGAACACCACCTCCTGAGATGAACAGTGATGCGGGGTTTTGCCATTCTATCCACGAACGATATCCGTATGTATACCCTTTGTCCTCTCGGAGATTCTTGTTTAACCGTGAAGAAAAATGGCCACCCAAACTATATACAATTAGTGACATTGTGAAGTAATCAGGGTGGCTTCGTGGGATTGATTGATGCCCAATACGAAGTACCGATTGTGGAGCACCAGGTTTGTCTAGAAGTAGGATGCTTTGTTCTGGTTGAGAATGATTAACTATAGGTGGTATTTCTTTAGCTGTTTTGGAATTCGAATTCTTTGAACGCCATTTACCAAAGAGGTTTTCAATCTGTGTGTTTACGTCTGAAGCTTTAACATCACCCACCACTACAAGAGTAGCTACATCTGGTGAATATATTGATTCGTATTGCTGGGTCAGATCCGCCTGCTGGAGATTCTCGAGGCCTATTTTTGTGCCTGAGACTGGGTGGCCATATGGTGTGTTTGCACCGTATAGCGCCATGGGAGTCACTCGATCTGCCAAAGAAGTGGGGTCATCTTGGATACGTTCGATGTCGGTCAAGTGCTCTCTCAGTACTCTGGTTAGTTCCTTTGATGCGAATGTTGGATGCAAAACTATGTCAGCTGTTAAATTTAGGGCGTCGGACCAATGCTTCGTTAAGCTCTCCGAGTTTACCGTGGTGATTTCTCGGCGCGTTCCTGTGAATATCTGTGTTCCAAGTGATTCGAATTCTTCAGCAATTTGTTGGCTAGATCGCGTCTGGGTACCTTCAGTTAACATAGAAGCTGTCATGTAAGACAGGCCAGGCTGTAATTTTGGGTCAGATATCGCACCATTTTTTAGAAGTAAACCAAAAGTGATTACTGGTAACTCGTTCTTCTCGATCACTATTGTTTTCATACCGTTTTCTAAGGTGGTTTCGACTGCGCTTGGAGGAACGAATCTTGGTAGTCCTTGCGGTTTTGGCATGATAGATCTATCCAAATTTGACACCGCGGCACTCAACTCTGCTTGAGGATTCACTGTCAATTCGACATGATTGTCTCCTAGAACTGAGTTTGCCACATCTTGTATTTGGTTGGCAGAAACCTCTAAATAGCGAGTTGTCTCGCTGTTTAGGAGATCGGGGTTCCCGGCAAGGACGTTGTATCGATTTAGCTGGTCAGCTCGCCCACCGAATCCACCAATACGTTGTAGTCTACGAACAAAACGGCTTTCAAATCGATTCTTTGCCTTTTCCAGTTCATCATTCGTGACAAGAGTGGTTTGCACGGTTCTAATTTCTTCTAAAACGGCCTCTCTCAAGGCATTTGGTTCGTTTCCTGGCGCAGCCGTCACAGTTATATAGAATTCACCAGCGATTTCGCTCGGCATAAAAACCGCGTTTACATCCTGCGCAATTTGTTTTTCATATACAAGAGATTGGTACAAGCGAGAACTTTTCCCATCTCCAATAATTGATGCTAAAAGAGACAGGGCAGGAGTATCCGAATCACGCCACGGTACTGTCGGCCAAGCGAAATAAAGGCGAGGGAGTGATACTTTGTCATTAATGGAAAGGATTATTTGAGCCGAGAGGCTAGAGTCTTGCCGGTGCATCCTTGGAAGTGGCTCACCAGGCGGAATGTCCTCAAAGTATTTCCGCACGAGTGCTTCAACATTGTTTCGGTCAAAATTCCCGGCAATACTTAGGCTGCAGTTGGAAGGAGAGTAATAGCGTTTAAAAAAGGCTTCAATGTCTTCAATACTTGCAGCATCAAGGTCTTCTTGAGAACCGATCGTGAGCCAATTATAAGGGTGGGGTAGGGGAAATAAGGCCTCTTGGATATGAGCTATGGCCATTCCATACGGACGATTTTCATAACTTTGTCGCCGTTCATTTTTGACCACGTCCCGTTGGACACGAAACCGTTCTTCGTCAAGAGTTTCAAGCAGGAATCCCATACGGTCAGATTCAAGCCAAAGCGCTAATTCAAGCGCATCTGATGGGATGTTCTCCCAATAATTTGTTCTGTCCGGATCTGTGGAACCATTGAGGTTCCCACCGACTTTCCACAAAGGTTCAAAAAAATCATGGTTGTGGTTTTTCGAACCCTCGAACATGACATGTTCGAAAAGGTGGGCAAATCCAGTCCGGCCGGGCTCTTCATTTTTCGATCCGACGTGATACCACAAATTCACGGCGGTAACCGGTAGAGACATGTCTTGGTGCAAGATGACTTGCAAACCATTTAGTAGAGTGAATTTATCAAAATCTATTTGCGTCAATTAATCCCTCGCTCTAATCAAAATATTCTTTGGTACACGGTAATTGTAGCAGAGCGATGGTGGCAATTGACTGCTACGAATGGAGTCATGCATACATCCTAAATATGAGCGATCCGAGCATGATTGTGTAAAGCCCCATGAATTTACGATGTGAAGCGCTAGTTGACCAGTCATGCCATGTTTACATCTTAAAAACTTTATAATAGTCAATTAGTGGGAGGTAAATATGAATAGCAATCCAACTATGATTCACTTGATCAAGAACAATACTTTAAATTCAGAAATGGCTTCAACCTTGTGGTCATTTATATCTGCAGGTACATCATTCATTAGTTCAGCTGTACCCAGGTTGGCTGGTAAGACAACTATCGCAAATGCAGCTCTTAGTTTATTAGGTGAAAATGTGTCAATCGAAAAATTGGATGGGTCAATCGAACATATGTTGTCGTATAAGAATAAACAGCCGAATGGTTATCTGACCATTAGTGAGATAAGTCAAGGACCATTTCAAGATTATATTTGGGGTAATGAAGTTCGTGAATTATTCAAAGTATTGCGTGTTGGCTACTCGCTAATGGCGACAATGCACGCGAGTGATGTTAGGGATGTATTCAAACAAATTTGTTTTGACAACGATATTGAAGATCAAGATGCCCGGCGGATCGGACTGGTTGTTTGTATAAAGAGATTTGGTGATAATGACAGCAATTACTGGCGTCGGGTCTCCGAGATATATCAAATTCATGGAGTCACAAATGGGATTCCAAAGACTTCTTTGTTGTTTCGTTGGGATGCTGGTGGGGATCAATTCGAAAGGGTATCAGAACCTATTAGTGCAAACTTTAATACGAACCAAAGCGAAATTATTCGGCGTGCTGAGAATTTAGAAACGTTGGCGGAGCAGGCCATTGGTAGAGATGACGAATGGTACTCGAAAATGACTGAACAGTTAGTGACTGCAGATTTGAAATATCAAGCAGACAATTATTGAAGCGTTATCGAATTGGAGGTTCGTAATGAAAATTGTAAGGTTCTTGGCAACAAACGATTCCGATGACTCTCTTGCCCACATTGGCATCTCTAAGGATGAGGGTATTGTTGATATTGATGAGATTGTGGGTGACTTGAGAGGGGATGCTCCACAACTCCAGATGGAGCGGTTAATCAATAGATTTGAAGATTTACGGCCAGCGATTTCGCAATTGGTGGACGCTACACCTCCGATGTCGGGTGATAAATACCGTCTTCTCCCACCTTTACCGAGACCGAGCAAAATTTTGTGTTGTATCGGAAATTATTGGGAACACATGGAGCGTACTCCAAGGCCCCTGAACCTATTTCTGAAATCCCCCGATTCCGTGGTTGGTCCTGGGGATACGATTCGTCTTCCAGCTTACACAGATCCATATGTGTTCCATCACGAAGCTGAGTTAGGTATCGTCGCGAGGGGCCCAGCCAAAAATATTGCTGAGGATAATTATCTGGAAGCGATATTTGGTTATACATGTATGATTGATGTGTCAGCTAGGGCAGAAGAGCGCAGGACCTGGAGGTCTGGCAGTTGGATGGGCAAATCATTTGACACATTTGGACCGATCGGCCCATGCATTGTCACTGCGGACGAAATCCCTGATCCAAATGATCTAAACGTCAAATTCTGGAATAATGGTGATCTTCGCCATGACTACAATACCGATGATATGGAACACCGTGTGCCAGAAATTATAGCTTTTGCAACAAACATTATGACCCTTAATTCAGGAGATTTGCTGGCTTGTGGTACAAATCATGAGGGTATTGGCCCTTTGCAAGATGGGGAAAATGTTGAGATGGAAATAGTGGGAATTGGCAAAATGCAACTCGACGTTGCAGATCCGCTGAAAAGAACGTGGGAGCGTGGTGTTTATATGGGACCTAATTCAACCAATCCTGCGGCAAGAACACAGCAGCCAAATACTTAGGCGGTATTGTAACCTTGAGGGATTGTGCGAAAATGTCGAGATTTGTTTGGTAACTGGGTAATGACTCGAATTCGCCGTCACGCGGTATAGATATCAAGGATTGGTGGATATAGGGTCAATATCCTTCTAAGAATGGATTTCTATTTATTCAATCAACAAAGATTGGTGTGGAGCAGTATAACTTTTCCAGTCGTATCGTTGATAAAAAGACTTAGTTGTAGATTCATTGGCTATCAACCATTCGGAGGTGCGCTAGATGGCAGAGAATTCGGCTCGGGTTAATTCGTCGATTCAAATCACTAATACGCAGCGCGTTCTACTTTTGATTACTACGGTTTTTGGTCACTGCATTAAGCATGCATTTAGTGCGGCGTTTTTTATTTTGATCCCTGAAATCAAAACAAGCCTTGGATTTACGAATTCTGAAGTTGGAGGGCTATCTGCAATTCGTAATGTTTTAGGAGGGCTTGCCAATTTACCTGGTGGGTTCCTTGCGGATCGATTTAGCCAGAGCCGCGCATTGATTTTGGGTGTCTCATTTGCTTGTATCGGAATATTCGCGTTTTTTCTCGGATTATCAACAACTTTCTGGCAAATTGCGATCAGTTCCTCTTTCATGATTATCGCTATAACATTTTGGCATCCGGCCGCACTTTCTGCTTTGTCGGTGAGATTTGCTGATCGCAGGGGATTTGCGATATCCCTGCATGGTACGGGTGGTAGCATCGGTGAAGCTATCGGTCCAATTGTGACTGGATTATTACTTGCTTCATTCGCGTGGGTGGCTGTTGCCCAGGGCATGATTGTCCCTTCAATTGTATTAGGCGTATTCTTCTGGTTGGTGCTACGTAAACTTCCTATGCAAAGCGACGTTCCGATAACGACCAACGAATACGTTAGCTCTTTAATCGAATTGTTTGCGAATAGGCGACTGTTAATTGTTCTGGGATTGGCTGGTGGATACGCGGCGGGTCAGAGCGTTTTTTTCACCTTTTTCCCTATATATATGAGAGAAGATATTGGTTCATCGACAGTTGAGGTAGGCATCTTTATTTCATTGGCACAAGTAGCGGGAATCGTAGCACAGCCCCTAATGGGTTACCTCTCGGACCGGCTAGGAAGAAAAGCGATACTAACGCCGAGTTTTTTGATTATGGGTGTTTCCCTTTTTGGTCTTTATGTTGTGCCTGCTTCTAATGGTGTTCTTTTTCTCATTGTTATTGTTATATTGGGGACCGTGTTGTTTTCGACGATGGCAATCTTGCTTGCAGCGGCAGGTGATTTGGTGAGTAGTGAGGTCCAAGGCACAACAATATCGCTGGTTTTTGGAACTAGTATTATTGTTGCAGCGTTGTCTCCGTACATTGGAGGAATATTTGCTGATTGGTATGGCGTGAAGACCTCTTTTCTCTGGGCATCCGGGATTGTGATGTTTACCGCGATTACGGCGTTTTTCACGAAGTGGGATAAATAAATATGTGTTCAACAAAAACAAAAGTGGGTTTGGGTTAATGTTCGGTCGAGATAGATTATTCATTATCTTGGCATCATTCGCGGCAGTGGCGATTCTTGGTGGTTCTGCAATTATATTGAGCGAGCCCCTCTTTGGTTGGTTACTTGCGGCCTTTTTATTTTTGATGGTACTCGGATTTTCACTGACTGGCGGCCTTAAGAGGCGCTATTTTGTTCTTGCGTTGGGTATAGAGATGTTGATAGCGGGTACTGTTGGGGGAATAATGTATCAGGAAGATATCGTTTATACCCTTAGCGCGGAGCGCCGAGCAGTACAAACTGTTTACAATATGTTGGAAGCCTGTACGCATCCCGTTCCAGAGCGTTCGGATATTTCGGCCAAACCTGAAACGAGAGATCGTACGACCCATGTCGTGGCGATAGCGTCTCAGGTTTATAACTACGGTCTTTGGTATGTTCATGCGGACAAACGCCAAATTTACCCAGCCGATAGCTTTGCTGAAGATTTAATGATGGGCGACAATGGATGCAAGCCTCTTGATCCCAGTGATTGATAGCTTAAACTAATAGCCGTTCACAAGTTTTTGAGAATTCGTTGCCCGTTTCGCACCAAAATGGATTCCATTTCCAAAGGTGTGAGTTCAGCGTTTTCTAAGTGGTCAAAAACTTTTTCATACGGCATTAGGGGATAATCGGATCCAAACAAGATTCTTTCGACACCGACAATATTTATCATAGTTCTATATATTTTGGTGTCGTAAAGATATGGCGTAGCCGCTATGTCAAAATACACATTTTTCAAAAGCCGTCTAATTTCTGGCATATGTTTGAAGAGTGGTAGACCGCCACCCCAATGCGCCAATATCACGTTTAGTTCCGTATGTGAAGATAAAAAATATTCAAGTTCTTGAGGGTAGGTTGTTCCCTTTCCAGGGTATTGGTGGCCCAAAGGTTCGGAACTATGCATTAGTAGTGCAAGGTTGTTGCG
>CEUS01082491.1_pt1 | contig 10750 bp, 9 predicted proteins | sample 427031 | NCBI WGS metagenome assembly CEUS01 (sample SAMEA2622837, study PRJEB7988) | marine metagenome | biome: marine biome (ENVO:00000447); feature: marine epipelagic mixed layer (ENVO:xxxxxxxxx); material: "saline water (ENVO:00002010), including plankton (ENVO:xxxxxxxx)" | depth 140 m | reverse complement strand
TTGTGCGCCAGTCCCAGGGGAAGCGGTCAGCGTCTCAGTGCGGCCTGCCTGCTGGTAAGTCAATTCATCATGGTCGACCCCTAATTGATGCAGCCAGGTGACGTGCAGCTCCGACACACTCACTCGATTGTCTGCGGCCTTATAGCCTGCTTCGTCTGTCGCGCCGTGGCCGTACCCCCTCCTATGAAGCCACCCTTTGCCAAGAACAGTGGGCAGGGAACTCAGTCCTGGAAAGCTTCCGTTGTCAACTGAAACTCTCCTGCCACGGTACCGCCGATTTTGTTGTCGAACTGTTTGATGTCAAAAGTGCCGGTCACACCAAACGTTCTGCGCTGCGCCTCGGGTGAATCCGGGTCCCCTTGAATGACCATGGCCCATACACAAAAGTGATCAACCGGGAGGCTTTCTTTCGCGACTGCGATGCGAATTGGATCGAGATAGAACTGTAAATGCCAGGTGGTTTTTCCCGACTCGTCTTGCGCGACCAGATGGACAAACGGATACCCGGGTCGAATGAACTCGGTATTTTCCTGCCTGGCATAGGCTCCCAGGTCGACAAACATGCGTTCTTGCTCTTGGCCGTCGATGCGAACTTCCAGTCGAGCGGTTCCTGACTGGAACAAGTTCTCGGGCGCGTCATCCACCATCTCCGCTCGAAACGAACCAACGAGCTCCATTTCGGTGGGCGGTTCTTCGGGTGCCGGTGCTTCCAGTTGGGGCCAGGTGGCGGCTGGTTGATTCAGTTCCGCCTCAACTTCGGCACGACGTTCACGAATAAATGCAAATGCGGTTTCCAGACGGTCGTTCCTGCGTTGGGAATCCACGGTCAGATGCGGTTCGAGCAGCTTTTGAACCCGCTCTACTTCGGCACGAATTTCTTCTTCAATCCAGACCTCATCGAGCAAACGGCGCATTTCGCGCCGGTATCGGTGTTGCACCTCCGGAATTTTCCACAAGCGGGCACAGAGTGCACCCACCGCCTTGAACGATTTGGGTACCGGCTGCTGAATAAAAGGTCCTGGATCCCAGAAAATTGAGTCCGTCCCCCACGGCACAAAGTACAAACGATCTTTGCGAGGTTCCTGGTAGATGTAGTAATTATTTCGGTTTCCCGAATAGCTGTCCCAATGCCCGATCAATACCTCGGTCGCCCAGAACGTAATGAAAGCTTCCAGGTCAATGTGTTTCTCGATTTCACGCAACCCGGTACGTGCATCTTGCAAAACGGCCAGAAACCGCTTGAGTGTTTTGCGGCCTGCACCCGGCTTTCCATTTTTTCGAACGATGCGTGCGAAACTCTCTGGATCTTCACTAAAGTCGCCGGCGTAGCCTTCGTACAGTTTTCCTTTGCGGCCTTTGAAGACACGATCCAGAAAAGGACCGCGAATCGACTCTACATTCGAGTAGATGCCGAGTTTTTCTCCGTTTACGGTGACCAGAGCAAAGTTGCAACGCGGTGAGGGCGTGCCAGCCCGCTCAAACAACCAGTAGGCCATGTACTGGTGTAATTGACTTGCGTCCTGCACATTGTTGTTTAGTGTGAGTTGGTCCAGTCCATAGAAGTCCTGTTTTTTTTCCCACCGATCGAAGCGGATCTTGATCGACGGGCGTGTCGACACGACGGACCCAAAGAAGCCCTTCTTGCGCACGCCGACGGCAGGAATCCGGACTCCATCAATGTCCACATCGGCTTTGTAGTATTTGTAAGGGTCTTCCGCGATACGGCCTGGCTCAGCAATGCGATGACTGGTACGCAGCGCCATCCAGTCCTCAGGATCGAGATGAATATCGACTCTGAGGATCTTCTGACTCGCAAAAAGTGGCGCAGCCCGGTTCTTGTGAGGATTCTGGTCACGCTCGGTACCGACTACGAACGCCGCCGGCAGGAGGCTGAGCGAGATCCAGCAGAGCAAATTACAGAAACACAATCGGTGCGAGGAAGATTCGCGGTGTTGCTTTCTCAGGATTATCATCGGGTTGCGTCTTTCTGGCAGTAGTGCATCGTTTCGCCGGTCTCCAGGCAACGCGGCTGTCTCGATTTGTGGCGGTTTTATTGTTGCTTAGTTTCCATGACGTAGCACTACCTTGAGAGCATGATGTCGGAGAAAAAACGTAGATTCCTCTTGTCCCCACGACGCGTACTGGAACGCGTCGCGCAGCCAGAGTCTACAGCGGCGTTCAGGTGCTGCGCTATGGTCAGGTCGTTAACACTTGCTTCAGCATCGGGAACGCCAATTCTCCGTTCCAGCGATGTCCCCCCTGGAAACGATCGCGTCGCAGGCGATCTGCTGCACCCAGATGCGCATAAAACTGACGCATGCGAGACATCGCGTCATCGGCCCAGGGTTGTACGATCAGACCGTCCTGACTGCCTGTTTCCCAGATGCAGCTGCGAGGCGCGATGAGCGAACCAATTTCCGGAATGTCGCCGTAACGTAACAAGCCGGGTATGACTTGTCCCCCGCAACTGTAACGCTGCTGAATCCGTTCCTGCATGACATTCAATGCTCCGGAAACGACGGCGCAGCGGATGGAAGGTTCCAGGGCGGCCGTCAGCATGGTCATGCGGCCGCCGTAGGACAGGCCAACACAGCCAATGCGGTCAGGGATGACAAAGTGTTGTTGTTTCAGTAATTGGTAAGCCCACAAGCAATCCCGCAGGTTTTCAGCCATCAGGATCTTGCCCAGCAGTTGCATGCGGACGAAAGTCACTGCGCAGGGGTCCTGGCCTCCATAGGCGGCGCGATCGACACGGCGGCCGAACGGTACCATGCAGGGGATACAGACGACGTAACCCGCCGCCACCAGCTGGCGCCCGTAATCGTAATTCGACTTGGTGATCGCCTCAGATACACCAGGCAAGTCGTGACGACCCGCCACAGTGTCATAGCCGAACGGGCCATGCCCGTGCAGGGCCAGGATCCCGGGTCCTGGGCGGGTTGTTTGCCGGTGTGGTACCAGCAGGTAAACCGGTAAACTGGGATGCCCGTTTGCCGAGAGTACCAGCTGCTGACGCGTGTGATCCTGGAGGCGAACCTCCTGCTCGACCTGGGTGGTCCAGCGAACCGGTGGCCGGAAATCACCCAGTAACCTGGTGAGGACGGAGCGAAATTGCCGCTGCCAGGCCAGCAGTTCTGCGGCGGTTTGCGCGGCCGGATCGATCCGCATTTCGAGAGGGGCCCGCTGGGCGGTAGCCTGGATCGCCGGGTTCACCTTGACGGGCTGTTGGCCAACCAGTGGGGCTTCCCTGAACGCTGTCAGCGACAAGCCAGAGGTCCAGAGGAATCTTCGCCGCGTGACCATGCGATTGGGCCTTTTGCTTGGTTGCCGGATCAGTCACCGGGTCTGGGCCCGCCGCGCAGGTGACAATAAAACTCCCGGCCGGTCAAGTCGGCCGCAACCGGGCAGGATGGGCACTTCCCGGCAAGGCTGTTGCGAACCACAGTTTATCCGGTAGCGACACGGCTCACTGGCGTTGTCGCGTAGCGCTGACGTTGCCGTCAGCGCTACGTGTTCAACAAGGCAGTTGGTCTAGGGATTGTGTTGTTGCTGTTTACTTTCCGGTGGTTGGGCAGCCTCCTTGGCTGGTGTCTCACCGGTAGCCTCCGGTGCGGGTTCCGATAGCAACAAGTTGACGGCGCTTTCAAGCGTTTCCAGTGGTTGCAGACCCACCAGTTTCAGGCGGACTTTGCCGGCCCGGTCAATAAAGAGCGTGGTGGGGAATCCCTCCAGGTTCGGTACCTGGGCCATGGTCGCGTCGTCACCGATCGCGCACGGATAGTTCATTTCGTTGGTTTTCATAAACGTGCGAATCGTTTCGGTAATCTGTTCGGGGGTTCCCTGTTCGTTGTAGTTCAGCCCGACAATTCGTAGACCCTGTTCGCGGTATTTTTCCTGCAGCGCTACAAAGTGTGGAATCTCTTCACGACAGGGAGGGCACCAGGTCCCCCAGAAATCGACAATCACGACCTGTCCTTGATAATCAGCCAGCGCGACCGGCTGCGCTTCGACGTCCTGGAGTTCAAAAGTGAAGTCAAACGACTCGAACGCAGCGAACTGATCGTGCAACGCAGCTCGCTTGATTTCGACCATCTGTTGGGCTGCGTTTTCCACGAAGGCCAGAAACGCTGCGTCCTCACGGAGGGACTTGAGGTCTTCGTCTGTTTTCAGCAACTCAATATCGTCGAAGCCAAGTTCGATCGCTTCCTGGATTGACGGGATCACTTTTTCTCCCTGATCGGTAAGCGCAAAAACACAGGCTTCCTGGTAGATCACCATGCCAGCGAACTTTTTGGCTGGTGGCGAGTCGACTTGTTCAATGAATCGACGGGCCAATGCAGCCGATTTAAGTTGGAGTGGGTTCGCGCGGGCGCGATCTCCTTCTTGTACCAACTGGGTCCCACGAATATAGAAGGCCTGGGCGCCCACCTGTAACACCATCGGTTCAGGGTTTTCTTTGGCAGTTGCGGTTTCGAGCAATGCCAGCGCCTCGTCAAATTTCTGCTCGCGGAAGAGCCCCTGCACTTGGGCCACGATTTCATCGGTGGTCATGGTTGCGGGGTCTGCGGCGGGGGGCGTCGCATCCGCTGTGTCCTCAGGAGTGGCGGCGGGCGCTGCCGACGTCGTCGCCGGTGTTACTTCCGAGGTGGTCTCTGGCTCCGGTGACTTGGACGAGGAGGTCGGTGCGGTGTCCGTATTCGGCGCGTCGACGTCGCCTGTACCGGTTGTGGATGCGCTGGTCGCCGGCTCGTCGGTCGCCACTTGGGGTGCTGGCGCATTTTCCGTGACCTGACTGGAACAGCTGGTCAGAGAGAGCAGGCCAATCGCCAGAACGATGGCGGACAGGTGGAATCGCATCGCAGAACTCCGTGAATGAAAGAATGATCGGAGGGTGCCGGGTGACCACTATCGAACGGTCCCTGTGAACAGGTCACTCCCGAGAGTATATCGCAATCCACCGGTCGTCACAGCGAAGTGGTTACTGCGGCTCCTCACCAGTGATTGTGGTGCTGTTATGAACAGGGGGCGAAAACAGGGGTTGGGCAGGTGCCAGTTCCGACCTTGTAATCGTGGGCGACGTCTCTACACTCGATGATGTGCGGCGTCTGGATTGTTGGGGTTGTCTGTAGTTTTGGCCGGAATTCGCCTGAGGGACAACGCCCCAGCAGGTGATAGTGCAACTGCCGATGGCGTTTGTCTCGACCTGTGTGGGCAATGCGGACGGACTGCTCACATTGGAACGAACGGGGAAGGACCACATCGATGGGCTTCAAGAACGTCCTGGGCGGTGGTGGGCTGACGGGGCTGCTGACCGGAATGGGCTGTTCTGCGCTGTTCGAGTTTTTCAGCAGGGACAATGAGGTTAACGGTCGCGAGGCTTTGACAACTCTTGCGGTACCCCTGCTGATGGCATTGGGTGTGTGGAATGCGCACCGGTTTGGATTGTGGAAGACGCGGCTGTGGATTCTGGTGGTGGTTGCTTATTTGGCGATGTTTTCGGTGGTTGGAATTGCCGCGGGCGGGGCGAACATGTTTGTGATAGCACTGGGCGGGTTCCTGGGGGGAGTCGTGTGGAGTACGCCATTTGCAATCGGGCAGTTTGTCATCTCCAGGTTCCGTGCCGCTAATGACGTGAAGAGTCTGTCCCAGGAGCCGTAAGCCGTGATCGGATACTGTACCAACGTCCATGCGGGTACCGACCTCGCCGAGACCCGGCGGCAACTGGAACGGCACGCCGTTGGGGTCAAACAGCAGTTTGCTCCGGATCAGCCGATGGGGATTGGACTGTGGCTGTCGGCCGTCGCGGCAGAAGGTCTGGCGGAGTCAGGCCAGTTGCAGGAGTTTGCTGCCTGGTTAGATGCAAATCAGCTCGTTGCCTATACGTTAAATGGATTTCCCTACGGGGACTTCCACCAACCGGTGGTCAAGCATCGCGTCTACGAGCCGACCTGGATGGAGCCGGCCAGACGCGACTACACGCTCCAGTTGATTGCCATCCTGGACCGTTTGTTGCCCGGTGGCGCGGCGGGCAGTATCTCGACGTTACCCATCTGCTGGGGTACGCCCAAACCGAGTGAAGAGGAACAGCAGCGGGCTGCCCAGCATCTGCTGGAAATCTGCGCCCAGCTGGAACGCCTGGAGCAGCGAACCGGTCGATTTATCTGCCTCTGCCTGGAACCGGAGCCGGGCTGTCTGTTGGGACAAAGCACCGATGTGGTGGACTTTTTCCAGCAGTATTTATTACAGGGGCCTGACGCCCAGCGCGCCCGACGTTACCTGCAGGTCTGTCATGACGTCTGCCATGCTGTCGTGATGTTTGAGGATCAAGAGCAGGTGCTCGAGCGTTATCGGTCCGCGGGTATTGGTGTCGGTAAAGTCCAGATCTCGTCTGCGATCGTTGTCCGCTGGGATCAGCTGGATGATGAGCAGCGGCAGGCCGCCCGAGCGCAGTTGGCGGCGTTTGCTGAAGATCGTTATCTGCATCAGACAATGGTCCGCAGCCCGGCGGGAGACCTGTCTTTCCATGAAGACCTGCCACCGCTGCTAACAGCGGAGAGCGATGAGCCGTTGGAAGGAGAATGGCGGATCCATTTTCATGTGCCCATTTATCTGGAGCAATTTGGTTTGCTTCAGGCAAGTCGAACGGCCATTGAAGAGTGTCTGAAGTATTTTGAAGGGGCGCCGGCTTCCCCACACTATGAAGCCGAGACGTATGCCTGGGGTGTCTTGCCGGAAGCGCTGCAGCAACCCGATCTGGCAACGGGAATTGCCCGCGAGCTCGTCTGGCTGCGCGATCAAATCACCAGCAGGTGATAAGCCCACGCTTGCGATTCGTGGTTGGTGCTCTGGTGTCAGAGAGGTTGGCCTGCGCCGTCAGGTTACACGGAGCAGGAATGACTCTGTGTGCACGCCGGCACCGGCTATTCCAACAGGCACGTTAGCCCAGCAGCTCGGGCATGGGCCGATGTTCACCGACCAGGAAGTGGGGTCGGCCGGCCAGGTCTTTGAACTGAGTGTTGGCGACATCAATCCCCAGCTGCCAGTAAAGCGAGGCAAAGACTTCGCGGAAATGTACTGGGCGTTGGTTGGGTTCTTCACCAAACCGGCTGGTTGAGCCGATCGCCTGTCCACCCCGCAAACCGCCACCTGCCAGCAATGCACCAGCGACATTCGGCCAGTGATCTCGGCCCGCGTTGGAATTGATTTTGGGTGTCCGGCCAAATTCCCCCCAGGCGACGACGGCAATGTCATCCAGTAAACCGCGCTCTTCGAGCTCTTTGATCATCGTGGAGAGCCCCAGATCAAACAACGGCAAAGTGGCTTTCCCTTCGGCGAAACAGTCCTTGTGCCAGTCCCAGTTGTAATCGCCTTGTGACATCCGCCCAAAAGGCCAGCGGCTGAAGGAAATCGTGACACACCTTGCCCCGGCTTCGATGACCCGGCGGGCCAGCAGAAACTGATCGAGGTGTGTCTTTCCTTGCCGTTCGCTGGGGTATTCGCGATCCAGTCCGTAGCGTCGCCGGACGTCCGGATCCTCGCGGCTGATGTCCAGCGCGCGGGCCAGTCGCGGTGAGGTGAGTACTTCAAATGCTTGTCGGTGGAACTCGTCCATGCCGTCGCTGCGGTCGGCAGTTTCAACTTGCCGTCTGAATTGGTCGAAGCTTGACAGCAGCGAGCGGCGATCGGCCAACCGCCGCAAACTGACACCGTTGAGAACCAGGTTGGCGCGGTCGACGGCATCCACTTCAAATCCGGCGTGCGCCGGCCCCAGGTAACCCGCTTGTGTCGGCGCGGTGCGCATGATGAAGCGTTGGTCGGGTTCGGTGGAAATCAGGTCGACTGCAGGTGACACACCGGCTACGCGGGGGCCAAACTGTTTGGAGAGGATGGCGCCCAGCGAGGGCCAGCCACCAGGTGGAAAACCCGGGATCAACGGTGAGGCCCGCATCTCAGGATGCGATTCCCACCCGGTCGAACACCAGTGTGTGTTGTGGTCGTTCTGGAATCCAACGAGCGAGCGAATCAGCGCCAGCTTGTCGGCCATGCCGGCCAGGCGTGGCATCAGTTCGCAGATTTGCAGCCCCTCGACGTTGGTGTCGATGGGTCGGAAATCTCCACGGATTTCCAGCGGCGCGTCCGGCTTGAGATCGTACATGTCCAGGTGGGTCGGTCCCCCTGGCAGGAGCACCATGATGATGCCTTTGATAGGCCGCTTGGAGCCCTTGCCCGTAGCGTCGCTGGACTCGGCCCGGAGAATGTCGGGGAGCGACCAGCCGCCCATCGCCAGGCTGCCAATCTTGAGCCAGCTGCGACGCGACATGCCGTCGCAAAATTGCGATGTTCCACCGGGGATGGTCAGCATCGTGTAACCCTCCAGACAACATGTGGATTTTGGCCAAACGCGACGTTAACGGACCGGGATGGTTGCCGCAATATCTGCTGCCAGGATAGCCGAGTCGTGTTCCCTTCGCAAACAATATGGCGGTTGATCTATGACTTGGATATCGACGATTTATTGTCGTCAGCTGAGTCCAATAGCGCGAGTTCACGTGGTGATGATTGGTGACCACCGGATTCAGAGCATCGTCGGCGAGCGTTTCCTGCCGATCGCATAGACACATGATGGGGCATTGGCCGGTTCTATGTGGTTTGCACGACAGTCGAGTGACCCTTTGCTGGGATTTGATTGCCACCGGTTGTGGAAGTAACATCTGGCTGTTGCCAAAAACGTATTCAGAGCGAACCAAGGTGTTTGCTAGGGGGAGTAGATGTGACGAAGTACGCTGGGATGCTCGCGGTCTGGATGGTGCTGTCTGGGGGCAATGCATTTACTGCGGAATCTCACTGGAACCAGTACCGTGGATCCAACGGTGACGGCAAGTCGACGGCGCGGAATCTCCCCGCCGAATTTAGTGAAACGCAGAATGTGCGGTGGAAGGTCGCCATTGCGGGGCAGGGTTGGTCTTCACCGGTCGTCTGGGAAAATGAAATCTGGTTGACGGCTGGAAATACAGAGCGGCAAGAACTGCGGGCGCTCTGTGTTGATCTGGAGAGTGGCGAGATTGTCAAAGACATCAAGGTCTTTGACATGGTTCCTCGGCAGGTTGTGGAGGCCTACAAACACGATTCGCCACATCTGAATAGCCCTGCTACGCCGACGCCGGTCGTCGAAGAAGAATATCTGTTTGTCCACTTTGGGTCGCAAGGTATCGCCTGTCTGGACAGGAAAACGGGTGACAAGATCTGGGAGCGGCGCGATCTGCGGGTCTATCAACCGGTGCGGCAAGGGTCATCACCCATTGTGGATGACAAGAATCTCTATGTCGCCTACGACGGAACGGACCAGCAATTCTTCGTGGCGCTGGACAAGCGGACCGGCGAAACGCGTTGGCAGACAGATCGGAATGTCGATACCGATTGGGCGGCCACCTTGCGGGCACGCGGGTTCGAACCCAAGGCATCAGGTGGCAAGCCGAACGACAACAAGAAGGCATTTGCGACAGCAACCTTGATTGAGGTTGAGGGAAAGCGACAACTGATTGCTCCGGCTGCCGAGGCGACGATCGCCTACGATCCGGAAAACGGCAATGAGATTTGGCGCGTGCTGCACCCAGGCGGATTCAATGTGGCAGCTCGGCCTTTGTTCGCGGAAGGGTTGGTCTATGTGTTTACCAGTGGACTGACGGGTCATTTGCTGGCCGTACGACCCGATGGCAGAGGGGATGTCACGTCCAGCCACATTGCCTGGAGCACGACCCGTGGGACTCCCCACATCCCGTCGCCGGTGATCGTCGATAGTCTGCTGTATCTGGTGACCGACAAAGGTGGTATTGCCCGCTGCCTGGATGCCCGAACGGGACAGGAAGTCTGGAAGAAACGACTCGGAGGAAACCATTGGGCATCTCCTGTTTGCGTTGACGGGAACCTTTACTTTGCCAACAAACGAGGCGCGGTCGATGTACTCGTGGCGTCCTCGGACATCCCTCCATTTCTGGCTCGGAACAAATTGAGGGCCAGCTTCATCGCTTCTCCGGCGATCGCTGGCGAGGCCTTGATCCTGCGCAGTACGACGCATCTCTACTGTCTCGTCAACGGTTACACACGTACGGCGGAACAAGTCGCGCACGACGTGTATCCTCCGGCAGATCGCGTGGGCAAGTCGAGAAAATCGGTCGCTGCGGGAAAACCTGCCACGGCTCCCACCCGGCGACTGTCCCGCCTGGGTGCGCGTCTCAAGCAGCTTGTCGCTGCGGGAAAACTCACCGAAGAAGAAGCCCGCGGCTTGTACCAGCTGGCTGTCGAAGTGGCAGCCAGCAAATGACACAGGCCGTGCTGCCGGGAAACGACTTCGCATTCATATTGCGCCGTGTCCAACAGCGGCAGGGTCGAAGCGTGGCTACTGAAGCCGAGTGGTACCGTGTGCCTGCGCAGGCAGGCCAGGTGGAGATTGCCCCAGAGCTTGAGAGACCTGCGCCGGCCCGGTGGTTGCTGCTCAGTGGCGGTTGAAAACCCATCGCCACTTGCCGATGGGGGGGATGGGTCTCTACGGACCGAAACATCGCGTCCACTGGAAAATCAGGTAAACCATTGGTTTTGTGATCAGACCTGCTGGCCTAAGATAGTAAACTGCTGAGTCCAGCAGTTTTGCCTCCATCCGCGCGTGTCTAGTCCTTTTCTTCTACTCCTGAGAGACGTACCGGTTCGCGAAACGGACGACAACCTGGGAGCCGACCATGCGACGAATTGTTTT
>CEUS01272542.1_pt1 | contig 10759 bp, 7 predicted proteins | sample 427031 | NCBI WGS metagenome assembly CEUS01 (sample SAMEA2622837, study PRJEB7988) | marine metagenome | biome: marine biome (ENVO:00000447); feature: marine epipelagic mixed layer (ENVO:xxxxxxxxx); material: "saline water (ENVO:00002010), including plankton (ENVO:xxxxxxxx)" | depth 140 m | reverse complement strand
TGGATTATGGTTACTACGCGTCAAAAACATCAGGCTGGTTTAGCAACATACTAATATCGGAAATTGCTCGCCTTGTGTCTTCAATGCGAAATTTTAGTCTCCTGGGAGTAAATATTGTAAATGCTCTCGTGCTATTGCCCGTTGCCCTCTCAATGAAACCTGGCGTTACCCTCGTTATATTTGGGGCGGCAACTATTGCTCTTCTTTGTCTCCGTAGACTCATTAGCAAAACTGCGCAATATTCAAAGGAGCAAACCCAACTACAAGGCAAACTTAACTCCACGTTTATAGAACTGATCCAATCATTTATTTACCTGAAGGCAACTGGCTCCACAGATTCTGCAAACCGCCATGTAGTTGATTCCGTGCATGATTTAGCCGAGACGGAACTAAAAATCCGTCGATTGGCTTCTTTTATGTTTTCCATCAAGGATCCAATAGCGGTATTTGTGCTGGCAGGCTTTATATTCTACGAAGTAGAGGTAATGGGGGGTTCTTTATCTGAGGCGGTCGTCGTAGTGTTGGTCCTATACCGCATACTCGTCCAATTAGTTTCACTAGCACCTCAACTGCAAACCTTCAATCAAACTATAGGGGGGGTGTTTATCGTTAATAGTGTACTCAACGACATTGCAGCCGAACAGGACACAGAAATGGGGGGAACGAAGGCCGATCTCCGGGGAGCTATAACGTTAAACAACGTCTCTTTTAGTCACCATAGCGTGCCGATTCTGGATCAACTGAGTGCATCCATACCGCCGAACAAAACTATTGGTATCGTGGGTCCCTCTGGCTCAGGAAAAACAACATTCTTTCACATCTTAACGGGATTACTGCGGCCCACCTCGGGTGAAATCAGAGTTAACAATGTTCCTTATAACGCCCTCGACATCCATACGCTTCGCCAACAAACGGGATACGTAACCCAAGACCCAGTGATATTCGATGATACAATCGCCAATAATATTTCTCTTTGGCGTTGCAGCACAAATGATGAAGAAGGGATGCGCAAAGTACAATTGGCCAGCAAGTTTGCCCAGTGTGAGGGCTTCATCTCAAAAATGGAAAGCGGCTACGAAACAGTAGTAGGGGACAGAGGTGTCCGGCTATCCGGTGGCGAAAAACAACGGATTGCCATAGCACGAGAGCTCTTCAAGTCTCCAAAGCTTCTAATATTTGACGAAGCCTCAAGTGCCCTCGACGCCCACTCGGAACAGTATTTACAACAAGAGATAAACCGCATGCACGGAGACCGGACTATATTGGTAATAACACACCGTCTTTCCAGCGTTCGAAATTGTGATGAAATTTTCGTATTCTCAAATGGTAAGATAATAGAAACTGGGACATTTTCTAAACTCTACTTGTCTGAAAAATCCTTATTTCGTCAAATGTGTCTGGAGCAAGGTGTCCAACTATGATTTTAATACCTCCACAAGCATTTTTGCGGTCTATTCACCCCCAGATCTAAACTGTAAAAAGGAAAACTTTAGCATCATGATTTATGTGGGCCCCAAACTAAGATATGCGGCAATCTACTGCTTTATAATTTCTGTAATTTTCTGCTCAAGCACTCGGGGGCAGGCCCAAGAGGCGCAGGCCAACTGGCAAAACGATTGGGAGCTTGCAGAAAATCTCTCTATGGAGATCGATACGGCCGGCTATACTCTTCCTTCTCATATAGTTTTTGTGCCACAGCCCGGCTTAGAACCGATGGACCCTCTTTATTTCGTATTGGAGTTGAAGGGGAGTATTAAGGTGGTAACAAATAATCGCTCTGTGCTTACTTTCGCCGAGAATATTCTTCCCATCCCCCAGGGGCCTGACAACTTTGATCCAGTAGGTCTGACAGGACTGTGCTTGGATACTGTCACAGGTTTTGTCTTCGTAACGTTCGCCTACTTAGATCGAGAACAGACTTTTCGAAATGGCATGGCCCGCTTTTCAACAAGCCCAAAAATATTTGGGATCCAAGGACACAATCCACAGTATCTCCTTGACCTATTCAATGAAGAACGTTCTGCGACCTCCCATCAGATAGGCCCTTGCCAAATAAAGGATGGCAATGTTTATGTCGCAGTAGGTTTCGGTGATGAGGAGACCCAATCCCAAAACTTACATTCCACACTGGGTTCAATTATTAGGATGGATCTCGATTTCAATCCCGTGGAAACTAATCCCTTCTTTACGCACGATGGATACACCACTGCTATTGACTATATTTGGGCCTACGGATTTCGAAATGTGTTCGGTCTAAGGTTTGTGGATGAGCGGTTGTTTGCCACCGAAAACGGTGGTGATGTAGACCGTTTCAACGAAATTGAGGAAGGAACAAACTATTTGTGGGATGGAAGCGATTGGGGAATAGGAGCACATGCAGTACAAACCTTCTCACCTGCAGTGGGAATCGTACACCTCGATTTTATCCCAAAGGATAGCCTTTTATTTCCGCCCGCCTTCCAAAATAAATTTGTGGCAGCTGCCAGCGGTATCCCTGGAGAGATTGGGCGGAGTCCTGTGGGCTCGAGAAGCCTTCTTATGCTAGATTTCAACTTTAAAACTAGCCGCATGCGAAGCGTCCCAAGGCCTATTTTGAATTACCGAGGAGAGGGGATGCAACTACCTGTGTCGGTGGCACTCGGTCCCGATGGGCTGTACTTTGTCTCGCTTCTGCCAAATTCTGAGGGAGTACAGGGTGTTTATCGAATTACCTACAATCCTGACGCCCCCTATCCACACCGGATCGGCCAGGACGAGACGCCCATGGCACTTATAAATAAATACAATTGTCGACAATGCCATATCATCGCTGGCGCTGGCGGACGCTTTGCACCTGCCTTGGATGGCACACTTGCCGTTAGGCTCAATCAAAGGCTGTCCGAAGCAGATTATGTAACAAAGATCAAAAAACTCGATGCGATTGACGGGGAACCTTATGCATCATACCGTGACGAACGCAGCGCGATTATCGCAGCCACTGGCGAAAGCCGAACACGTCTATGGCTACAAAGTTATCTTCAAAATCCATCCTTTGATAACCCAGAGGCCCAAATGCCCCAACTCGGGATTTCCAGCCAACATGCGGAAATAATTGGAAACTATCTTTTGACGTTACAAGCTCTCAACCGTAAAGCAGTCTTTTCCACTTGGGACAAGCTGCGGTTTTTTATCGCTGGTCAGATTCCCGAGCTGCGCTACCGTCACCTCATATTTGCCCTATTTTTAGGAGGTCTTATGGCTTCAATCGCACTGATTTCTGCCGCAATCATTACTAAACAAAGAAAATGATAACTTATATTCTTATGAACCATTGCTGGCTGGCAAAAAACACTTTCCTTATTTTAAACGTCACCAGCGATTAATATGCGAAGACATTTAACGACGTGCTAGTGGATAACCGTCAAACAAGGCTCAAAAGCGGCTGATTTTTAGGAAGATTTAATAATATGGTTTCAAACCCGAAACCTCTTCCATATGGCAAACAAACCATTGATGAAGAGGATATAAACGCCGTCGTCTCAGTTTTACGAAGTGATTGGCTCACTACGGGACCCAACATAGAACTTTTTGAAAAAGCAATAATTAACTGGACAGGGGCAAAATTTGCTGTTGCCTGCAGTAGTGGAACCGCTGCATTGCATCTGGCCTACATGGCTGCCGGTCTAAATCACTCAAATTCCTTAATCGTACCAACTAACACCTTTATGGCTACCGCTAATGCTGCACGGCATACGGGTGCAGAAGTCCTATTTGCAGATGTCGAGTGCACCTCCGGCTTGATGCTTGTTGAACATGCATCTGATGCCTTTGAGCTTTCAGTCGAAGCGCCGCCTAAGGCCATAGTCCCCGTTCACTTCGCCGGTCAGGCCGCTGACCCTGAGGGTTTCCGGAGGTTTGCTGACGAGAATAAGCTTATTGTGATTGAGGATGGATCTCATGCCTTGGGCTCGTCCTACGATTGTAATGCGGAAACCTTCCGGGTTGGTGGATGTGCGCATTCAGACATGACAACATTTTCTTTCCATCCGGTCAAAACCATAACCACCGGCGAGGGGGGGTGCGTGACAACCAACGACCCGAAGTTAGCAAAAAAAATGCGGCAGTTGCGAAATCATGGTATTTCGTCTGATCCTCACGATTTCCAAAATACCTCACTGGCAATAAGCGATGGACACGAACTAAATCCTTGGTATCACGAAATGACCTCGCTAGGCCTCAATTACAGGGCAAGTGACATTCACTGTGCCCTTGGCATAACTCAACTTGCACGACTTTCTGAGTTTATTACGCGAAGATCTGAACTGGTCAAACACTATCAATATTTGCTGAACGATCTTGAATTACCAATTCGGTTCATCAGGGAGGTACAAGACTGTCAGACCGCCTGGCACCTGGCACCAGTACTCATTGATTTCGAAGCGATTGGAAAAACCCGAGCTGCGTTAATGAATTATTTGAAAGATAATGGTATCACTACCCAGGTTCATTATATTCCAGTGCCGTACCAGCCATACTACCAAAAACGGCGCTCACAAACTGATTTGCCAGGCACGCGCTCTTACTATAATCAGTGTCTCAGCCTACCGCTATTTCCACGCATGGAGATGGACGATATAAACCTCGTCGTGCGGAAGCTAGCCGCAGCAATTAGTGGATAAGAATGAGATCCGTCATGGCGCACAACCAACCAGTCTATCGGAAAAGGTTTAACCAACTAATATCCGCGCGCTTCACAGCTAAAACTATTTTTATTTATAAGAAATCTCTGGCGCATTAAAAAATGTTTGTGTCAAAGGCGAAGAAAATGGATCACCCAATATTAAAGAATATACAGATCCTTGGTCTTTTCATGGCAGCCTTAATATTCCGTTTAACCTATATCTTTTTGATATGGCTACTCGATGGTGAATTCATAAACAGTAGCGACTCACTCAAGCATGTGAACCTCGCACTTAATCTTTTGGAACATGGTGCCTTGGTAAACCAAGATATAGCGGGCTTTGGCCGGGACGTAGGACGCATGCCTCTATACTCATACTTCCTCGCAGGTGCGTTTAGTATATTTGGGTATGAGCGCATTTGGCTTATTCCCTTGGTCCAAGCCTTTATAGATTCTCTTACAGTTGTCTCTCTTGGTTTAATAGCCGGAGCTATCAACACAAAGTATGCAATGACAGGGGCCCTCATTGCAGCTGCTTGGACCAGCCTAATCGTCTCATCCTCGTTTGTCCTCACCGATACGATCTTTATGGCCTTCTTCTGCTGGGGGATTTGCAGCTGCCTGTTTGCCACAAGACACACAAACTCGATCAAACTACTAACAATAGGGGGTATTTTGCTTTCATGCGCATTATTGACAAGGCCCACATTAATGTTTTTTCCCTACGTTTTTCTACCGATATTTGCCCTTATGCTTGTCAGACTGAGCTCTTACAACTGGATACGTGCTATCCTGCTATCCGCAATACCTTCCGTAATCATGTTGCTTTCCCTCGTACCCTGGATTCTAATTAATCACTCCCACTATGGTTCGCCCGTATTAACTACTCAATCCGGAAACCACTCTTTGGATATCGTTGACCAATTTATTCGCCTTTGTGAACCATGTGTCTCCGAGAATAAAGAAGAAAGAATGCATGCCTCAATAGCAGCACTTATAGATAAAGAGAATGAAGACAATAAATTAAATCCCGTATACATCGATCAAATCAAACGCGAGGTCGCCCTCAAAACCCTTTTGGAAATACCACCCGGTGTCTTATTGCTAGGCTTAACCCAAGCCTCAATTCGGTCTCTCGTTCAAACTGGTCTTTATCGAACAGGCCACCAGTTAGGACTTGAGCCAAAGTTTTTTTCGTCAATAAACGGAGACAGCACCGTTCATCGCCTCCTCAGCTTTTTTTCAGAAGCTCGCAAGAGTACTTACTTGTTTAGCTGGCTGTTAGGACAATCGGTAGCCATCCTCGCGGTAATGTTCCAGGTAGTCGGAGGCATTGTCCTCTTTCGCAAAAAAGAAACCCGTCCCTACTTATTGTTCCTCTTGTTCCTTGCACTTTATTTCCTAGCTGTGAATGGGCCCTTTGGAAATCCCCGCTATAGCTTACCACTAGCTCCCACTCAGATTGTTTTGATGGCTGTTGGGCTTTACCACTTTTTCTTATATTGTTGGCCCATAACCATTCGCACGAATAAGGTTTAAGGCCGATGCCCAAAAGTAGTCTTCCACGTTAAGCTTTCAGTATCAGTTTGACTTCTCAAACACATACAATGAACATTATATCGGAAATTGACCGCTCTAAATTTAATCGTGAAGGCTTTCACATTGTGAAAGCAATGTTCTCTGAACGCGAAGCTAAACGATGGCGGACCCTCGTTAAGGAAGCGCTACAGACCAATGCGCAAAATTCTCGTCTTGCGCCCGTTAGAACAAAGACACTAGCGGACGGCGTTACAAAACACTCTGGTTTTTGGGACATCGTATTCAACCCAAATTTACTTTCAACAATTCGCCAACTAATTGGTGAGGACATCCGCTACACGCAACACTCTGATTTGCACATAGATTTACCTGGAGGGCGCTGGCACCGCGACAACGCACATAGGGTTTTTGGGCATGGCCCTGATTGGGACGAAAATGAAATTCCTTATCGTGTTGTCCGTGTAGCTATATATCTTTCTGATTACTCATCCTCCGGCTCCGCGTTGCACTTGCTACCAGGAAGTCATCGGAAAGAAGGCGCCATCCAGCGTTGGGAGTATGTATTTTGGAACAAACTTCGGAGCGGCTTGCGAAGGCACGGTTTGGGAAATGCTTTGCCTCATTTTTTCTTTAGCCGGCCCGTACGGAGTGCCTACACTAGTCCAGGGGACTGCATAATTTTTGACCAACGATTAATGCACGCGGGCGGGAGACTGGCTGGTAATAATTCTAAGTATTCTATTTTCCTCTCCTTTGGATTAAATAATGAACACTCAAGAAACCACCGCAAATTTTTTCTCAGGCGGCCTACATATTCCGCCGAAGTCCCAAGTGACCTCAAGTCGCGTCTCGTGGAGAAAAATCTCCTTCTCGACGGATAACTCCGTCAGCTGTATGACACAGGAATAATAATAAACTGAAAGGATGTTGAAATGGGTTATAGAGATCAACCCTTTTTAATTGCTGAAATTGGAATCAATCATAATGGTGATATCAGGATAGCGAAGGAAATGATAACTGCGGCGGCTGACGCCGGATTTAACGCAGTCAAATTCCAAAAACGTGCCGTCGAGTTAGTCTATACGAATGAATATCTCGAAAGTCCCCGCAAAAGTCCCTGGGGCGAAACGCAGAGAGATCAAAAGGAAGGCCTCGAGTTTGATGAAGCTGAGTACCGCATAATCGATGATTATTGCAACGAATTAAATATCAAATGGAGTGCCTCATGTTGGGACCCTGATAGCTTTAGGTTTTTACAAGCCTATGATCCCCCTTTTCATAAAATCGCTTCCCCTATGCTCGGTCACCTGCCGCTTCTACAACAGGTCGCTGCAGAGAGAAAAAAAACCTTCATTTCAACCGGCATGTCCTCGATCGCAGAAATCGATAAAGTAGTGGAAGTTTTTATTACGGCTGAATGCCCCTTCGAACTAATGCATTGTAACTCGACGTACCCTATGCCAACAACCGATGCCAATCTTCTCGCGATACCCATGTTGAGAGACCGATACCAATGCGACGTGGGGTATTCTGGCCACGAGACTAGCCTGATCACAATCTGTGTAGCAGCTGTAGCCCTGGGTGCCACTTGCCTGGAAAGGCATATCACACTGGATCGCACTATGTACGGCTCAGATCAAGCCGCTTCCATAGAAACCAAATCCCTACGGAGCTTTGTCACTGCGGTCCGGGCTATCCCTGCTGCTCTCGGCACTGGGGAAAAAGAGATCTTGGAAACGGAGCGCGAAGCTCGTGAAAAATTGCGCCAAGAGGTTCAATAAAGTGTTTATTTTATTTCAATATTTTGTTCATACCTCAACTGATCTCTGTGACCAAAGCTGTTTCTAAGGACCTGCTGGGGCCCACTTTAATCGGCGGAGCTAGTCGATCGGGCAAAACACTTCTAACTTTAGCGCTGGGCGACAGCCCTGGGCCGGTGGCCGGGTTTCCGCTAGAAGCGGTGTTCCATGTTTATTTTCGAAGAAAGTTTCCGTATTTTGAGGCGCAGAAGGCTAGAATTATCTGCGAATACCTGAACCGCCCAAGATACGTTACTGGAGGACGAACTGAGGTAAAGCGCCCATTAGATTACATGGGCCTAAAGCCGGACATGTTGACAAGAAATATCCCACAATCCATAGAAGATCCAATAGCACTGATAGGGTGGCTTTTGGATCAGTTTTCCACCAATATGAAACGCAGTTCTTGGGCTGCTTTTGATCTGCATCCAGAATTTTTATACAAAAGTTACCGGCGCTCCCTCCCTAACCTACGACTTATGATTATGGAGCGCGACCCTCACTCTGCCATAGCAGCAGGCTTATTTTGGAGAACCTGGCCTGCCCCCCCGCCCGATCGACACCAACGCTTTCTTTTATTGCTTTCACTTTGGCACTTATCCCGAATGGTTTCAGACTCCCTAATTAGAGAGCACCCAAGTTCCGTAGCACGGCTTTCTTTCGACCGTTTAACCAAGGGTGATAGTTCAGAACATTCCAAACTTTGCGAATTTTTTTTGCTGCCGCCTAACAGGCTTGTAAACTCTTTCGACTTCATCCCCCATTTCACATTTAACCCCAGTCTCGGTTTCCTAGGTCCTGATCAGACTTGGAAAGCCGTTTTAAGTAGCAGCGAGATGAACGAAATAGACCTACTTCAGAAAGGAAAAATAACAAGCCCCCACCTTCGATCTCTGTTAACCATGGGGGCGCGAGCGCCAGTACTTACACGGCAGCTCTTAGAAGGATATCTATATCCTGCAAAAACGGCTCAACGAAAATGGAATTCTCTAAAACAGCTTACCAAGGACGTTCGTGCAGGAGCCCGGTTGCAGTTTTTTGGCAGACCAAAAAGTGATTGAAACAATTATTACATTTTGGATTTTTAAATTGTCTTATGCTTGTTTCCGCAGACACTGGATGATTGTTGATGCCGGATTCTAAGGATCTTTTGATGGATTTACCGTCTCTGAATGGCGAATTACCCCATGTAGCTCTTAAAAATCTGGTGTGGCCCACTCCCTATTCCACCTACACGGGCATAACCAAAGACCTTATAGATGTGATTCTTCGCTGTCAGAAAGATATTAAAACTCATCAAATATCTTCAGCAATTCTGAAATCAAAATCATACGATATTATATCCGACATATGTACGATTGCGCGCCTCACGCTCGATATTTCCACTGTCCGAGAAGCTGGGCGGAAGTTATGTTATAATCCCCAATCTAGCCCTCTCTTGACTTATCTCGATGTTGGCACGGATCCTTATAGTTTTGTTATCCCCCGGGTGTGGCACCACCCTACTGCTAATGGTTGCTCAAAAAAGATAAAAAACTTGGCGCGGAGATGTCGCTCACATCTGCTATCATCTACAATTGGACGCAATCGCCTTGATATTCACAATAGAAATCATCTTGTTAACAATTTCGTACAACACAGTGCACTCCGTGGGGTCGACTGGCCTATTACTAATGTAAATTGGCCAGAAGGAAAGACCCTACCTAAAGACCTAACCGAAATTTCTCTAGGCCTATCTATCGATTTCTTGAAGTCAATCGAAAACGAAGTCAGCGAAAAGTCCCTAGCCGAAAAATTTCGACACCTTTCCCTTCGAATCATAAAATTCCATTTATCAAAAGCTTACGATGATTTGCTAGTCTTAGAAAAGCACGTCCTCGCACGTCCTATGGGATTAACCCTACTTAGTGGAACCCCTAAACACCTAGGTAGGCTGACAAGCTGGCTGTACCATAAAGAAGGCCGAACAACTATCAGGTGTGCCCATGGCGGTGAACGTGCATTTTTCATCGACTATGAATGGGGGTTAGCCGAGTTTCCTGACTGCGATATATACTACACACATGGACAGGGCGAACTTACCGTACTGGACCGTAGGATATCCAGTGGAGCTATACCAACCACCGATTCGGAGCAGCCGACTCAGTTCCAAACTATTGGCAGCCCACATCACCAGAAAATTTTTTCAAAAGCTTCAAACCAGGGCAGCGCTAGGCGAACAGGGGAAGTCCTTTACGTGGCTGGAGGTTACCTGGGGGAGGCTTTTGGAGATTTTCCGAGCAGAAAGCCCCCAGATGTCCTTTACCTGGATTGGCAGATAGATCTGATTACCACACTTAAAAAGCTCGGGTATAAGGTGATACTTAAAGCCCACCCTGGAGGTATTGCAGCTAACGAGGGACTTTTATCTGCATACGCTGACCGGTCTATTGAGGGGAAGTTCGACCCCATCGATGCTCCTGGCGACTGCTTCATCTTTGATTTTGCGGGCACGGCCTTTGTAGATGCGCTAGCGAGCGGAAGACCCATGGTTTTAGCTGATACAGGCGTACGACCCTTTGATCCCCATAGTTTTAAGGATTTATCAGCTCGATGCGGAATAGCACCCTCCACCATAAACGGCAATGGTGTGTTTCGCGTTAAGACTGACCCCCTTGGTGAGGCAGTAGCCCAAGCCACAGATAATCAGGCAAATTTATTTGAGGATTTCCAGAAAAAATTTTTTGCGTCATAATAATAGAAGATACCCGTAGCTAGGAAG
>CEUS01038006.1_pt1 | contig 10766 bp, 8 predicted proteins | sample 427031 | NCBI WGS metagenome assembly CEUS01 (sample SAMEA2622837, study PRJEB7988) | marine metagenome | biome: marine biome (ENVO:00000447); feature: marine epipelagic mixed layer (ENVO:xxxxxxxxx); material: "saline water (ENVO:00002010), including plankton (ENVO:xxxxxxxx)" | depth 140 m | reverse complement strand
CCCCCCAGCCACCTCCACTAATTGCAAACCACCATTTCGATCCCAATGCTTAACGATCGCAGCAAGCGCCTCCTCAATATTTTCTACAGGCTCTCCGTCCAAGAGCTTTACCAACATTTTTAAGGTCACAGGCTCAGGAGACGCGAAAATCAAAGCTTCAATGACCGATTGAAGATCATTCATAGATTCATTCATCTTCTACGCCACCCATCGGGCGCGGAGCATCCGTAGGTCTGGCACGTTTATAAATTCTTATCGGATCAAGTGTGCCACCTTGAAACACACGAATCAATTTCAATCGAATCATTTCAAGCAAAGCCAAAAAAGTTGTAATTAAATTTTTACGACTTACATCTTCACTGAATAGCTCATCAAAACCTCGAGCTTTGCTGTCAGATAGCTTTTTCAATATTTGATCTATACGCTCCTCAATTGAAAGCTGAAGCTCTGGAACTGGAATTCCCGGCCTCAGTTGGGCCCGAGCCAGTACTGATTGAAATGCTTTCAGAAGGCTAAATAAATCAACCTCCAATTCACGTTCAATCTCTCCGTCCACCAGATCGCTTACGCGTTCATCAGGACGAATCCATTGTGCGCTTCTTACAGTCTCACGTTCATGCAATAATTCCGCAGCAGCTTTATATTTTTGATGCTCCAATAAGCGACGGACGAGCGCATCTCTTGGATCTTCAGTCTCTTCCTCCTCGTCTTCGTCTTCTATCCGAGGAACGAGCATCCTCGACTTGATGTGAATTAATGTCGCAGCCATAACTAAAAATTCACCGGCCACATCGAGATCGAGTTCTTGCATAAGTTCTAAATACACAAGGTACTGATCGGTAATTAAAGCCATCGGAATGTCGTAGACATTAATCTCATTTTTCTTAATCAAATGAAGCAATAGATCTAATGGACCCTCAAATTTTTCAAGTTTTATAGGGTATTGTGGAAGAACTGATTCAAAATCGCGAGAGAACTCAGAAACCTTTAAACCCATAACAATCAAACACCAACCAGTGAGATTCGTACCAACAGGCTTTTTGAATCTACCCTGCGAATTCTATATCGACTTTCGTGCCTTAGTACGATCATCCGTAATTACCGGTAAGATAGCCCCACGGCTTCACGAACATTTCGCATCGTTGCACTTGCTATAGTAGCTGCCCGACTGGAACCATCAAGGATTATTTCTCGAATCATTTTTGGTTTTGCTAACAATTCTTCCCTTATAGATCGCATAGGCTCCAGTTTCTCATTAATGGCAGCCGCAAGTTTTTCTTTGACTTCTACGTCCCCTACCGCGCCTTGGCGATATCGAGATTTAAGGTCTTCAACCTCTTCAGAATTGCTATTAAATGCGTCATGATAAACAAAGACCGGATTGCCTTCTACCATCCCAGGAACATCTGCTCTGATCCGGTTCGGATCAGTGTACATACGCATAACTTTCTTACGGACAGTCTTAACATCATCAGACAAATCAATAGCGTTGCCATAACTTTTACTCATTTTTCGATTATCTAGACCAGGCAACCTAGGAAACTTTGTCAAGAGGGGTTGTGGCTCAATAAACAATTCTCCATAAAACCCCTGGAACCGTCTTACCACTTCACGAGTTAACTCAAGATGCGGAACCTGATCTTCGCCAACAGGAACATAGTCAGCATTATAAATAACGACGTCAGCACCTTGAAGCAATGGATAACCAAGAAACCCAAGAGTTGACAGGTCTCTGTCATTTAATTGATCGATCTGCTCCTTATATGTTGGAACCCGTTCCAACCAAGGGATGGGCACCGTCATCGAAAGCAACAAATAAAGCTCAGCATGCTCTGGGACCAAAGACTGAACAAAAATTGTCGTTTGTTCAGGATCGATCCCAGCTGCTATCCAATCGGTAACGTTATCAATCACGTAGGTTGAAAGTTGACTAGTATCTCCATACTCGCTCGTTAAAGCATGCCAGTCCGCAACAAAATACATACATTCATACTTATCTTGCAGCTCAGCCCACTGAGATAAGGCCCCAACCAAATGGCCTAAATGAAGTTTACCGGTGGGTCTCATACCAGACACGACGCGAGGACGATTTTTTTCAGAAGGCATATGGCACAATAGAAATTATTAGAAGAGAGATAACAGCTTCAATCTTTTAATAGCCTAGAGGATACGGGCAGACGAGCCATTCGGCAAGTCACCCTCGAAAACTACGACTCTACTTCGTTACTCGTCGCAAATGTTTAAAAATGATACTGGCAAGCTTCACACCAACAATTTCTTTAATCTGTTCTTCTGTCGCCCGACGGATGTTACGCATGCTTCCAAACTCTTCAAGCAATAACTTTCGGCGTTTTGGACCGACCCCAGGAATTTGATCAAGTTCTGATCTGAGGTCCCTTGCCCTTCTCGCACTCCGATGAAAAGTTACTGCAAAACGATGAGCTTCGTCACGCATCCGTTGAACCAATCGTAAGGCAGAACTATGACGTGGAAGGACAATCGGCTGCTTCCTTTCTTTCACCACGAGAACTTCTTCTTTCTTTGCTATCCCTATTGCCGACAGATTTGAAAGACCTAACTGCTCAAAAGCCTTGTACGCAGCGGACAGTTGCCCTTTGCCTCCATCCACGATAACAAGATCAGGAAATGGTCCTCCCTGTTCAAGTAATCGTCTATACCGCCTGAGAACAACTTCCTCCATCGCCGCAAAATCGTCTGGTTTATTGATAATTTTTTCTGCACCACGTATTCGATACTTTCGGTACGCGCGACGATTCAATCTTCCATCTTCAGCAACTACCATAGCCCCTACCGTCTCTGCACCTTGAATCGTCGACACATCAAAACACTCCAACCTTCTTAAAGGATCTGGCAGATCTAGCACGGTGCGTAACTCTTCAAGCGCAAGGCTGTCAGCTTTTGCCTCTTGACTGTAACGTGACACATAAGTCAATTCCGCATTACGGTTTGCCAGCTCCAAAAGGCCCCTCTTTTGTCCACGCTTCGGGCAATACAACCGTACCTGTCTGCCTGCGCGACTCGAGAGCCATTGAGTTAGCGTGTCTTCATCAGCCAGTGTTATTGGAACATGAACCTCAAGAGGCACACTTCTCCCCTCATAAAATTGTTGTAAGGCCGCCCCCAACAACTCTCTGTCAGAATGAGAATTCTTATTAATTTCGTCAGTTACTAATTCGACACGCTCTAGGACCCTTCCTCCCCTCATCTGAAAAACCTGTATAACCGCACCGAGAGGACCAGATTTAACACCGAACGCGTCTCGGTCTCCCAACTTAGCGGTCGCCATTTTCTGCCGGCGACTGCCAAGTTCATCGATTAGCTTCAAGGCATCTCGTATACTTGCGGCTTCTTCAAACAGAAGTTTTTGAGAAGCGGATTGCATTTTCTTGTCTAGCTCTTTTTTCAACTCATCGTTGCGCCCGTCTAAAAACATCTCGGCATGCCTTACAACTACCGCATACTCTTCCTGGGAACAAAGTTCGTCGACACACGGAGCGACGCAACGTTTAATGTCATACTCAAGGCAAGGCCTGTCCCTTTTTCCATTAATAATTTCATTACATGAGCGAATGCCGAATAAGCGATGTGTAAGCGACATGGCTTTACGTGCTACAGGGGATGGCAAAAAAGGTCCGGCATAGAAATTACCATCTCTGGCCACTTGTCTGGCCACCAAAACCCTCGGATATGATTCAGTTCTTGTAACTTGCAGATAGGGATAATTTTTATCATCCCGTAACAGAATATTGTAACGGGGCACTCGATGCTTTATGAGATTATTTTCGAGCACTAAAGCTTCAACCAAAGAGTCGGTTACAATGACCTCTAATCCTGCGATTTCTTTAAGCAATACGTCGGTCTTCGGACTCGTCCCATATGCGCTAAGATAGGAACGTACACGGTCTCTAAGCACCTTGGCGCGTCCCACATATATTGTCTCCCCAATACGATTTAAATAAAGATACACACCTGGTGAATTCGGAAGATTCGCAATCTGATCCTTGAGTTCTTTAATAGGCATGATCTACACTTCGACATCTATGAGCTTCTCAAAATCAGCAAATCAGTCTTAAAATGTAATGCGGTGCACTGATAATCCCTTCCAAATTATATCGTTGGTTGTGCTGACTCTAAGGTCCAATTCAAAATGACATTTACCGGAACTATCGGTTGGCTTTGCATGTATCCTCTGCGGGCCATTATAAGTTTTTGCGTGCGGTTTCGTATCCATCCAAATGTGTTAACACTCGTTGGTGTCATCATAAACGCTGGTGCGGGTATAGCGCTTGGCCTAGGTGAATTTCGATTGGCAGGCTTCGTAATGATCGTAGCTAATATTTTTGATTTCATTGACGGCAAAGTTGCAGAGGAAACCTCACTCTCTTCGAATTTCGGAGGCTTTTGGGACTCTGTCATGGATAGATTCTCAGATATGTTCCTGTTTTTAGGTTTAATTTATCTTTATTCTGAACTCAGCCGACCCGATTACGTTTTGATCACTGCACTTGCCTTGATGTTCTCGGTAATGACCAGCTACACCAGGGCGCGTGCTGAATCTTTAATTGAAAAATGCAAGGTCGGCTTTATGGAACGCCCTGAACGTATTGTACTCTTCATGATCGGGGCCTTTACCAACCGAATGGGTGCAGTAATGTGGATTATCTTGATTTTATCGATAATCACCGTAATCGATCGCATTTACTTCACGTGGCGGGAACTCCAATCGCCACAAACACAGCGCGAAGATCGAAATATTCACATGACCTTAAAACGTGCTCTCGCCTTGCCAGTGATTGCGGTATGGCATGCCCTTTTTTGGACCTTCGATAGAGAAACATGGCAGTACGATTTGATGGTAATTGCCATACTGACATTTGTATGGGTTACCCCCCCATCGTGGCTTGGGGATCCAACGGCTCAGGGACCGGGATTAATCGGTTTGCTGTTACAATAAAACGCTCTAAAACTTCTTTCCACCAAACAATCGAAGACATGAATTAAGCTACCAGAGAATTCGACTAAACCCGCCCTTGATATTCTCCAGTGTCTGTGTTTACTCGAATCCGATCTCCATTTGCTACAAATGGTGGCACCTGAACAACTAGTCCTGTCTCTAAACGGGCAGGTTTAAGCTGTGCACTTGCAGTCGCTCCTTTGATAGCGGGAGCGGTATCTTCAACCTTCAAATCTACAGTCAACGGTAGCTCGATCCCGATGGCCTCTTCATTATAAAACTCAACAACAATTATAGACTCAGGAAGCAGATAATTTACGGAATCACCTAACGTTTCTGAAGTCAGATGGCTCTGGTCAAAAGTTTCGGTGTCCATAAAGTGATAAGAATCACCATCAACATACAAAAACTGCATTTTTCTCGAGTCAAGGATCGCAAGTTGTACATTGTCCTCCGAACGAAATTTGTGATCGTACAGTGAATGCGTTCTGATATTCCTAAACCGCGCCTGAACGAATCCATGCCCCTTTCCAGGGGTTAAATGTGTAATGTCAATAACCCGAAGAAGATTTTGATCCATCTGGACCAGATTTCCTTTTCTCAAACGTGTCGCTTGGATGGTACTCATAATCTTCGATCGTACCATACCGTGACGCCATCACGAAACGTTACAATGGTTACCAGCCAATAGAGAAGAAAGGATGCTGCCCTATGCGCGTTGGATTCATTGTTTTTAGTGTTGCCGTTTTTGTGGCAGGACTAGCTTTAGGTAACTCGACTGCTCTATTCAAAAGTTATCCTGCCGACGCAATCCAGACGACCGCACCGGTCACGAGCCAACCGATACCATCGTCTTCGCGGCCGCAAAATTCTCCACCGGAAAATAACGTTCGGTCAGGGCTTGCAAGAGGAGTTGGTGCAATCAATCTACCCAACTTCTCTGAGGTAGCAGAAACCAGTATTCTGTCAGTCGCTAATATTTCATCTCGGCAAGTGGTGAGACGCCGTTCTCCCTTTCCAAATGATCAATTTTTTCGTTATTTCTTTGGTGATTCTGGAAATTTTTCAGGATACCGGGAACGTCCGAGTCTTGGATCAGGAGTCGTTGTGCGCAGCGATGGTTTCCTGCTAACAAACGCTCACGTTGTAGGCAGAGAGTCGGCAGGGATAACAGTTACCCTCTCTGACAATCAGGAACTCGAGGCAGAACTCGTCGGCCGTGACGAATCGACTGACATTGCCTTGCTCCGCATCGACGCTGACAACCTACCTGCTATACCCTGGGGCGATTCATCGTCTCTACGTATTGCTGAATGGGTATTAGCAGTAGGAAATCCTTTTCAATTGAATCAGACTGTCACGCTCGGAATAGTAAGTGCGGTAGGTAGAGACAACCTTGGTGTTGCCCGGTACGAAGACTTTATACAAACGGATGCTGCCATTAACCCTGGCAATTCAGGTGGAGCATTGATTAACACCAACGGAGAACTCATCGGTATCAACACTGCAATATTTAGTGACAGTGGTGGTAGTCAAGGTGTTGGTTTTGCCGTTCCCAGTAACTTGGCGAAACGAGTCATGGAAGAACTTATAGAACACGGAGAAGTCAGACGAGGTTCCTTCGGTTATGTTGACGTTAGAGCCCTGACGCCAAGATTGGCAAGAGAACTCGGAACCCCTGATAGCAATGGAGTCGTAGTCTGGCGCATCCATCAAGCATCAAGTGCGGCTCAAGCTGGCCTAGAGCCCGGAGACATCATTATTGCATTTAACGGCATCACGATTGATGATAGCGCTGATTACGCGCGTCTCCTCTCAGATGCTGAGATAGGAACAATCGTCACGCTTCAGATAGTGCGTGCTGGTAATCGTCTTGAATTGGAGATTCCTGTTTCACAGGCTAGACCACAGTAAACTTTCGACACTATTTGATTCAACCAGAAACATATTGATTATCTAGAATGTAACACCGCCAGAGTGTATCAAGACCGGCACTAATTCCTACCCTTCGACTCCAGACAACAGATCTGTCTGGTGGGTTTTTACAATCTTGGATAAACAATCGACCTCCTGAAAGATCGATACGATTTTCTTTTAGATTAATTCCCATCGCTCTAGTCAAATTTCCTGGTCCACAACACAGTTGCGTCTCGTGGATCATTTTTTTGGAATTCAATTTCCGATTACACCGTCTATCTCGCATCAGATCAAGCCCTTTTAACGGTTTCACCGCTCGGATCAAAACTGCAGAGGGCATCCCCTCAGGCTCTGTAACAACATTGAATAAATGATGCACTCCATAGTTCAGATACACGTAGGCAGTGCCAGGGGGGCCATAGAGTGGCGCGTTACGAAATGAAAATCCTGTGGCTGCGTGACAGGCAGGATCTGTCTCTCCAATGTATGCCTCGACCTCAACAATCATACCCGTCGTGATCCCGCAATGAGATTCATGAACTAAAACATTGCCAATTAGATCACGCGCCACCTTTAGGGTAGGCCGCACATAAAAATCACGCTGAAGAACCGTCTCAGGTGCAGTCACTAGTCTTCTACATAATCAAAAGCTCTGGCCGCCTGTAACACTCCCGCCAAATAACGACCAGTATACGATCCATCTTCTTCTACGATCTTTTCAGGGGCACCACAGGCGACAAGATGCCCTCCCTCTTCACCACCCTCCGGACCTAAATCGATAATCCAATCAGCGATCTTAATAATGTCAAGATTGTGCTCAATGATCACCAATGTGTGTCCGGCCTGCAGCAACCTCTTAAAAGAAGTTATTAATTTTGCGATGTCGTCAAAATGGAGACCAGTAGTCGGTTCGTCGAGAATATAGAGAATTCTATCTCCAGAACGCGACACCAAATGAGAAGCAATCTTTATTCTCTGTGCTTCTCCTCCAGACAATGTCGTGGCGGCTTGCCCTAAACGAAGATATCCAAGACCCACTTCCTCTAATACCTCTAATCTCCTAAGAACTTTTGGTGCCGAGTTGAAGAAAGCTAACGCTTCCCGCACAGTCATGTCGAGCACATCATCAATGTTCCGCCCGCGATACGACACCTCCAGAATGTCCGATTTAAACCGTTTACCGTCACAGTCTTCACAGGGAACAGAAACGTCGGCAAGAAACTGCATTTCCACCCTGATCTCACCTTCACCCTCACACGTTTCACACCGCCCCCCAGGCACATTGAATGAAAAATGACTTGGCGTTAAGGCGCGAGCCTTGGCGTCTTTGGTAGATGCAAACAATTCCCGAACGGCATCGAATGCCTTGAGATAGGTAACAGGATTTGAGCGCGGGGTTCGTCCAATGGGAGATTGATCGATCAGCATTACTTTGCTAAATAATTGAGCACCCTCAATACTTCGATGCATGCCGACTCGTTTATCCCACTCTCCTTTTTCTTTTTTTATCGCGGCGTAAAGAACGTCATGAACAAGCGTCGACTTTCCAGATCCACTCACACCCGTCACACACGTCATCATATTAATTGGAATCTCGACGTCGATATTCTTTAAATTGTGTTCAGCGGCACCAAAAACACGAACGGCCTGTGCTTGAGGCAATCTTTTACGACGCTTGGCCGGTACGGGTATCAGCAACTCACCCCTAAGGTATTTCGCTGTTAGCGAGGTCTGCTCCGCTTTAATACCGTCTGATGGACCTGCATAGATAATCTTTCCGCCGCGCGTTCCAGCCCCGAGACCTAAGTCAACTAGAAAATCGGCACTTCGAATCATTTCGGCATCGTGTTCGACAACCAGCACAGTATTTCCCTGATCACGTAATTGCCTGAGTATGTTTAACAAGCGTTCATTGTCTCGAGGATGCAACCCAATTGAAGGTTCATCCAGTACGTACAAAGTACCCACAAGGGACGACCCTAGCGAGGTCGCCAAATTTATTCGCTGCGCCTCACCGCCAGACAAAGTTGATGACAATCGATTTAGAGTCAGGTATTCCAACCCCACATCCGTTAGAAACAACAGGCGCCGTTTAATTTCCTTCAGGATGCGCTCAGCAACAGCTGTCTCTTTTTCCGTCAATACAAGTGAATCAAAAAATTGGTTAGCCTTTTCTACCGTGAAGGCTGACAAGACATCAATCGTGAGATCTCCTACGCAAACCGCTCGGGCTTCACGTCTCAGACGAGACCCATTACAATCCGGACACTGAGAATACCCTCGATACCGACTGAGAAAGACTCGAACGTGAACCTTATACTTCTTGCTTTCTAACCATCTAAAAAACCCCTTTACACCTTTGTACTTGTCCCCATCCCCCTCGACAACAAAGTCACGTTCACGCGCAGAAAGCTCGTTCCACGGAATATTTACCCTAATGTTGTGGTCTTTCGCGACCCGCTTCAAATCCGCAAGCCTCGGCCGATAATGCGGCTTACTCCACGGTTCTATGGCATTTTGTTGAATTGATTTCGATGGATCTGGAATCACTAAATCTAAATCGAGTTCGATAATGTTTCCAAATCCATGACAAGTCGCACAGGCGCCAAAGGGACTATTAAACGAAAATAAGCGCGGTTGCGGTAATTCATAACTGATACCGCACTCCCTACACTCAAATAACTCACTAAACTCATGTGTTAACTTCTTATCGACCTCTATCGCAAATGCAGTGCCCCCACCTTCTTGATAGGCGGTCTCGATAGATTCGGTAAGCCGTCCCAACACCTGTGGCTTCACCTGTACCCGATCCACAACAACCTGAAGATTTCTTGTATCCGTCAAGGATTGAAGATCTACGTCGTCAATGGAAACAGTGCTATCTGCCGACACTAATCGCCGAAATCCCTTTCTGCGCAGTGCGTCGAGCATCGCTTCGATCGGAGAGGCTTGATCTGCTCCACTTTCCGAAAGCTTCCCATGGTCTTCCACAACAGTTTCGTCGACATATTTTTCATCCTGCAGCGATTCCACCACAGGCAGGGTAAAACCGATTATCAGTCGTGTGCCGACTGGCAGTGCAGCCAACTGCAGCGCAACAACCTCAGCACTGTCACGGAGAACCTCACGCTCACACTCAAAACATATTGTGCGACCCACTCTGGAAAAAAGTAATCGGAGATAGTCGTTAAGCTCAGTCGTTGTACCCACCGTCGATCGGGGATTACGTAGACTGTTCTTTTGTCTGATCGCTATGGCTGGACAGATACCGGTGATCTCGTCGACATCCGGCTTTTCCATGCGTTCGAGAAATTGCCGAGCGTAGGCTGACAACGATTCTACGTAACGCCTTTGACCCTCAGCATAGATTGTGTCAAAGGCCAACGACGATTTACCTGAACCACTAACACCCGTAATTACCGTCAGCTGTTCCTGTGGAATGGAAACGCTAATCTCTTTAAGGTTATTGGTTCTCGCACCACGAACAACGATTTCTCCTACATTTCCATTCTTTGTCGTCTTCATAGAACGCTGCCCATGACCGCAAGGCCCACTTGTTACGACTTACCCGTAACGAACCATTGTATCTACACTAACGACGTTGGCCAAACTTCGAGAGAATCTTTATAAGCTCAGGCATGTGCTAAGATTTCAGGCTGCACACGAAAACTGCAGAACACAGCAGTAGCAGAAACACTCATTTTCTGCCATGCCGACGTAGCTCAGCTGGTAGAGCAGCTGATTCGTAATCAGCAGGTCAGCGGTTCGACTCCGCTCGTCGGCTCCATCACCTTTCTCTAACCTGTGCACCTTCTTATCTAACCAACAAAAAGCCGGTCTCCATTACTGAAGACCGGCTCCGGTATATCCCACT